>Ga0116228_10001868_pt1 | contig 17802 bp, 14 predicted proteins | sample S1TSphfallax_2_FD_89694 | JGI IMG/M metagenome (GOLD analysis project Ga0116228, IMG submission 89694) | Host-associated microbial communities from peat moss isolated from Minnesota, USA - S1T2_Fc - Sphagnum fallax MG | ecosystem: Host-associated > Plants > Peat moss > Unclassified | place... | reverse complement strand
CATGTTCACATTTCCACCACCCATTATGGGATACATTTGCAATTAGTTTTCAATTATGATTCCCATTGATACAATTAGTACAACCACTAGTGCACAACTACTAGAGTATTATTGTTCAACTATGTTATGACTATAATATAACTATTTATAATTAACTTAATAAGGATACATATTCATCATTTATTCATGACTTCATCATATGTGCTTCATTTTGAGTGATTTAAAATGTTATGGGAGTGTTACCTCAAGCTCTAGAAATCATCTTTGAAGTGCGAAGGAAAAGGAGTAATGAAAAAATAACAAGAAGAGAAATAAGCTTTCCAATTTACAAAACAATTTTTTCCTTTTTTTTCTTTGGACCCCTCCAACTTTAAGACCTCATAACTTTTTTTATTTTTTATTCATTTAAAAGAATTGAAAATGTTATAGAAATGCCTTCTAAAGTTCTACAAATCATCTTTGAACTCTAATAACAACAAAACAACATACAAGGAATATTTTTGGTGTTTGGGAACTAGCCTTTGTTGGGTGGTTTGTTTTTTTGAGTTATTGATCTTTTCTACTTTGGGGGGTTGTAATTTTTGCAATTCTATTATGTTTTCAATGATTTTTATTGCGCCATATGAACTAGTAGGAGGGGTTCAAGTTTTATTACGACACTAACAAATAATGGAACCCTCCCCTAGAATTTAACCTATTATGAACATTTAAGTGTTATAATTATAACTCAATTGCAACTCAATTTACAACTAAGGAACAACTAAACCCATATGCTTTGTCTTTGAATCTCAAGACAACAAAGGTGGCAGAACTATCATGCCATTGATATTATTTTTAATGTCATAAGCCTCCTTCAAAATCTCAAGATGTTTGCTAAAAGTAATTTCAACATCCTCCTATAACCAATATTGGGGATAAATGATTCTTAATGCAAATTGATGAACTATTGAACAAGAAACTTTAACTCTAGTTCTACAACCAAAAACAATGAGGTTTGTGAACATTATCATTTCATAGTTTTTACCACACCTGAAAAACATCCCTTGTAACCTATGAAATTGCCCTAATATTCACATTTTGATGTCGGGCCCAAATGCATTAGGCTTGACACTCAAAAACAAAATGTTCAATTGATGCGGTTTGGTCAATAATCCATTTCATGATGACGCTTTCATGTTGAGCATTCATTAAAACATTAAATTGATGGAAAATAAGGCTCTTGAATGTAGTAGTATGGTCAAAATATAATACATGTAACTTGCCTTGACAAACTTTCATTGTAGCTATGTGTAATCACACCAATAAAAGCCATAATAAGTGTAACCAATGTTTTGTTTTTCATGTCATGATTTATTAATTTAATTTGGTGCTGAAATTGTTGACTTTACTTATGTAACAAGATTAGTAATATATTATGAAAACACATGAATAAATTTGATAGAATCCAATGAATCAAAAGTTGACAAAAACACTTTTAAAGCACTCGTAATCAGTGCTTGTAAGCAAATATATATATATTTAATGACTTCAAAAGATTTGAAAATGACACAATTTTATAAAAAAATTTAATGCAAACCTTAGTATAATAGTATAAAGAAAACTTTCATAATTTAAAATATTTTTTCAAAATTTTCCAATCTATCAAAGAACCCCAAAAAATCCAAAAAATGGTGTGTGTGGCTCCTATTAGTGTGAAAGCACCCAACCTACAAAATCACACATAAATGCATCACTTAGCTAGCTGAATTTGATAGGAGGATGGATTCAAGCAAGATAAGGATACAAGATAAACCTAACATTACCTCCACATTAGCTAGCAATTGAAGGTTGGTTGCTGCCATAACTTTTATAGGTGAATCAAAGTGCCATTTCCACCAAAAGAGTGTGGTACTCCTCCACAACCCTCTTTGCAAGTGGCAATATTGTGGAAACCCATCAACTGAGAATATTTTTCAAGGTTTTATTTCCTTTATTTTCCATTATTTCAATCTAATTTTGAAATTCAAGGTGGCATTTTGGACTCATTATTAAGGAATGAAATTGTAGCCCTCGATCATACCCATCCTCCAGGAAGTAAGATTAAAGGAACAAGGTCAACACCTTATTACTCAACAAAAAATAACTACCCTCAATAACTTACTTTACTATGTCTACTCAAATAGTAAATAAGAAGTAATACAAAGAGTAAAAGAAAAAGGTAAGGCCTACTATTTCAAAACATACCTATTGTTTTATCTATAGGCTAATCCAAAGGGGTGGGGTAGGGGAAGAAGATAGAGAAGGGCAACATGGGAAAGGATTAAAACCCAAAAGTAGCTACTCTCCAAGGTTTTACAATACTTTCAATGCCCTACGTGTTGCCCTATTAGTGTTTGTAGACCTTATATATCTACTATCCCATCTCAAGAATGCATTTAGTCCCTTTAATGACTCTACTTGTTGCCTATAGCACCTTGGAATGCCTTCCCATTACTCTCTATCATCTACTACACATTGCATCTAATCATAGCCATTACCTACTACATGTAATATTAAATTATAGTTTACAAGTGGCTACATGCTAGTGTTCTCACCCTTCTTTCTACCACCAAGTATTGGTTGCTAACTTCTTGTGACAACTAATAACTTATTACTCCAGGAACTACCAAGTGGTATGCCTATTTACTCTTTGTTTTAAAAGAAATGTAGAAATACCATATCAAGGAACAACCATGAGCACAGTGTAAAAGGTGGATACCTAGAAGGTCAATGGGATGTGTGCACACACATTGAAAGATACTTGCAATTGAAGGATGGGGCAATCCAAACCGTATTCGAAGTATTTTGGAAAAGATCAGGGAAGTTAGTTGAACTTTTAGGAAGATTGGTCGAACTATAAACCAAACACCCGCTCGTAGGTCAGAACATGATAGAATTCAAGCATGATTAATGTCAGAGATCCCATCAAAAAACATGTTGGAAAAGGTATGATGGTGCAAATGCTCCAAGATGGAATCTTTAAATCGAATCATTTATTGCCCAATGAGTTGTTCAAACAAAGGAAGACATATGGAAGCTAGGGGTGGTAGGAAATCACATGTTTCCTTGAAGTGTTGATGGAAAAGGAAGGTGTTATTGTCGATTCGTGCTAAGTCTTCAAAAAGGAAGGGATATTGATCAACCATAAAACTAGTAACTATGATTGAGGCTACAAAGGCCAAATTCCCTAAATAAGTTGTTAGGGCAATGGTGGCTGTTAGTATGAGCTTGATGCCACCAAAAGTTATTGGGAGAAAGGCTTGTTTAAGTGTTAAAGGTCCTTTTGATCCTGGACCTAAAAGGCACCCAAACACTTGAAAGAAGGAAAAGTAAAAAAAAACGAGGGACTCTATGAAGGTGGAAGAAAGATGTGTACATCATAAAAGATATGAAGGTTATTGCACAAAAAAATGAGTTAAAATTCCAAAGGCTATTTAAACATCACATCATTATAGGGAAAAGATCCACATATTAAACATCTTTTAACAAATCATATTTTATGAAGGACGATGTGAATGATGAAGTGCCGAATGGAATTGCCAAAATTATAATTCCTTTTGATGGGGTGGTAAATTAGGATGGGGTGTTGAAGTCAGGTGGTAAGCCAGAAGGTGATCATGCTACACATTTATGAAGTTGGATAGAAAGACCTATCGCACAGAATTCAATCTAAAAATGTACATATGTAGATGATATAATAGAAGGATGGAAATAAATAAGAAGGGAAATGATTAGATGTAGAATGCAAAGTTCTAAAATGGGTAATGCGAATAATGCCCCTCCCAAGGGATCACCTTAATGGGTTCCCATCATAAAGGGGATGACTATGACATCACCTTCATAATTATGATAAATGTAAAACATGGGAGACTCAAATGCATAGAATGTAAGAACAAAGGGGATGAGTTGCATGATGTCTCCACTTGTTGCACAAAGTTTTTGAAATATGACCCTTCTTGACACAAAATTGAAAACGTTTGCCACATCTAGTTGGAGGACAACTTAATCAGGGTAAAGGTCTAGGGTGCACTTGATGCCATGGACTACTGTTTCATAACTGCCTTTAATTGTGATTTCGAATTAGTGTGGGGAGAAATGTGTTGCAAAGGTGTTATGGAATTAAAGGCATAAGGCGTGACTTGTGAGTTGATACAAGTTTCCCTTATTGCAATGGGATGAATTCCGCCTAAAGGATTGGTCATGTATAAGAGGTGAGTTGCACCAAGGACACGTGCACTTAAAAGTGGAATGTGAACTTTAGCAATATGAGAACAAAGATGAAATAAATGAAGGAATCCACTTGCTATTTTTTTTGGTGAAAATAATATCGAAGGTGTTCAAAAACCATCCCATAAATACCAGTTGCTAATAGATGGGGCATGTGTTGGAATGTCAATTTGAAGGCATCAGAAGAAAGTTTGAGGTTTTGGTATGGTTCATAGTTTTATAGGAAAAACAAAAAATAACCATTTGAATCAGGGTGTAGTGCAATGAAAGCCCAGGTGGTGTTAGAGGACGTGGGTGCAAGGGACAATGGTGCCAAGGTGCAAATTGCTCTAAAGTATTCCCATGCATGTCTATGAACTAAATTGTGAAAGATGTGTTTATGAGTTAGGGGATCATGTTGGGGAAGAGGCAATAAACTTGAACTTGTTACCAAAACTTGGGCTCACAAAGAAAACTCCTCTTGCAAATTTTCCCAATCATTTGCTAGAAAATGCTTGAGTTGAATCCATGTTTCCCTATCCCCGAATGCTATGAAGGGCAAGTGCCCATGTGCCACATCATTGGGGTCTTGCACTAATTTATCCAATGGAAAATGAAACACCACTTATATGTCACATCATAGAACAATAGGGATGCGGTTATACAATCAAGGACAATGAAAATTTAAATGAAAGGACCCAAGGACATCCAAAGACGACACCCAAATCTAGGCTGATGCAAACAGAATGGGAACAAGAAGAGGTGTTAAGTCAAGATGGTCATGGGGGTTTTGGATCAAATGAATTGGGTGTTTAACAAAAAAACTAATGACGAATTAACCTTTGATTAGTAAATTGGCGCCAACAGGTGGGGTAAGAGATTTTAGGTGGAAGTTATAAATGTGTTGAAGATATGGGGGTAGGTTGGGGGGTCTAATCATGTGCAACTGGAAAGGCTAATCAAGTGGAAGGGGGAAAAGGTCCTACATGTGTGTGATCAAAGGGTTTGGGAAAAATGTAAGGTTGGAGCTTCACACTCACAAAAAGGCTGGGGCCTAGTAAGGGGAACTAGTGGGTGATGTGTGGTTTGTTAAAATGGGAGGGGGAGCCAATGGGAGATGTTTGGTTTCCATGGGAAATGGGGTGGAAACTAGGTTTATGGTGGCACATGATAAAACAAATGGGTGATGGGAACAACGAAGTTTGATGGGACGTGATGAACTAGGGGACATGGGATGTGTGGTGCCCGTGAAGGAGGCCTAATAGGAGCACATTCCCCACCTATTGAAAAAATTACCTATTGTTATAAGGCAATCCTAAATCTACAAAGCCAACCACAAAAGACAAAATTCATTGAAAAGATAAATATAGGAAATTGCATGAAGGTCCCTGGCTAAGGCATTATGCCAAAATTAAACCTTAACTTTATTAGAAGTTTGAATGGCACAATCACTGCTATATAGGGTTTAAGACAACCTAGACATCTTAATGTTAAAACATTATAGGCTTCATTATTTGTTCCTAATCTTGGAGGACCTGAAATAAGTAACATTGTGCAAAAGTTTCCTAAAAAACAACTATGGTGGACTAGATACCCTTTCCACAAAGACTCCAATAACTACTTATAACATCAACAAAAAAATATGTTTTTTAAAATTAAATTTAAATTTTTTTTAGGACAAACTTTTCAATTGAAAAGATTACCTTCAAGTTCTAGGCCCACACATTTAAGAAACCACTTTACTTTCTCATCTTCCATGAAAACCTTGACCCTTAATAAAAAAACCTACAATTTTTTAAAAGTTATTTATAACATATTGATGCCCATAAGTTTTGGTCCAACGGTCAATCTCATTGAAATCCCAAGGGTTCCACTAGAACACAAGTTTAAATGAAACAAAAGGCTTAACCAAAATCAAAACATTAGATGAAGGCTAAAAAATAAATAATTAACCCTAATTGAAATTTTCTTTGCCACTTCTTTCTTTTCCATCTACTATGACATGTGGTTTTGATCCCTACAATCCTTTCATTTGCCAAGCCGTTGTTCCCTAGCTCCTCCTTCATCTCTTCTCAATTGTCAATTTTCTTATTGTCTTAGGAGTTTCATTTTCCTCAAGGTAAAGAGTAAAATTGACACACAATTAATTCCTAAAAGGAAGAAGCAGAAGCACTGGATGATGATTAGAAGGTCCTATTTTGAAACATGGAATTCCCCCCTTTGGCCCACTTATATAGGTGAATGGATGACAACATTTGCTAAAGCATATGGGACTATGGTGAAATGTTATTGGGAATGTGTTGGTGAATAGATTAGGAACTTGGGGAACATATTAAGAACTTGATGAGAACCCATTGGAAACTTGGTGGGAACATAGTGAGAACAAATTGGGAACAAAAGGGAAAATTTAAATTTTCTCCGCCACCCCCTCCCCAAACCTAAAAGAAAACAATTGGGGCCCATTGATTACATGTTGCACCTTTTCATTGGTTGCATGTAATTTTTATTTCAAAATTGTTTATCATTTATTTTTGGCCTCAACTAATAGCCCTTTTCAAAAGCATGGGCATATAATATTCATGGGCTTACAAGGGTATGAAGGATGGACACAAAAAGTATCTTATATGATGTGAAATAGAAATGTCATCAACCAAAATATGATTTTATGTCACCACCTAGTGTTTTGTGCAAAAAAATGGTCTATCACATGGAAAAAACGTTCCACCTATTGAAATGTAAGACAATATAAATTACATGCACATGGCATCTCTTCTTGGTTAGATTTGTTTTACCTTTCATTTACATTGATCCACTAAACAAATTTGGGTCTTTTTTTCCCCTATGCCATAAGTACCCCCATTTCATTCTTATGGGACTTTCCCATGAAACAATAGGTCATCCATTGTACAAGGGTCAAAGGTTATGTTTATATATTTCTATCTAACCCAGTAGGATTTTGCAAAAGTGGGCATTGGGTTATTATAGATACACATAAATGGCATGTTGTTTCATTAAAAGGTGGGACATTGCAATGAGAGTAAGTTCATGAGAGAAATCCACCTACTCTCAAAGGTTGGTTTGACCAATGAACAACCACTACCAAAGTAGTGTCAAGGAAATGATGTATTTATGTTTGTCGCAATTCATTATCATTTGAATAAGGCTTGGGAAACTAAATGCTTGAAATCTCCTCATTATTCATATCATTATGATAGTTTTATTTATAAGTCTTTGATGAACAACCCTATTAAAGAAAAGATTATTGTAGTACACAATCTTAGACAAGCAAATATGTCTATATGATTTCTCAAGAGAATTTTTGCCAACCATACAGGGACCAAAAACCAAGGGGAATACACATTCCATGTCATGTCATATTGGACCATTCTTTGAGGATTTTTGCTTTGTATCTACATTTTTTTGTTTCATAATCATGTTTGATTTGTTTGGCCTTTGTTGTGTTTGTATACAACATTGGCAAACACAAAATATCATAACAATGTGAAAGTTGTCAACAACATAGTTCAACATTTGGGGTTGATTAATCCCTTTCTTTCAATACTCTTACATGTGCTTAGACTATGAGACCACATAAAATTATCATCTCATGTTAAGCTTAAAGTTCCAACTATGTGTTATACATAAAAATCCTAAGATTCTTTGCACTACTAATGTTCACTCTCCCATTTTTGGATGGAGATAAAATGTGACCAACAAGAGTCTTTCCTTCATTTATAATATTGTAATTTTTTGTGGCCTCCATAATTAATCCTATGTATTTGGTAGTCTTGAAATTTATTTATGGAAAAATTTCACCAAAAAATGAAATTCAAAACTAAAAATTTGAAAATGAATTGATTTTGGAAGGTTTCCATTGACATAAGTGAGAAAACATTATAGTAAGCCAAATTCATGTAGTTGGGTCTTAATGCATAGTCACAAATATAAAAAGGTGGTTTAAACATTTTTACTTCATATTTGGTTTTAATCATTTTTTAAAAGCCAAATCTAATTAAATTTTCCCAAGGATGACGGCCATTTAAAAAAAAATTCCTATGCATGATCATCGCTTACACTATATACAGAAATTTAATAAAATTTAATTATATTCGATATTTTTTACCTTGAACTTAGCTACACACACAAGTTGAAGGCTTTAATCCTATAGTACCAATAACACAACCTAAATTTTTGTTGATTTTTATTGGATTTTTTCCCATGAGAATGCTTCAAACTTTAATAAGTTGCACATTGTGTGGAAGGTCTAAGTAATACTAAATCACCTCCATGCACCTTGAATTTTAAACTGAGGTTTGAAATCTAATTGGAAAACAAATGTTGTCACCAGCCCATACTTATTTACCATTAAAGGTCATATGTGTGTGTGTCCATGCTTTTGTTTTCTTCTGGGTTGCACATAATTTGAAATTTAGGAAAAAAAGGTTTAATAAGTACAAAGTATTATAGAGATTTGGATATCTTCCTTTCAAACAACATGATTTTGGTTGATTTTTTTCTCATATATATATATATATATATATATTCCTTTTCTTTGCGCCTTTATTTGAATGTTTTTCTTGGAAGCATTTAACCAAAATCGATGATAGTTGGGCAATGATTACAAACATAAGTTGTTTTTGAACCACTAGTGGAAAATGTGGCTTTATTGACTTGCAAATATAGTAAAAAAAGACATGATTTGGACATGCGTAAAAAAGACCATTCCATAATTTTGGACAAGTTGATTTCAACATGTCCACTATGATTGGATGGTCATTCTAACTGAGCCTGTGTTGGCACTTTTGATTAATAATTTGGCAAATTTGACTATTAGTTAAGCTAGACATGGATCTTGGTCAAATTTACTCACCATGTGTTGATTTTGATTGCTAATTGAATAGTTAATGTGATAATATGCCCATTTGATTGATAGTCAAGATAATAGTCAAATTTACCTTCCACGTGACTTCAAATCTATGGGATACTTGATCCCACGTGTCACCATTTGGATTTAGCATTTAGTTCCACATGTCAACATTTGATTAAATCATGATTAGTCAACTCAACAACTAGTTGATTCGATTATTAGAAATAAGAAGTCAAATCATATGTGGCATCATTTGGGTGGTTGGGCATGGACTTTCATTTAATGCCACGTGTTGCAATTTAATTAAGTTTAAATAGATCTTTATCATCAATTATGTCATTTTCATTGGTGGGATTTATAGGGAAGGAATGGCTTCTTCTACCAAATAGGGTCAAGATGAATGAAATTTCATTTGATTAATATGGGTAATTTAATACCATATGTTTATTATCTCCCATTTGATTGATATTTTTCATTTATTATCATATGTCTATTATGTCCCATTTGACTAAATATTGATTGTTTACTGCCATATGTCAACTGTGCCTTTTGATTGTTTTTAATATGAATTCATTGTGTTTTCTACCTCATTGTAAATTGGAATACTTATAGTGGTCTAGTCATGTCTACCAACATTCATTTTAATAGCCAATTTGGTTTACTTGGTTTTGTTAACTAGTAATGGTAATAGTCATTTGTATCAAATCCTTTTTGAAAAACCCAATGGTTGGGTTGGTTTAGGGTACTGACAATATTTCTTTTGGCTATGGTAATCATACACACCATGCATTGTCATAAACAAACATTTGACTACAATTTGGTAAGAAAAATACCCCAAAAATACACACATAAAAATGACACAAACTTGGTTGAGTGGAGATGTTCAATGACATGCTACCGCAAAATGCACTAAACAAACTTTAGTTCTTCTAGGTCATGTTCCATTTCTTCCTAAACTAATTACTCCAAAAAACTAATGTAGGTATTATGAATTAATCCTACACACTAATGCCATATCTACCTACACTACTTAATTATAGTTATGTCGTTTTCACACCACAACACAATGCCATTTGCCATGTCTTTCATCTTTGACCTATTTACGTTTGGAAATGGCATTCTTGTTGACCCTTTCTTTATACATCTAACAACTGCAGTACAAGTCCTATGTGCTATTGGGCTACCATGGTATGTCACGCCCACCGCACCTCGCCCAAAACACATGGGGTTCAACTTGCTAAGTCAAATAGTTCAACCTTCATCATTGGTTTCAAGACTGATTACAAACATGACGCATTATGTACTTGTCAAAATGTTATGTGGATCACCATGGTATAAAGGCTTTTAAAATGAACTCTTGATCTATTTATTTCAAAATGAAAGTGAAAAATCATAATACTAATGTTTATGAAAATCTTAGTTTTTGAGTAGGTGATACATGGAAAACATCTTCAGAGTTGCTAAATGTTTGGACCAATCATATTACAACCCCATTGTACCATTGAGTAGAAGACCACATGGAAAGAAAACCATATATTAAAGGAAAAAAAATCTATGGTTACTAACATCCCATGAAAACCATTTATACATCTACACCAACTTTCCTAATTAGAGACTTGTGCTTTCGTTGGACCTTTGTGTTGTTTGGAACATTTTGGTCATTTAGGTCTAACTTCTCCAAACCATCATCTCTTTTGGTGCTCTCCTCTTGTACACCCACATATCTTATGAACTATGGCACTTGTTTATAGTTGGCATGTGGAGTCACCTGGAGCCAAAACACATATTATCATGATGACAAGATAAGGTTGGGTGAATTAATGCCTCTCAAACAAAAGCTTTAACATGAACAAGATATTCCCAACATTACTTTTTGTTCAAAATTAATTTAGGGCAACAAATGAATATTTGCCCACTTTTGGTTGCCATCAACTAGGGGTTGTTGTTGGGCATTTGTAACTTTAGAAATTGACTAAAAATGGTCCATGGTTTTCCTTCCATCCTAGACATATGAAAAAATCCATGTTAAATGGACAAAACTCATAGCAAATGCCGACTTAGATTAACATTCATGAACAACTTATCGTGCATATTAAAATTAGGGTAATTGCATGTCCTTAAGATTATTAACTATACTTAATTTTTCCTTTCTAAATAGGCTTTGTCTTAGTTAAAAGAGGGGGTAGGGCAACAAACAACTTGCCTACTCTTGTCACCCATCAACTAAGGCTTCTTGCTTAATAGAAGGGGCAACATCAAAATTTGATTTACAATTGCCCAAGGTGTTTCCTTCCTCCTACATGCATAATACATAGAAACCATGTTAAGCCATAATCATTACAAATGCCAACATGTGGAGTTTAGTCCCTTGAATAATAAATCTCTACTAGCAAATGGGATGGGAAGGTTGCATAATAATTCATCTATGGGGTCAAGATAGCAAAGTAAACCTTATTGAACTTGGCATTATTAACATGGTGCCAATAAGACAACCTATTGCATACCAACATTGGCATAATGCCCACTAGTGCACAATTTAGATGCAAAAAACCCCACTAAGACTCCATGTACAACTATTGGGTGCACTATAGAAATAAAAAAGAATTGTAATATGGCACTCTTGAAAAGTAGATTGAAGGTTTTTTTTTTTAAAGTACACCCTAGATATCCATGAGTGGTCACAAACTCTTATCTATTTACTTTTGGGAGTGTACCGCCTTCAAAGGTTTTGTTGAGTTCGATGGGTTTCATTATTGTGGCTGCAACATGCACATTCACAAGTTTTTCCTTTTTGGTACCTTCCACAATTACTACAAGGGCATTATTCTGAACAAGACTAGTAAGTGAACATGTGAATGGGTGAATGCGAGCAAGAAATTTTTTTAAGGAATATTCCATGCCACATTATGTAATATTCCAAATATATTCTTTTCCACATGGAATAAATATATGACATGGCAAAATATTCCATGCCTTGTCATGGAATGTTTTGCCACATCACACACATGATTTGTGGGGGAAATCAGTAATGATTTATTAGTTTTAAAAATATTATCATTCTTGGTGCAACCAATGCTCCAAATATCTAAGGTTTTTATACAATACCTTCAATATTTTTAGATGTGTTGAAATGATGAAGAACTACATGAGTAAATTTTTTTGATGTACTTAAACTAATAAATGTATTAATTCTTCGATAAACATGTGCTATGAATTGGCAATAAAATAAGACAATATACATGAAAGCACATTGTGATTGTCAATGGTTTTATTGCAAATAAAATGTATAAAGGTTTATCAAGTCACATACTTTGATGTCACACCACTAGTGTATAATCACCAAAACAAACAAACATATACATCTCATAAGAACGATTAAAGGGGTTAAAATGGCAAAACACTAAATAACCCCCATTGAACTTTGATTGGGCATTTGTTTTTTTAGTTTACTTGCACATGTTTTTTGATCCAGCATGGTTATACATAAAACCATGCAACATGGTTTTGTATTTTTTAAAAACTTTACAAAAGAATTCAACAAAGTTCTTTTAATTTATGAACCATTGCATGTTTTGCAATTTAGTTTGTTGTTGAACCTTCCAAGTATAGAACATGTTATAGAACATTGACAATGTAGATTTAACATTGAAAAAAATTGTTTTTTTTCACAATCGGCAAAACCATGTGTGGTTTTTTGTAGGCTTGCGCAGTCAAACCTAGAAAGGGCGTTGGTTAGTGTTGGATGGGGGATATTTAGCATCTCAAGTTAAAATAAAACAAGTCCAACCATGGCACATTAGTTATTGGACAAGTCACCGTTTGCATTCCTTAACACTTCAAGTCATCGCTTATAGAGTAAATAGTGATATGACTGCATCCAACTTAACCTGATAATGTTCCAAAGCGAGTATTTAAACACTTAATTTTTTAGAAAAATACATTCATACAACCTTGCCTTAATGTTGTAATTTAATGCCTTAGATTGGATTTTTTTTACAAACTAATACACCTTGCTACACAAGTTGCACTCAAAAAGCTCCTTGCTCAAGGTAACAATAGGATGGATAATGCAAGTTGAATGTGAAGGTTTTGAAAAGAAAATTTACAAACCTCGATGACTTTGTTGCAAGTTATGTGTGAGGAGCTCCTACTCAAAGCAACAAAATAATGCACTGCAAATTATGTGAAAGGAACTTTTAATAAGCGTTGCAATTTGAATGAGCCCACAACTAGTTGTAGGAGCTCCTAATCAAACAACTTCAACATGGGAGAGGCAATTGTAGGAGCTCCCAATCAAATTACTTTGACAAAGGAAAAGTTTGCAACTTTGATAAGAGAGAGAGAGAAGGAGGGACACACAAACCCTAACATTGAAGGTGCATCACAAATAAATGGTATAGATTAAATTTAGGTTTTACATCAATGGTCAATATATTTTTTGTCGAAAATGGATTAGATTAATTTACATGTTCCTTTGTTTTAAATCAACAACCCACATTGCTTTCATTTAAATGGTTTAGATTAGATTTAAGCTTTAGATCAACAATCCACATCGCTTTCTTTTAAATGGTCTAGATTAGACCTAAGCTTTATATCAATTGTCCACGATGCTTCTCCAAACAAAGTTGTAACCCTAGGTAGGAACACATTTATTAACACTTGCCATAATATTAACATTGTTTGTAGTGAATTTTGTAGACACAATTGGATTTTGGCACACTTGTTTACTTGACAACCCACTTTCATTCTACATGTACTTGTTGGTTGTAATTATAAGTTGTTTGTTGAATTTTTTAATATGTTTGATATTTGGGGCTTATCTATTCCTTCCTCAAGGTTGTAATAGTTCATAACAATAAAATTTATTGAATTTAAAATTAAAGAAAAACCTATCAAATAGGTTTGAAAAATGGCCCAATTTCATGGTTTGATCCTAATTTTTTCAATTCAAATGAACTTGATGCACATATTTCATTGCAAATTATCACTCACAATAATAAACTTGAGAGCGTCATCGAAAAGTTTTGACACTTGCATTATCTTATCAAGTACTTTCAATCCACTTTTTTAAATATTACAAATAGTAAAGCTTTGAAAAGTACCTTACAAGTATTTCATTAATGCATAATTCTTTTGATTCCTCTTTATAGATCAATAGATTTTATAGTTAAAAAAGGATTGCAAAATAAAATTTTATTTCTTACTCAAATAATTTGGTTATTTCTTCATCAAAATCAAATACCCAATTTTTACAATGTTTTGACAATTTCTTTTGTATACTTTACCATGCTTACACCCTTGTAGAAGGCACAAGCCACTTACACCTCGGTTGGGATAGACATCCTTTATGTGTGTCCTATTTTCGAATCAAAGGTTTTAGGTGATTGACAATAACAAATAGAGTTTGCTTCGTCAATCATAAGTTTTGGAGTAAACTTGCATCATCATATTCTATTAGAGTGAAGATGGAAAACTAGGTTGTTGACTTTGACTTCACGTAGTGACCAAGCTTTGTGAGTAATAACCCCAAGCTTCAAGTGAACTTATGACACAAACAAATTAACATTATGACAAATATGTTCAATGTTTGTTATAACAACAACATTTGGCATAAAACTTGAAAAAGGAGGTAGTTCAACATGAAAATGCAAACTTCACAGCAATAAGATCAACAAAACAAGAAAATCAGCTATAGGTCCATCAATGATGTCCATCGTGTTGAAAGAAGCTTGTTATTGTTGTAGAGAGTTCATGTAGAAATTGAAGACAACAATGTGAAATGAGCACATAGCAACTAGTAAACCAAGTGTGTAGACAATCTAAAGACAAAAAAAAGACAAATAGAAATAGATGTGATGACAATGATGTGAAGATGAACATGCAGTGACCAACAAACCAAATGATTAGATGATCTAAAGACGAGAGAAAGACAAACAAAGCAAACAATTACTTATAAAACAACTACAAAAATGAAAATGATGATGTGAAAATGCAAAAAAATTACACAAATGATCTAAAGATGATATAACTTTGAGTTTTGGTTTCTTGCATGATACATTGAAACTTTGTGTTGACAGTATGTTGGTGTTTTTCCCGTAATTGTCCACTTTCACTATATTAGCCCAAATGTTAATTTAAGGTCTGGTTTTAAGTTTGAACGCAAAACTAGCTTAAATGATTTTAAAGTTATCAACCCTAAAACTAATGATAATTTGACACTTGGTGTAGATGCATGTCTATACCTAGAATGCTAGGTTAACATGTTTTAACTTTGTTAGAATTAAAAAGTTTAAAAGAAAAACTTTAACTTTAACATAAACTAATGTTAGGGATTAAAAATGTTAATTAACTAGCATTAGATGTGAACATACTATAAGTTATTGTCAATTATTTTAAGATATTCCACTATATTTTATTTTTGGCTTTTTCATATCATATTATTCTAGGTTATTTTTAGCTATTTTTATCTATTATACCTTAAGTTATTTAAATTTAATTAGCCTAGACTATTTTAGGCTATTATGTAGTAGCCTATTATAAATTAGTATATTTTAAATTATTTTGGGTTAATTAACCTTTAGTTATTTTAGGTTATTTCACCTTAAGATATTTTTTATTATCTTAAATTATTTTAATTAACTAAGTTTTTTTTATTGTGGTTACAATAAGAAACTAACAAAAATAAAATAATAATGTGAAAGAATATTATTTGTAAATAATTATCACATTGAAATGCTGTTTCATTTTAAATAATTAAAAAAATTCAAGCACCAAATTTAATTATCCTATTTGTTTAGAAAATAATGTTTGCACTTATAGACAACTTTATTATGTTTAAAATTGAAAATGATGGTTCATTTTAATTATTTTAATGGTCCTCTAAAAAGTTCAAAATTTTATTATATATTCAATTAAAAAAATTAATAAAAAAATTAAACCACCAAATCTAGTAATTTCATTATCCATAACATTTTTTTTTCACACCTAGACACATGTACATTTGCAATTATAACCTACAGTCACATTTCAAGTTGAATAAAATGTCACATAGTGTCCAATCACCTATGAAACACATTATTAAACACAAAAAATTTTATTTTTCATCTATCATTTGATGCCATTAGCTGTCGGATGATTGATTATACTTTTCATCTTCATTTTCATCCAAACTAATGACAGTCACAAGTCATAATCACATATAAAATTTAAAACCATATTGTAGTTGCATATGTGATTATTATTTTTAATTTCTATGTGCCATGATGTATAGTCACATTGATAATTGCAAAATTGGTTGATTTGAACACAAGTAGCAAACACATAGGTTGGTATCATCATCCAAAGGGTTTTTAGCATCTGCAACTACCCCAATTTGTGAAATGCCCAAAACCTGCTTGGGTGCTAGAACAATGTTAGTAACATGGTTGACCATTTGATTTGGAGGCCAAATAGGAACAATCCCCGTGCCAAGATAGGCTAGGCCAAAAACCAATTGGTATGATCCATCGAAAATAAACATAAATTTTGAAAATCCTATCAAATTTTGTTCAATGACATTTTTGATACTCATAAGAAAAATCGGGGAACAAGTAGCTCAAGGTTCCTTGTAATGAGTCTTGCTCTTGCATATGCCAAATAACACTACCCCAACATTATGTGTCATTTCAACACATGTAAAATACAACAACAACAATGACTTCGATTGGACATAATTAGTTTCATGGTTAGTTGCAATCAATTACAATTGGACATGATCCGTTGCATACATATGCCATAAAACTATAAGAGGAATTAAGGTGTCACAACCACAAGTAATTAATTGAGAGGTTACAACTTACCCCCCAACATCTTCCAACATCCATACACTTAAATCTCATGCATGGTTGCGTGTGAGAGCGCTTCCTTTAAATATTTGTTCAACTAGGTGTGGACAAGTGACCCTTATGACCTTTTGACAAACAAAATTATAACATGATGCCTCCCTAATGACTAGCAAGTTGTAAAGTTAACTTGACATATAAAGACCAATCATCCACTACATTTCATTCTATTCTATAAAATACAAATATTAGAGATGCAATTGTATGCCCAAAAATTTGAAATATTGATTTGGGTTACAAACTTTGCCCTCTATCCAACAAAGTTTTTTTGGGAACTAATTTGGTTTAGCCCCACTTAACCCCTCCTCCTAGAAAGGCAAAATGAAAGTATTGTAGTTCGTCAAGTTGAAATTGGTGACCAAACAACATGAATTATTAACATGGATCTCCTCTCGTATTTCAACAAGACATCTCTCCTATCATACATCAACATTATGTATTTCCTATCATATTTCAACATTACATCTCTTTTATCATATTTTAACTCAACATCTCTCAAAACAAACAAATCCATTATGGTACATTTGCTTTGTTCAAAACATTGTGGAAAGACCATTATTTCTTGTAATCCAATAATTGACTTGAAATAATTGGCAATGTCATTTCCTTTTGTGATAGAATTATGATTAATAACAACCTTTCCCACCAATGTTTAAAAAAATTAAAAATGTAATGTAAGAATAGTGGCAAGCTTCCCCCAATAGATTTTAACTTAATTGTTGACAAGTTTTTACACGACCATTAAAATTGTAGTTATATTGTGAAAAAGACAAATCTATAATTTAAAATTAATTTTCAATGATGAAAATAATTCTAAATTTAATGATTTTT
>Ga0116228_10001867_pt1 | contig 17804 bp, 16 predicted proteins | sample S1TSphfallax_2_FD_89694 | JGI IMG/M metagenome (GOLD analysis project Ga0116228, IMG submission 89694) | Host-associated microbial communities from peat moss isolated from Minnesota, USA - S1T2_Fc - Sphagnum fallax MG | ecosystem: Host-associated > Plants > Peat moss > Unclassified | place... | reverse complement strand
GAAATAAAAAGAGAATAAAGTAAAGATAGGAGGAGGAAGGGATGGGGGGGGGGGGGGGGGGGGGGGGGGGGGGGGAGGTGGAGGGGAAGACTATTATTCTGCTGTGTCTGTGTGCGTATCTGTTGCCATTGCTGTTGTTGGGGTTGTCGATACTGCTGCTGTTGCTGCGATTGTTTGTCGCAGATTTTTTTTGCTCCGCCAGATCCGTGTGCCTTTGCAGCCAAGGGCATTTCAAGCTCCATAGCAGGTAAATGTGCTACTCTTCTCCTCCTCTTTTGTGCTTGATGTTTTTCACCCTGGCAGTCGAAGGTTTGAAGATTTGTTTCTAGTATTTGCTGTTTTGTAATGCGATGAAGGCGCCGCTTGGTGGGACAGCTCCGTCGACCTGAGCAGACTGTTGTGTCTGATGAACGCATATAAAATGGAGAGAAGTGTCTGCTGCTTTTCTTCTTTTGCTGAATGAATCCCTTTTGACGTTTTTTCTCACATGATTCTTCTCTCAAGAATTGCACCACCGTCACGGTTTTAGTCTTTGTGCTGTATTTCACTTCTTTTTGCTTGTTGTATTTCGCTTCTGTTTCTCCCTTAGTTTGCTATCGCGTTTCTCTCGTTGTTTGTTCTAGATCTCCCGATGATCTTAGCATCAGGTCATCTCGCAAATTTGTATTGAGGCACGGCATCAAACCGGGCTACTATCGCTGCCAACCTCAGAAACATTCTGTTGCAGAAAGACACGCATCTGATTGAGGGAGAAGACTCTATCCACTCTCTATTTGTTGCAGAAACTAGCAATGCAGACCATCGTTGCCGGTCCACAACTCGTACCCTGGTGAAGCTGAACTGACAATGTTTTTTCTCTGTGGCCACCAGCTTCTGGCAATCTTCATAGGGGGTATCTTATCTTGGAGTTCTTGGCAACCGCACAGTGTTCAGGGAACCCATCATCAGGTGCAATAGGGCTGAGCATTCACACTGAGACAAGTTCAATAGACCCACTTTATTGTCTAATTAGGAAAGATCTGCATTCTTTCCTTTACAGTTCTGGAGGTTGCTGTTGTGAAAATGCAACACAAATCTTGTCTTGGAGTGCCTTGACTGCTTTCAGTTCACCTAGATTAAAATTCTAGCAGCTTTGCAATAGATCCATGAATCGGACTGGAGTACCACTTGGACCACTCATACCTGGCTTGTGCATTATCTCCCTTCATTTCTTCTTTTCTCCTGCGACTCCATTCCAGTTATTGTGCCTTGGAGGACTAGCTGGTTTAATCCTGTGCTTGAGCAGCTGATGCAAAGATTGGTGAACTTAAGGGGATTGACTTGTGTCTTTGTATTGCTTATCTTTCATTATGTCTTTTTTGATCCATCCTCCTCTGTTAGATCCTAACCAGATGAGACAAACATATGAGTTGAAAATGTGTTGATGCAAACATGTTGTCCATATATAATCAGAATTGAATGCCACACCCAAGTTATTGACCCTAAGAACAAGCTGATGTACACTGAGGTAGCCCTTGGTCTTCTCCTCAGTTGTCCTTCTTGAATGTTTTGATTTGACCTAATGGGACTTTCATTCTCTTTCAACTAATTCCGACTCTTTGTATTTCAGGGGAGGTACCACACATGAGTGGATGAACAGCACAAGATGGTAGAAAGACGCAGTAGAGAGTTCTGCAAATTTATGTCTGGAGTGAGGTTTCAATGGTAGCTCTCCTTTATTCCCTCCACCAAATCCTGACAACAGATGCAAAGTTGCTATGAGGTTGCTTACATCAAGAGTACTAGCCTGATGCAGATAAAGCTGCAGGCAACCAGGCATGAAGAATACAACAACTTCTTTACACTTGTGTTGGCCTCATCACTTTCCATGACCATACAGAAGCCTTTCACAAATGCCTCCTGACTTGAGGTGTGGGATAACAAGCATGCAAACAATTGAAGGCAATGTCCACAATAACATCAAGAGATCAATTATCAACATACTGCAAATGGTTTAATTGACTGAATAAAGCAGAAACTTGTGAGTTTCTTGGAGTACATTCTCATACACAGGTAATGGAGGCCAAATACTGTACAAAGTGAAATCAAGCAATCAACAGATATGGGGATTTCAAGGGTGAAGAGAATACTGAAGGACAGATGGCTAGGGCTGTGTCTTGGCATGTGGATGCAAGCATGTGGGGGAATCTCATATGTTTTCTCTCTCTACTCTGCTGACCTGAAGCATACACTGGGCTACAATCAAGAGATGATTGATGGGTTTGGGACATCAAAGGATATTGGAGGCAATGTGGGGATTATTTCAGGTCTCTTGATAGATGTAACTTCAGCTTGGTTTGTTCTCCTTGTCGGTGGATTGCTTCACTTTATCTTTTATTTTCTGGTGAGGATTAAACAAACTTACATTGATTTTTTTTGTGAATGATCCATGTTTAGTCAGTCTTAGCCTACAATGGTTGATTTGCTCCATGTTTGTCTTAATTAAATTTTTCACTAAGGGATCCTTTTCTGTTATTTGACAACATTTGACATTGCTTCTTATGTAGCTTTTCTTGGCAGCCACTGGCCGGATTACACCATCATACTGGCAGGTACATTTTTTTTCCAAGTTCCAATCTTCAGAACTTATTGCATCTCAATAATGTTTCCTTTCCTTGGAAGGTACTCAGGGGATTCTTTTGTGCTTTTCATTTGTTACATCCAAGTAGTCACCGGTGATGTGCTTAGAGGATGTATTCAGGGTGCAGGAGGCTGTGACCATTACCCTCCATGTAGGCAGGCCTCTCTATGCATTAGGCTTAGATGCTTGCTTCTACAGGGGCAAGCTAAATGAAATGAAGCTTACCTCAGAAGCTTGTTGCAGCTTCAGTTAAAATATTGCTGACTTTTCTATTAGCTATGTCTCTTAGGTGCTAGCCAACATCATGCCTGGGTCTTCCTGTTGGTTCTGGAAATGCAAGAGAAACTCAGGATCCAGATTTTTCATAATAGTTTGCTGAAAATTTTGGGCAGATTATAGTATATTATCTTCACACATCATCAGGAGCTGATGTAGTCAGTGCGGAGTCATGGTGGCTGGTCACTATCCATGATGAAGGTGATGATGATCTGATACTTTGTGAGTGACAATCATAAAGTTTTCATGGACTCATTCTTGTTGTGCTAGTTTTGGTTTTGTTGGAACTGACACAATGGTTACCTTCATGTGTTATTGTGGAGTTTTTCTCTGCAATCTCATTGATATATTATATACTTATCTACACCCAATCTCAGGAGCTAATGAAGTCAGCGGGCAGTAATGGGAGCTAGTCACTGCCATTTGTGATGAAGCTGATGGTCTGATGATTTGTGAGTGACCTTATAAGGTCATGACTGCACTCATTCTTCTGATGTTTGTATTGGTGTGGCCAGAACTTACATAGCAGTTACCTTCAAAGTGGTTTATGGGAGCCTTTCTACAATCTCATAGATATACACTTATCCTTCTGTGTTTTCCTGTCAACATATGTTTTCCACTCAGTTGATTGAGAGTCAGCTACCCATAAGAAGCCCCTAAATTGCAGCATTGGTGGTAGATGTGTGGCATTATCATGATTGGCACAAATGGCGCAACTTGGTTCAACACTGCTGTTCTTGTCACATGGTACTTTCCTACCTTATGACTCACTCTTTCTTTCATCCTTTCCCCCAGTTCCTGCAAATGTCAAAGTGATCTGCGTAATCAGTTCAAAATTTCTAATTAAGGCAAAATGCGGTTCACTTTGCTGAGGGATTGACAACTAAGATATACATATTTACGAGAACCAATTGGTGGCTGCAGTATGCGTAACTTCCCTTCAGACAGGGGGGTTGTTGTTGGTCTTCTCAAGGGCTTCATTGGTCTGAGTGGGGCCATCTTCACACAGGTCCTCTTGCTTCATAATCTTTACTCATGCTCTGTCCTGGTTCTGTGGTGGGTCAGTTTTTAGTTCTCTAAAGTCAGAGGGCTCTCCAATTGCCTGTTGATTGTCCAATAACCTGTTTAGCTAATCTGAAGTCTAATTTTCAACTTTTCATAAGAGCTTATTCTTGCACAGGTCTACACAGCAATGTATGCTCCAAACACAGGCCCATTCCTATTACTTTGTGCAACAGTGCCTCCATTGGTGGCAATGGTGTCTATGATTGTCATACGTCCTATTGAGGCTCCAAAACGGAAGGATGACACAGACAAGTCCAAATTTTCCACCTTGTATGTAAGTAGAGATTCTGGACTTCACATGGTGTCATTCTGTACAACCTGTTTGCAAAATGAACCAAGGCACATTTACTACAAATGTACTTACATGCAGGCAGTAATCTGACTGTTCAGAACATGATAATACAAGTTGCAAGTGATATTGCCGATACATTGTTGCAGCCATAGGAGTGTTCCAGAATGGAACAAATTTATCCTAAAACACATAGATGCCATACACTGTCAATCCTCACATTTGGATGTGAGTAACCAGTCTTTTCTACATTCACTTTTCTTTGACATGAACATGAAGACTAGTCTGGTTAAATGAACAGTTGCAGTGTCTTGTTGAGACCCTGAAGGCATATGGTGGATGTCAGATTGTGGGGATTGTTCTGGCATTCTACCTAATGGCTGTCATTCTTATCCAGGTTAGTTGGTTTCTTCTGGTCTTTGAGAGCTGTGCTCTAGTATGACTCAGATCATTGCATGCTATTCCCTTCTTTGGTTTGCTGTTCTGATTCAGCTGGTAGTGACAACAAGCTTCTGTAGTGCATTTGCTATCAAATACTATCTGGTTTTGATGAATTCACCACAAACTATTGATGTAGAGGTCCTGAGTATCTGTATGGATGGTTGGACTTGCAGGACATGTTTGTAATAAGCAAGACTATGAGCTGCTTGTTCATGGGTATCATGCTGGCAATCTTGCTTCTTCCTGGCATCATCCCTGTAAGTTGGCCAGCCTGTCAATCATTCTCTCTTTATTTTATCAGACACTCCCTAAAACATCTGTTCAATGCCTTCACAAGGATCTGAGGATCTGTCCTCTGCTACATTTCTTCTCATACAAAGGCGTCACACCTTCATTGCTAGGGGTGTGTTTTGATGCTTTTGTACACTGTTTGTTGTCAACTTACTTTGATATCCAGCTTGTGTTCAATGTTGTCTCTCTTAAGTTATGCTGTTAAAATATCAGTGTTCTTTTTCAAGGTGAATCATCCACTGGTGAGGGTAAACTGACATCATTTCTCTTCACTTATACTTCACATTCTATTGTCCAGTATATCCTTGGTTGTGCATGTTTTAATCTATCTGATTTATTGGTGTTGGTGTGACTATGCAGTGGCAGATCAGTGCAGGAACACAACACAAGGGCTACAACTCACTTCCTGCAGAAGCACACACTTTAACCTACTCACCCAGGGCAGACAGAAGCTCTAACAAGAAACCAATGGAGCGAAAGTCTCCATCACTGCAGGCTAAATCTGCGACTACCATTGATGTATCTCCCAAGAACTTGGAAAATCTCCTAGACACTGCAAAAGTTTTCACTCTGGACACACCCTCAAAGCACACAGTGAAGCTTGGGCATGATCACACTCTTCTACAGGCAGCAACAACTCAAGATTATTGGTAAATAAGCGTTTGATCTTCTTATTTAAGAGTGCATGATGCATCTGTCACAGTGCATGTGTCATCAGCCTTGGTACTTACTGCAGTATTTCTATCAAACCTTGACTAGTGTTCACATATGCTTTCAGCTGTAGAAGTACACATCTGTTTTCAGGTTTTTTCCCCATCTTTTGTTAAGATCAAGTTTGATGTAGTTGTTGGATTGAAGGAAAATGGATGACTATAGCTGTTGCAGACTTGTGAATGCATAATCTTGTGAATTGCATAATCTGATGCTGCTGACTATTTGAAGCTGCCTGATTGCCAAACAAATTTGCATGTGCTGATACTGGCAAGTGCAGGCTGCTGTTCTTTGCTATGGGTTGTGGCACTGGGAGTGGCCTCACAGCTATTAACAATCTTGCCCAGGTGACTGTTTATCAGAAATTGTTGATGTTCTGGCCATTTCCTTCTCGGTGCATTCATATAGAACCACTAATGCCTTGTACTGGTAGGAGCCTTCCTTTGTAATCAATTTCCTAATGTGTAATCTTTAGCAGATTTCTCAGTGTTTAGAGCTTTGAGTTAGGGTGACACTGTTATAACCACAAATCTGTATGTGGCTTTAGTGCAGATGGCAGAATCTCTTGGTTCTCGAAGTGTAGGAGCTTTTGTTGCACTGGTCAGCGTGTGGAACTTTCTTGGCAGAATGGGCTCAGGGTTTGCCTCTGAATCTACCAGTTTCTCATTTACAGAGACCAAGGTGTACTTGGACTTGTGGATGTGTACATGTTCATGAAGATCAAGTGGTTTTGTGAGAATGTCAGCTGTATCTCTGACTTTTTACTTATTTTGATTTGTGGGTTCATGCCACAGATATGTATCGGAGTACTATATGAAGCAGTATGCCACTCCAAGACCCCTGTTCCTTTTATTTGTTCAAGTGGTCATGGCAGTTGCTCATCTTTTGTTTGCTTCTTCAGGTAATTTTTGGTTACAAGAGGGAGTCTCTATACATAGCTTTTCACATGATGTTGTCTGGACTCTTCTCCTAAATCTGGGTCAGCTAGTCAAGTATATTCATGACTGACATTACATTCTGGATAACTTTATCTGTAAGAATGCACAATCTAGTTAATTCTAATTGTGTTTGTCCTTAAACCATGGACAATGGAGAGCCATCATCTTCTGAAGCCTTTTCTGGTATGGAAATATTCTGATGATGTGCATGGGTTCAGTGCCAGCACTGCTTTATTTGGCTTCCATATTGGTTGGGTTGGCTCATGGAGCACACTGGACACTCATGGTCGCCACATCCTCAGAACTGTTTGGTTTGAAGCATTTTGGGGCCCTCTACAACACCCTCAGGTCTTACTCTCACTCTTTCAAAGACCCAGCTGTGTCCTAGAAGATGCAATGACTTGTGGTTTCTGCCCATTTTACTGTGGTCCTTTGGTTCTCTGAGCTCTTACATGGATGCGATCCTATTTCATTTAGTGCTAATCTGAGTTTATGGCTGTAGCATCTCAGCAACAGTGGGTTCATACCTTCTCTCTGTCAAGCTTGCGGGCTACATTTATGATCGTCAACTGGCCACCATACAGGCTGCAGCCCTAGCAACTGGGAAAATTTTGACTGGCCCACAGAAATGTATTGGTCCTCAGTGTTTCAGGTCAGCTGGTCTTTGCCTGGCCTGAGTCTTTAGGGAGCATCACTGCAACCACCAAAAATGTTGGGTAGACAAAGTAAGATGGGCCAAAACAGGATGTACTATTTCATCTAAGGTCATGGAGAGTTCCAGCAAACTCTCTTGCAATGAGCTCAAGCAGACTAAAACCATATAGGACACATATGCCATTGTATCTTACAATTCTGTGTTTTGCACCAGGTCCACTTTCCTAGTGATGGCAGGTGTTTGTGGCTTGGGCTGCTTGGCACTCAGCTGTTTGGTAGCCCGCACTCGCAAAGTATATAAGGATCTGTATAAATTGCAGCAGGCCAAGGATCACTTGACATCCAAGGGAAGTTCAACCGAGCTCCACACAACGCACATAACATCTGGAGACCAGACATGTGAAGATGCCACTTTGACAGACTCCCCAGTTCTGAAGGCCAATGGTATCTTGGAGCCAAAACGGCATCGCCATCTTGCACAAAGCCGAATGGACAATCTAGAATAGTAATGCTTGTATTGAGTCTGATTCTTGGGAGGTGACTCAGGTTTGAGTTAGTAACTGGCACAAATTTTACTGTATAGCAATTCATTCCAGTGCATGCTGCACTGCTGCCTTGTAGTCCTACTAGAGAGGAAACCATTTTCAGTGAGCTTTGTGTTAAAATGCTTCTTACACTAAGCATTTTCTCCATTTCAAACTCTTTAAGCAGATATGGAAGGAAATTTGAAATCAGATCTGTTTAGTGGCAATGGCTGCTGCACAAAACCCTCAATAGTTAGGGTAATCAATTGTTAACTGGGATTATTGTTTTGGTGAAACTCCCAATCATATTTGTTAAGTTTTTTACTTGCTCTGGAGTCTCATGCTGCAACAGCACAGATTAAGCGATAGACAAAGAGAGAACAAAGTGCAATCATGCTCAGGTATGACAGATCTGCTAGCTTGTTCTCTACTGCTTGTATTGCAACTGCTCATCATGTCTTGGAAAAAGCAAGTTGTTGCCAGATTTGAGCCTTGCATACAGTCTTGGGAGTTCTAGAAAACTCCCTAGAATCTGCCACCAAATGTATGAGTGATCAACTTCAAGTGGAGAAATTTGCATGACAGAAGGTGCCATTGATAGAATAATAGCCAATAAGTTTCCTTTCAAATCATCACAAACTCAAATTTGGATGCAGCGGGTTTTGTCCAAGGGCATTATCCAACTTAAAGTTCACCCATGATACTTGGTGTCTCTCCCCTGATCAGGTATCCTGATTGGGCAGAGAACTTCAATATCCAAGAAACATTTTGGTATCAAAGGAACAGTTTGGTTTGTGAAACCTTCGCCCATTCTATGAGGAAAAAAATGCACTGTATAGTGGGTACTAGGAAATTCAGGTCAGTATGTAATTAGATGTAAAGCACTCCAAAGAATTTCCTGGTTTATTTGGAGGGCACCTTACACATGTGAAGATCGCTCCTAGAAAAGAAAGACTTGACATCTACTCCATCTACTCCTTAAGCACGGGAGGGAAATTATGCCTTTCATAATCTTAGAGGTGTAAGGACTCTCCCCCCTCGTATGCCTCATGATCTACATATGTTTAGATTCATGATAAATTTTGCCTTGTGTTTACAATGGGTAAAAAAGACGTAGGGTGGGGGACATTCCCAAAATGCGAGGCCTAGGGAATGTCCCCCACTCTAGGGCTAATTCTCCATACACATAATTTCTCTCCCACACTTCAGGAGTAGGCATAAGATCCATGGAGGGATATTCATGATATGAGGTGCCCTCGAGTGCTTTATGTTTCCTTTACACTAGAGGTTGAGAGGAGTGTTGGGTGGTTCTGACATTTTTTTGAGAACTGTCAAATTTAGTTTTCACAAAAGGTTTGAAAAACTTGCTTAGTTCTCTTTTTGAATCAAAAAAATCTTTAGAGATTGGTGCAAGGTATTAAAATAAATAAATATATATACATATATAACTTCATCAGTTCTCTATGTCCTGGTTCTCATGGTTGTCTAAACCAGTTCTTGGTTAAAATTCAGCTTTTTAATGCTTACTATGGTACCAGTGTAGGTACTGGTTCACCCAAGGGTCAAGGACACCCCAACTTCCAGATCGAAGGATTCTATTAAGATTGACATGCTGCACAACTCCTGAACTTTAAACCCAGAAATCCACTTTCCCCCCTTCCCAATTCTCCCTGGCCAAATACCTGGTCTTACCAATATGTAAATTTGGAACCAGGTGAACAGTTTAGCTAGATAGGCTCCCTAGACCCTAGGCCTAGTCTAAAACTTACTTTGAGAGCTTTACCTGGGTAAAACATTTTATCTCACCCAGATCTCACCATTTTGAAAGGGTATGGCCCTTACTTGGTTCTCACAAAAGTATCATCAACAATCTTGATATCAATAAATCTGATCAGTAAATCAGATCCCTTGCAATGTTCTAAATTTGACATCTTAGTGATAACTGGGTGATATCCAGCGCATTCTGAGATACCCGGGTGATATACAGTGCATTATGAGATACCTACCCAACACTGGTTGAGAGCCCTTGATCGCTAAAATACAAATTGCTAGTTGGAGGAATATGCCCCAACGATACTAGTCTTTACATTATAGATCATTAGAAAAATTTCACAAATTAATAATTATCATTTTAGTTGTCTAAAATACAAGATTTTAGTTGTAAATGTCACATGTGAATGCAAAACCTTGCAATGTAGGTATGATGCAAGCACATGAGTGTGAGTGATGAGCTCGTGAGCATGAGCAATGAACACATAAGTGATTTTTTGAGGAGGGACAAAAATTTCAAAAAATATTCTTGCAACGGGGAAAGAACATTCTTGTTGACATGTGAGATTTTTCTTGCTACTTAGATGAATATTCCATCGATGTGACACAAAAATTCACTTGTATTAAAATTTTGCCACATCAACATTTTGTTCCATCTCTTTGCAACATGCCATTCTTTAAAGCGCTTCATTCCTCCACTTTTTTCCATCATTACATATTCCTTCAAAGTCTACATGGATTTAGTACTTCATGTTCTTGTATATGATGAATACATGGCTAGGTACATTGTTTCTTCAATCATGTAATTAGATCCCCTAATACAAAATATGACTACACTTACTACTCACAATATCTAGACCATATCTTCATGAACATGTAACTAACATATTATATTTGATTGTCAAATTTTAATCACAATTCATATCCCATCCATAAATATTCCTATCTTAAATGGAATTCATGCCAATCAAACGTTTGCATAAATACTAATCCAAAATATCATTAAGTCAAATCATTTACATGGTATATGGAATTTCCTTTAAGAGTGTAATTTGAAACACATGGTTTTTCCTTAAATATTTCACCTACATAATGTTTCCCCTAAAAGTTTTGATATCACATTGAATGAATACTTGCCACTAAATAGATATAACATGAACCAAGAAGCATTGAACTTCATCACAATTCCAAGTTGGGAAATGAATGAAATCTTCAAACTCCCCGCAAAATATGACATATTGCAAGACATAATATAGGTGTTTACAGGGCACCCATGTCCCTTGCCCACCCAACAAACTTGCAACTCCAAAGGTTTGATCTCATCTTGTGTGAGATTGGTTCCTTTTTGCACATGCCAAATTTCTAGTATAGTTGGTTTGACCAACATATATTTATGCATGGTATTGCTCACACAACAATTCATGTCATTAACATGAAACCAAAACTTGTGAAGCTTGAGAGATGCACTTGAGAATTGAGACCATACACCGGAGTAAGTTGGGGCAAAAGTCCCTTTGGCAATCTTCATAAAAATTATCCTTGCCTTACAATATTGCATGGTGGTTTTTTGTAATGTTGAACATTGAGTGTGACATAGGGGGACATCATTTTATATGCAATACTCCACTTCTAAAATAACTTCCAAGACTTTAACACTTCCATGAGTGAGAACCCTTTATTCATATTGATTTGTGTTACATGATGGCCATTCAATCTGCACATGTGATTTGATAATTTGTGTGTTGACATGTGGGTGAGAATAATTTACACTATTGTGCTTATGTGAATCCCCTTTAGATCTTAGAAACAAGTTTGCCTTTTGTTTGCAAAAGCCAAAGATCTCCTCTCCTTCCAAGTGTGCAATCATTGTTTTGAAGGAAGAGCTAATGGCATATTTTTGAATTGCATCTACAAGTTGCCTTGGGTCACCAAATTAGGTTGTTCTATGTAGGAGAAGTTCATTCCTATTAGGTCCTTGTCAAAAATGACCACCTTTCTTGAATTGGTAGTACAATGTTGCTTACTTGAAAATTCAAACATATTCATTAGATGTTGCAACATATAACAAGCTCTTTTTTTCCCTGATTGTTGAAGCCAAATGTTGTGCATTGTTTTTGATAGGTTGCACGTAGGGATGTCTTCTAATGTGAATTTTTGCAAAAGACAATAGATCTATCTTAATTTCTTTTCCACATGAGGTTTATTAAAATTTCAATATTTAACATTAGAGTGTGAGTGGGATGGAAATCTTACATGTTTCATATCCTCCCCATTGTTAAACACAAAATTGCACAAAACTAAGCCAATTTTCCAACTTTTGAAGTTTGACTTCATTAATAGCCTTTAATGAATACCACCAACATCATATTGTTGCATACTAAACATATGTTTCTTCCAATGATGGGCATTCTTGTATTCATAACCTAATGCATTATGTTGCTCTCACATCTCTATATAACTTGATTTGTTGTTTTGTGTGTCAGTTCATAATTAATTGACTAAAATGAAAAAAATAGATTTGTTCCTTATCAACCATAGGTGAAGTTGGATCACCAAAATTGTACATAGTTCACATTGAATTCCAATTGATTTGAGCATTATTGACCATGAAGCCCTTAAAGTTTGGATTAAAAAGACCATTTTTACAATCACCTTGTTTTATGTTTGTCACATAAAACATTGAACATTTGGTGGGTACAAGCATATTATAATGGAATTTTATAAATGTCACGAAGGCATAATTTTCTAGGTTGGACACATATTATTATATAAGACCCATATGCAAGTAGGAAATTTCAAAAAAATGAAATTAAAAAAATGAAATTAACTTCTTTGTCCTTGTTACTTTTGACAAATTACACCAAAAACATAAATTTCCAATGAAATATGAACTTTGCAGTTCTAGGGTCATGGTCCATAAAAAAAATGTTATGGGTTCATTATTTGTAATGGAATTGAAGATTTTTCCACAATTTTGAAACATGTTATAGTTTTAAGGGTTATGACATTTATGAAGAAAAAGTTTGGAAAATATGAAGTATGTGATGGACTTCACAATTCCTTATTAATAGTGTGTAATAAAAGTTTTAAAAGATTCAAAGTTCATCACATATCCAAAAGGATGTTTTTTGTGACCAATGTTAAATAGAAATGTAAAAAAGGTTGAAATCAGGGCACCACTAACTTGGACATGGAAAAAAATGTCAACTTTAACATCGTTTCAAGGTTTTTGTGCTTTTGTCCAATTTTTTGCATTTGAAAATAAACTAGGAAAATTTCCAAAATGGATTTTGTAGTGGTCATTTTTGTTACACCTTAGTTTTCTTTCATCTTAGTTCTTTTGATTGTATATTACAATTTGTAATTATCATCATTTACAATGAATTGGATCATAAACATGGTAAGCCAAAGTTGTCCAACTTACAACATGTTTCACATGATCAAACATGATCCAAGCTATTTGATGGTTGCCACCAAGTTGCATGCATTTCTCCAAATCATAACCACTATCATTTCCATCCACAAACATCTTGAAAGGAACATTTTTTTCGTGACAATTGTCCAAGAAAACAACTATCTTGAATGTAATCATAAGGACTTTTTGACTTGAGAATTAAAATGTTGTCAATGAACCCTCTAGCAATTAATAAATGCTTAAATGATGCCATTAAGTTCTTGACATTGGGAGAACACAAGGTTGTGAACTTGTCCATCACTTGGTGTAATTTGTCACCTTTCAAAAGTTCCATTGGACCTTCACCATCTTTGTTTAGCAAATGCTTGGACATGTTTTACTCATGAATAGCCAATCCAATTGCCAACATTTTTGCCATTAATGTGTGACAAAGCTTTTCCTTGACCAAGCTTTGAGTTGTTCAATGGCCTTTCTACATTTCCCCTTTACAACCAGTCAATGTTCATATGTATGTACCAATTTGAAATGTTGTTCAAGATATATTCATTTGCATGTGGACAATGTAATACATCTAAATTTTAGATGTGTTAACATAGAAAGGTGGGCTAGAGCAAATTTCGCAATGTGGTGGACCAAGAGCAAAACAATCTTTGCTTAAAACATGAATTGTGTTGCAATTCCAAGTGGTCTCATTGTTGTTACCATTGAAGTTTTGAAACAATCGCATTGGTCATTTTGACATTGCAAATAACCCAAACATTGTGCCACACAAAAATAAAGATCGAAATCATTATTGATGTCCATCATCTTCACCTTGCACCAAACATGACCATCATACTTGTTGTCCATTCCTTGCATTGGTTGGAATGGCCTTTTAGAATGTCAACTAAAATGCAATGAATCTTTTTAATGTGGAATGTGTCATAGTTCAAATCTCATAACTTGTTTTTAACATGTGGGGTTAAAGACATTGCCTTAAGAAAATCCACAACACTAAGCACAAAAGATGTGTCAACATACGATGAATGTGAAATGGATTTTTAAAAACCATGAGAAACATGATGATTCAAATGTGATGGCAAGTTGGAGTTGGAAGAGCTAAACAATATTCCATCTTGGTCAAAGGAGTTGTACAAGTCTACAAATGCAGATTCCTCATGAGGGAAAGATGATTGGAGGTCCACCACATCACCAATTAGTTCTTGCTTGACCTTCACACCATGGAGGGCATCATTTACAACATATGTAACAATCTTTGGCATAATGATCATGTTTTGGAAACTTCTAAGCAAAATTTCACCAACAATCTTGAACATGCCTCCATTGACCATCCATTGTAATCCTTAAGACCAAGTAAATTACAAGGGGTTTATTTTATGACAAAAGACACCTAACACTAATTAGCTTGTTTCTTGTACTAATCACTATACCTTATGGAATGCAATTTGAAAAATATTTAAATGCCAAGGGACAAGACTTGGTAGGGCCACACATTTCAAATGAACTAATAAGATGTCAAGATTGAGAATAATGCCAACAATCAATCACAATCAATCAATTGCCAACCACAATGGATGACCAATCATTGGGTATAACCATAAATTCTTTACAAAATGGACTATTGTGACATTATAGTAATTTGGGGGGTCTTTGCACTGTAACCAACATAATAAACATGTGTGGATAACCAGAAGCATATAATTGAACACGTGCTTTGAGATTTATTTAGTAACTTGGCTAGAATGAAAGTGGATTACAATCCATGTGAGTGGTTTTCTATCCAATGGACCATCCAAACATGGCATTTGATTTTGGTCTTACCCATATTTTCTAAAGTTTGATAAATAATTTGATGATAATAACAAAATCCAATTTAAATAAATAATTTTTGTGTAGTTGAATGAATGTAATTCAAAACTCAAAGGTTTTATTGAAAACACAATACATGGCAAGGAATCCATTTATTTCATAAATGAATCCTATCCAAGATCCATAGGTGGGAAATGGTGGTTTCATGTGTAACCTTAGCTGAAAAAAATTCAAATGTTTGGCCAATGAAAAGGATTGTTATTGAGGAATTATCTTTAGCACAAATTTCACAATTAAAAATAAATAAAATAAAAATTTAGAGTTAAAGGAGGTTCCACATAAGTGGACAACCCTTGGATATAAATAACATTGAACCCAAAAAAAATTTGCAAATCAACATAAATTAAATTTGTAGGTAAAATTTTGTATTTGGTGTGAACATTAAAAAAAATAAAATCTGATTCATATTGCAATTTCACAATGTAGAAGCATTGTTTGTAAAAACATTTTTGGCCACATTTGGTACAATGGTTTAAATACATTTTTTGTTAATTTCCCAAGCGGGTGATATGGATGAAATAAAATAATGAAAAATTTAAAGCATTTATCAATGGTTAAATTCAAAGCTATCAATTAACAATTCCACATCTTGGGGAAATGGTTTTATAAATTGTAGACCTTAACAATTTATAGCTAACGTTAAAATGGTATCAAATTCAATGCACAATGGAATTGAAGGAGGGGAATTTTGGTGGATGGGTTGGAAACCAAGTTATAATGACATAGAATTTAGTTAAATCGACTTTTTAAAAAAAAATTGTCATTTGAAAATTGACAAAGAATCTAAAACTACAAAATAATAATAGAAATAACACCAATGACAATGAAACATCATTTAGAATACTTTATTTAATGTTATGAAATTGCAGAAATTAGGAGCAATAATGAGAATTAAAGTAAACAATGGATAGTCTAATTTTTTTATAAAATGAATCATAGAAAAAGGCAAATAACATGAAAATAATCAATTTCACAAATAATACACTTGTATTCAAATGACTATCAAATTCATTTAAAATATAGTGAAAATGTACTATTCATAATGACTACACATCATAATCATAGATGATTCCCTTTTGGTGAATGGTGATCAAATAGATTCTAAGGTTGGCAAAAATCCACTGGGACATTCATAACAAACAACAAAAAATTCAACAATTATGGCAGTTTATTACCTTCAAATTGGACATTAGTTCAAATTGAATAAATTATTAAAATTTTAATAAAGTAATATTCAACTGAAATTTTGAAAATTAAAATTAAAATGACACATAATTTCTAATATTTAATTTATGTACTCTAAAATTTAATAATTAGGTCGCAAATAATGAAAATTCATGTCAAATTTGGACAACTTAAATAATCAAAGCAGCAAATCATGGAAAAAAATGTTAATAGATCATTGAAAACATAAAGTTCATAAATAGTACACACCACCAAATGATATCTTTAATTTAGCAAAACTTCTATGACTAATATGGTGTAGTTTCCACATTAGCAAATGGTAAGCAAATGGATGACAAAGAAGACATCCATGTGGCAACATGTTAATGGTAGATTCATTAGAAATGACAAAAGAATTTAGAAGCTTTATAACCTTTCATTTTTGCGCTATTACAAAAGTGTTTTCCAAATGTATAATTTCAATGTAGACAAAAAGCAAGCTCAACCAAGAGGAGACAACAAGGAAACAATTAGACAAATCCTGAATAGAGGAAAGGTTGGTCATAATGGCACTAAAATGGAATGTTGGCCAAGCAAAAGATAATGAATGTAATTTTAGGATTGAGAGACCACATACAAAAGTAAATCTCTTTCAAGTGGAATAGAAACATGATATTGATCCTTCTTCAACATCACATATTAAAAGATTATTTATTTCCTATTGCTATTCTTCAATCAAGTTTCCTATTTTCAGGTTTTTTAAAAAAATTTAAAGAAGTTTTAAAAATGTTGTGAATGATTTTGGAGAACAAAACATGAATTTGAACTCAAGTTGGATGAGTTATGGGAATAGACTATGAAAATATTGATATTTTGCATTGAAATGTTCTATGCATTTAAATGCATAGAACAAGGATTGAAAATAAATTTCATTGCTTATTTACAATGGAGTCATTCCATGGATTCAATAGAATCTTATTGTTTGTAATGTATTATATGTCGAGCCAGTACAAGTTGTTTCATTGTTTTCTTGAAGTTGCTTTCCACTACAAAATTATGAACTTGTTTTTCTTCCAAAGTTTAACTTATTTTGCAAGCTTGAAGGTTTGAAGGTTCAATTGTTTTAGTTTACTACTAATTCCATTTTAAATCTACATTTGAATTCAATAGTCTTTTTTTACTACCATTTGCCCACTTTTTTTCTAATCATTATTTATCATCACACAGTTGTAAAAATATATTTTCACTTTGACAACCACACCACAAATATAGAACCAATTTTTTGGTTAAGTGACTTTTATTTTTGAAGGTTTTGGTTGCAACTATTTTTCCATATTGGAAAAGTGATTTTCTAAAATTTTGATTTTGTCTTTGATGTCTTGTTTGTTTTTGCAACTTTCATAGCAACTTCAAAAACCAAAATCACCCAAAGAAAGTGTTTTATTTGTTTTGTTATGTTGTATGTTACAATATAATGCCAATTGTGTTAATTAAGAGCATGAAAAATAAATTGAAACAAGATATGTAAGAAAGTGCACAAGGTGAACCTTCTAGAAACTTGGAAGGACTGCAATTACCAAAAATGGACAAGGACAATGTGGTTACATTCCACAATGATGAACAAGATGAACTATAAGACATTACAAAAAAAAAAAAAAAAAAAAAAAAAAAAAAATCTAGAATCAATTTTTAACCAAAAATTTGTGGAAAAACCTCAGTAAAAAAAAAAAACTACTAAATCCCAATTAGAGAACTTTTAAAATTTGTTTTGTACCAT
>Ga0116228_10001866_pt1 | contig 17805 bp, 22 predicted proteins | sample S1TSphfallax_2_FD_89694 | JGI IMG/M metagenome (GOLD analysis project Ga0116228, IMG submission 89694) | Host-associated microbial communities from peat moss isolated from Minnesota, USA - S1T2_Fc - Sphagnum fallax MG | ecosystem: Host-associated > Plants > Peat moss > Unclassified | place... | reverse complement strand
TAATTATGGGAAAATTAAACATGGCTAGAGTAGAAATGGTTAAACTAACGATGAATAAATAAATTTGGTTAAATTAATCACTAATAAAATTAATATGGTTAAACTAATCAAGTGGTAAATATTTCATGGAAAAACCAATTATGGTTAAAATAAATGTCAATGAAATGGCTTATTCAAAATGACTAAAATATTTATGGCAAATTTAAACATGGCTAAACTAAAAATGGTTAAACTAACCATGAATAAATAAGTTTGACTAAACTAATCACTATTAATATTAATATGGCTAAATTGACTAATGAATAAATATGGTTAAAATCAAAATGATTAAAATAATTATGGAAAAACTAAGCATGGCTAAACTAACTAAGAGTAAATAATTGACTAAACTAACCATTAATAAAATTAATATGGTTAAACTAAACTAATGAATATACATTTTATGGCAAAACTAACCATGGTTAAACTATTAACCATGAGTAAATTGATTTTGGGTAAAATAAACATGAGCAAAATAATTATAGCTAAAAAAAAGTTTTTAAAATAATTATAGCAAAATTAACCATGGTTAAATTCATTATGGCAAAACCAACAATGGCCCAACTAGTAATGGTTAAGTTAATTATGTTAAGCTAATTATCATGGTTTAACTTACTAAGGCTAAAATAATTAATGTTCAATTGATCATGGTTAAATTATTTATGGTTGAACTAAACATGGTTAAAACATATATAACTAAACAAACTATGGTTAATTGAACATGATTAAATTAACCATGGTTAAATTTTATTATGGTTAGTTTTAATTAGTTTTATCATAAGTAATTGAACCAATATAGTCAATTTAACCATATTAGATAAACCATATATATAATTAATTTGGTCATGATTCATTTAGCTATGATTAGCTAATTTTTACATTTTTCAATTTTAAACAAAATTGGTCAAATATAGTCAAAATGTTAAATGTAGTCCCAAGATACCCAATTAGTATTATAATTTGTAACTGGCCCTTTTGACTAGGCCATTAACCACTTTGACTAAACCTACTTAATTAACCCTATTGATTGAGTATAATAGGTATCCTTATTGAATAGGGCACTTGCCAATTTGATTAAATTGGGTGGTCTTATTGATTAAACCACTAACCAATTTGACTAAGTGATATTTTTAAATCCAATTTGACTAGGTGTCTAATTTGACTCATTGTCAAATCGGTCATTTTAATCAAATTGATTAATCCAAATATACCCATTGCCATTCAAACCTTTGGCCTCTAGTAAAAAATATGTCCTCTAATAGAAAAATTCATTTAATCAACTTGGTTAATTTGAAAAAATAGGAATTTTAATAGTGTTCAAAGTTAATGACATACTTAGTTTCAAAAACTTGAGCACTGATGTTTCTTAAAATTTCTTCCAAAGTTGTTTCTAGTGTTATTGTTTGTGATGTCAACTGAATAGGTTGTTTACTTGTAATTGGTTGACTTAATGGGTTTGATAGACCATCCCAATTTGAATGAAATGGTCCATTTAAATCAACAGATGCTTGTGACATTGAATCACTTCCCTGTAATTCCCTAATGGTATGAACAAAAAAATCATGCAATTGTTCCTATGCTTACTAGTCAATTGTTGCTTTTACTTTCATTAGTTATTATTCTTTAAGAACCTATTGCTATGGTGCTTGGTTACATGTTGTGGTAACCGCAACTACATTGATTGGGACATTATCAAGTTTAGGGTTTTTTGTCAATACAATAGTAATAGTGTTTGGTTTAGTCCAGAACATATTTTGAACTTTTGCCTTTTTAAGACAATGAAGAGCACGATGTCTAGAACTAGAACAAAAATACAATGATATCTTAATGGCATTTTGGCTAGTTTAACAAGTTGTGTAGTCACTTCAACTATCGATTTAATAACTTTAGTGGGTACAATGGAAATTACTAGTTCTTCCTTCTTTTTGTTATGATAGGTTTCTATTACATAGTTTGAACATGTTAAATTGCCTATACGTTATATAGGTGACAATGGGCTATGTAATTGGTTTGGACTACAATTGAGTTATCAAAGCATTCTAGTTTGTTATAACCAATCCACTTTCCTCACAAATTACTATAGTTTCCTTATGCTTAATTAGGGTATCTCTTGTCATACATGTTGTTGCCAATATAAGGTATGGTTGTAAACCTATTCTAAATATGGTAGTAAGAAAATTCATAACAAATATTCATAGTAAACTTTTACCCATTTGCCAACTTGTTGGAAATTCTTTAATTGCATATAGACTTATTTGTCATTCTTCACAACTTGAAAATGTTTATAGAATGTTTGTTCCAATTCATCAAATGTGCATGTAAGATGATCTTGTAAAAAGTTCTCACCCCATTTTGAAATGTTGTCTTGTAAAGTAAAACCAAATAAGTTGATGATATATGCCTCCACAATTTCACCATTGGCTCTATTCGTTTTTTTGAAAACTCTAATGTGAACATCAGGATCAATATCCTTCACATATGTGGGATATTGGAGCTTTCGGTATGGCAAGTTACTAGTTGGTTTAGATTGAACTGGAATAGATTGGTACCATGGTGGTATAAATATTTTTGGATCAGGTGTTTGCCATCCATAAAATCCAACATGCGGATTCAATTACGATCCTTTAGGTGGGTCCCAATAAAGTGATATTCCTCATGGCAATCCTCCAATAAGCAAACCTCCAAGCAATTATCCACCAAGTTGTGGATATGAATAAACCCTTATGGGATGTTGGATAGGAACACCATTACCATAAACTAGTAGCCCAGTGGTAATAGGTATATTGATAAATAAAGTTGTTGTTGCTTATGGAATAGGTACACCTCTTGTGATAAAAACTGGTTATTTTAGTCTAAAATCTGGAATTCTAACAAGATACTAGTTTTGCACCAATTATTCAACAAGTGGCACTTGTGTTAATCGAATAACATTGGCTACATACCCTTTCCTTCTTCCAAAAATTAATGGATAAGGTCTTTTGATTCCTAGATAGTACATTGAATACATGTTAAGATCCATAGGTATAAAGGATGGAATTGTATTGTACCACGTTGGGTATGGTATAACTTTAGGGTGCCCTACTATTAGTGGTGTAACAAATTATGGCCAACCTATATGTTGATTAACCGATATTGGATTGGTAACCAAACTCGATTATATATGGGTTTGTTGTGTAAGTACACCAACATGGGTTGTTGGTGTGCTCGATACCACAAGTTGTAAAGAAGTTAAGGGTTCTTATTTCATTAATCTTTTCAATTTATCATCCACGAAAGGACAATTCTTGAACTCATGTCCAAGCTGTTGACAATATGCATAAGTTAATGTAGTTTCAATAGTAGGTTGGGTGGTTGTAATTGGTATATTTCATTGAACCAATGGTCGTTCAATGGTTCCCATGATAGGTACATTGGACCAAACAATTTGATGAAGTGGTTACGTTTATTGAACAACAACAGGGGCCACTATTACTTCCACCAATTCAGCATGTTGTTGAAAATTTGATCGGTGTGAAGGTTTTTGCTCCAAGTTGCACAAGTATTCCAACTGGGTTAAAAATTGATTACAATCTTGTTTCAAATTTGTTACAATTGGATTCAAAACAAGAATTGGTTAAAATGTATAATACCCAACAATCGATGTTAATAAAAAGGGTGCTACTGTTTTAGGAATATAATAACTGAGTGTCATAGATTACCATTTGTGTCATGTAGAGGTTATTTCATTAACATGTCAAATAGGTTCAATATTTTGGTCATTCGATTGTGCATTTGAATTCCATTGTTGGGATGAATATTAAGGTGTCAAAAATCGACCAGTTGAAGGTACTTGTTCCCTTCTTTCTTCCTGCTTTGCAGGTATTTAATGAGAAGGTGCTTATGTTGTATAGGTTGTTAAAGTTCATTATTAAGAACTTCAAATAGTTGTACTCCCTCAGGTTGAAAACATGTTTATTCTTGTAGTTGAACCGCCTCATGAATAAATTGTTGTGGTGCTTCTAATTTTAATTGCCTTCTAAAGCCTTTTGTGACTATTCTTGACATCTTTCACCAATTTAAAATTTATTTTGGTCAACATGTTGCTACAAAAAATCAAAACTCAACATGTAAATCTAAAGAAAATTGTGATTATTACTTATAAAGAAAAACAAAAAATATGGACATAGAAAACCTAAAAAAACTTCTAAAGCTTATTATAGATCCAAAGCTAAAATATTAAAACAAAATGATTATAAAAACGAAAAAACATAAGCATTTTTTAAATTTATTTTTGCTTACATTTTTGTTCCGTTGCATGGTCGCCAAATGTTATGGGTGTTTTGTGCCTTATTTAGTTTATCTTTCCTCTTTCAAATTTATGATTTTGGTTTATTAAATTTCATCAACATGTTGCTCAATATTTAACATTAGAAAACCACCATAAGCTTTTTAGTTTCTTGGTTTTACATCAAGAAGAAAGATTTCAAGCATTACATTTTTCCTAACATAAAGGAAAAATGTTCAAAAAATCACAAGCAATCTTGATTTTAAAGTCCAAAACTTTTCCAAAAGTTACACATAAAATTAATGGAAAGGAATTCAAATCCTCTCTATGTCCAAAACCTTTTAATTATACCAATTCATAATGTTGTTATAACTTAAACAATCACTAGCCATTACAATTCAAAAATTATAACAAGTTATTGGTCATAAGTTCAAATTCTCCTATTATGTTAACTAATCGGTTATTGTAATAGTCCAATTATTAGTTCTTGTTACAAACCATTTATCTTTTGAACATGTTAATAAGAAAAATAAAGTATCCTCAATCAAAAATGCCTTATTGGTTACTGATTAAGTAAACTAGTTATTATATACATTGAAAATTTGGGTTAACAACCAAAATGACCAATCTTGCTTTTGGAGATTAATGAACACATGTTCATGCTATATATTGTAAGAACACATTCAAGTAAGCTACACTTGGTTATCCAAGGTTAACATGTGAAATTAGACATAATGCATTCCATATTATATTATACCTTGCACACATATGCCACACATGCAATTAGGATGAATGGGTTGTGGTTTCGTTCCATCTATTGGCATGCTACATGTTAGTGGATACACATAAACAATATAAATAAGTTTATTATCTTAAAACTCCCCTAAAACATTGTGTGCAATCAATGGTGAACACATCCATTCACCTTCCACCAAAATATTCATGAAGGAAACATTGCCACTATTGGCTTATACTTGTGTCTATGTATGGTGGAATGGCACAAGTCCAATTCCACTTAAACAATGGTCAACAAGTCAACATTGTCATAATTGCCTTCTATTTGTGTTGATGTATGGTGGAATGGCACAAATCCCATTCCATTTAGGTAGGTAAAAGGTGGCATTGTCACATTCCTTTCCACTACAATCATTGTACAATGGAATGGCATGAGTCCCATTCCACTTAGGCAATAAAAAAAGTGCAATTGTCATGTTCCCTTTCATTATAGTCAATGTATGGTCCAATGGCACAAGTTCCATTCCACTAAAATTGGATTTGAGTGGAAGTATGTAATGGCAGGATGTGGTTTTGTGGTAGTGGTGCATGCCAACCTTCACGATGGTGGCCAACTCCTTTTTCATTCCATTAAATACCATGAATAATGAACCACTTGGAATGAGCACCACCCTAACCCTCCCACTTAGGCATGCATTCAATCAGCACCAAGCTTAGTACCTACCACATGTGAAGCTTCCATGAATCTTATCATTCTCCTAGCACTCAATACATATATTTATGCCTTTATGTGGAACATTTGGTCCTAGATTTTAAATAGCTTATGATTTAGGTCATGCTTATACTACCCTACTTCCAATATTCTAATTGAAACAAGATGTTCAATCTTTTGACCCCAAATGTTTTTGATGGGTCGAAATTGGCAGGTCTACCTCCATGTTCAAGCCAAGTTGCCCTTGCCATTGCTATTGTGTAAAATGCCATCAAGTGATATTTTGTTGGTGGACTCCCTTGCATTTGTTCACCATCAAATGCAATTGCATTATGGCAAAAAGGGTGATCCATTGGCAATCACCTTCTATGTTGCGAACAAATAAATGTTTTTGTGAAATGCACATGACCTTCTAGACATTGTGTTTACACCACAACATGTGCACCCCTGATAGCGCTTTGTGACTAACTTAATTATTATGCCATACGTTGGTAGGTCATGAATGGTCCACATTACTATAACTATCATATTGAATTGCCCCATGCCATTGAATTGAATAGCATCTCGCACACTAACCCCACCATCCCACAACATCTTCAATTCTTCCACTAATGGTTCAATTAATATGTCAAATTGTTACTTGTGATAGTGGTTGGTCTAGGTACGATTAAATATAACACCATGAAGTGTCTTTTAATTGTTAACCAAAGTGAGATGTTATAGTTCACTAATACCATTGGCCATAAAGACCATGTTGACCGTATTTCTTCAAACATATTTAACCCATCAGTGAACAACCCCAATCACACATTTTTTGGCTCATTCCCAAATGATGGCCATTTTAAATCTATGAGTTCCCATTGCTTGGAGTTCATTACATGATGCACCAACCCGTTTCGACTCCAATTGTTTGCATGCCAAATCATTAACTCCACTTGTGCTTGAGTGTTATACATGGGTTCCAACCGAAATGTGAGGGGAAAATGTCTTAACACCTTCTGAGGCACATTTGACCTCCCCACTTGCTTGTACATGAACTCCCCACATTTTGGGCATTGATCTACATTAGCATGAACACCTCATAATAACATATAACCATTCACACAAGCATCAATGACCTTGTAAGGTAGTCCAAGTTTCTTAAATGTGCTTAAAGTTTCGTATTCTAACATTGGCAATGCATTTGGTTAGGGTAAGATGTTTTTTTCAAAAGTGCTAATAATTTTGTTATGAATGTGTTCGATACACCATGAGTCCAACAACAATTCAATATTAAGATAATTACAAACAAACTAAATAGTGTGGAGCCTTCGAATAGTGGAACCCTCACAACATCTTCAAAGCCTTCATGTCTAAAGTTCATGTTTGCATTTGACCCATCATTGTTAACCATTATTACTATGTTTTTTTTTAATTCTTGGGGTTTTACCACATCCCTACCCCTACCATCTACTTCCTCCCTTCCATTGGGAAAACCGTGGTGATTAGAACCTTCAAGTTGCCTTCGTATTCCATGTGCTCAACTTCCACCCCATGGTCATTAATTGACCCCATTTCATTAAGCGGATCAAATGGCATAATTCATTGAATAATGGTTTCATGGGGTTTTTCTATTGTTTGCACATGGGCGTGGCTCAACCATTAGTTGATTTTATGGGTGGTGCGTTTGTTTTAAAACATGGTTCACAATTGCAAATGCATCATTCATGAATCCCACCATGTCCATGTCTACATCCATTTGTTGAAGTGGGGTTCGAAGGTCTACATAACAAAATGTCCCTTGGTTCATGTGTGCTACCCATTCTTTGTTAGACAAATCATATGGATCACCTTACATGATGTACCCCCAAACTCCTTAAAGGTCCCATAATGAAACAATGGAAAAAGAAGAAAATTGGGGCATGTTCTTTAACTCGTTGCAATTCGAGAATGATTTGAAGAGTCAAAACCCATTGAATTGACCATTGGACAAGTTCCTTGTACCATTGGAAAACTCTTAAGACTTGGATGTCTAAAATGGACTCACATGGTCCATTTGAATACTTACAACACAAGTTATGGCCAAAAGAAGGGTCGGGAGTCAAAGTGTCAATTTTACTTCTGACCATTAAACGTCAAGAATCGCTCTGAATTATGTGCGTGTAGGTGGCGGGTCACATATTGTTGGAAAGTTTTTGATTAAAGATACAACTTTGCTTTCGACCTCATTTCAATCGAAGGTTTGCATAAGAAGTTATGGGCTTACAAAGTGGCGGGAATCCCAATTTTGGGAATTTCAGGATTCCCAACTTGGGAGTCCCGGGAAAAATGACATTTGGATGTAACCCGCATGGATAATCATAAAGAATACTATAAGGGGGAAAATGGTGTCTTCCCTTAAGTCATGGTCATGGTGAGTCTTGTGAGTCCATGTATGCCCATGATTTGTCCATGCACCAAAAATGTTCCAACTATGCACTAATCAACTTGTTGTTTGATTTGTGCAAGTCCATATGAATAATTAACTTGCTTATCACTCGTTGTAATCCTCATCTTGAAGCTCTAGCACACCCCTCTTAACCATGAAATGTTGTGAACTAGGGTCATACCCCAATTCTATTTTATTCTATTATTTTCACTTTTAGACTTGCATTTGAATTTTTCGAGTTAAGGGGTGTGTCACATGGTATTAGAGCTTCGGTGGAGTTCAATTCACCAATTGGGGAATTCCCATGGCACCAAAAAGGATCCGTAAGCCAATACATGACACCATAGTGGAAGAACCCACCCATGACTTAAATGTTCCATCTAAGACCATTAGGGAGGAGGAACAAAAGGATTATGAAAAACAAGAAAACCATGATGATCATGAAAATGAAAATGAACAACTAGCCATAATTTTTTTCACTCAAAAACAATTAGAAGTTTTGTTTAAAATGAATAGGTCCAAGGAGGTTGGGTGCGTGTTAGAAAATCAAAGTTACATGAAAATGCAATAGCCATTTGGGATGAGCCAATGAAAAAGGTTCAACCTTAAAGGTTAAATAAAATAAAATAAGACTTTATTTGTGATTTAGGTTTAGGCTTAATCTAATGCTTAGGTTTAGCCCTAGCTTAAGCTAAGTGGCTATTTATGTCTAAACATATATTAAATGCCTAGATTTAGTTTTAACCTAAATTTAAACTAGGGGGGCATGTTTAGACCTAACCTTTGCCTAGGTAATTAAATGGTTGTTTATGATTAGGCACCATGTGCATAGATAGGCTTAGGTTATGCCACATGTCATTTTATTTTTTTATTCATCCCAAACCCTATTAAATCACCATATGTGTCATCCCACCATTGGCCATCATAATTGTAATATTATTTACTTTTCGACTTAATTTTTACTATGGATAATCAATGGTGGAATGTTTTGGATGTGCCACATGTCACCACATCGTTGGTTAAACATTTAATTCACATAATTGAAATGTAGTCAAAATTGTAACCGAGTGTTTTGTTGATGTCATATGTAGTTAATAGATGAAGTTCATTCATTAATCGAAGGAAGTTGATAATATCTCATGATTAGGTTGGTAAGATAGTTTGCAACTAAAATGGTTAATCATGGCTATTGATGTGGTGTTGACATGTGGCAAATTCTTTCAACTGGAATGTCATTGTTGACTTGTACTTGTTAATTTATTTGGTTTGTAGTCAAGAAAAACATTTTTTAGTTAAAAAAAAAATTTGCAATTGTTTTTATTACTTTCAATTACGTTTTATAGTTAAGATGTAGTTGAAAACATAATTGCAAAAGGGGGGGTTTTCTACTAGTGACTTCAAATGTTGTATGTGATCCTAAATCTCAACTTATGTACCTATTCTTTTGTAATATGTGGCCTTTCCTTGCAACTTGGATATTGAATTTGTTAATGTTAGATTTTGTCTTAGTTTTCAACAAACTCATTAATTGAACATGACATGGGCTTTGATAGAACTATCCTTTTGGTGCCCATGATTTGAATCAACTTCGATAACCATGAATGTGAGTGCCATGATTTAATGTTATAGTTGGGAAAAAAAAAAACCTACATTTGTTGTATATATGATATAGAAGTTATATTGTATTAAGGCATCATACCTTTGTAGATATGATTTTTTAGCACAAAAACATATAAGTGTTTTGACTTCAATCCACATATTTAGAACCAAGCACCTAAATCAATTGTATAAATTTCAGCAAAATTTTGTATTGTTACATTAATCTATTAATGCCTATTATCCAATTGATTTTATGTGCTAGGAGTAGGATTTTAAAATCAAGTAGATTTTACATTATGACAAGGAAAAATGGGTTCACAAAGGGGGTGGCATACAATGAGGCATTGGGGGAGACAATTGAGTTGGAAAACTCAATTGGGCAAGCTGAAATGGAATTATTGGACTTAGAATTGGAGTTGATTGAAATTTCTACATAGTTGCAAGAAATGTAGATGGGTGGTGGGATGTCATTATGGCCTAAACCTATCCTACATACATTGATACTATGGCACATAATCATGCTATGTAGTTGTAATTACAAGTCCATCCTTGAGATGGTGGCCTACACCTCAAGATGGTTAATGATGCAAATGTGCAACCTTAAAAGCTTGATCTAGATTTCAAATGCAAGTTTCCAAAAAAAATGTTGGAATACTCATGATTATTTGCATTGAGCAAATCCATACAAAACTAATAAAAGGAGGTGACACCTTGGAAAACCACCTACAATGGAGAAAAAGCTCACCATTTCAACATAATCATGAATTGTAACAAACAAACTATGGGTATTGCAACAACGGTTTGAAACTAAAGAGGCCAATTGTGGATGTGGGAAGGGAGTAACATGCACACTAACATATAAAGAAGAGGAAGCTCCATTGGTGATATGCCCATGTTGGAAATGTCTTTAGCTTGTCACCATCATGCATGCATTTGTTGTGGGAAGTCATCTTGTCTAACATGTTGATTGCATGTTCCCTTAGTTTTGGATCAAAAATAAAATTGTCAACAACAAACCCTTGCTGCAATAAAGTGTTGTCCATGGAGGAAATTCTTGTAACAACCGTTTATTGTTGCATTCTTTCAAAGGGACATGGAGCTGGCAATGATGAGTGTCAAATTGGGTGATACAAGGGACATGGAGCTTGCAATGATGAGTGACAAATTGGGTGATATGATTCAATGGGATGGCGAGAGAAATCTCACAACATGATGACAGAAGGCACTACTACCCACACAACAAAAACATTAAAATAAAATAAAAACAAAAAGGTCTCAAGATCTCATTCAAGATCTCAAATATGGACAGGCAATGTGGCTGCACCAAAATCCATGCTTTTTTTCAATTGCCATAAGCCGCCTCCTCAAACACCATGGTGCATGGCCATGAAATGTTGACGGTACCATGTTCCTCCGTGTCGCATGGGTACAGGGGGATGACATTTTCGATGTATCATGTCCCTCGCCTTCATGCAAGTCTTGGAGACGCCAGAGGAGCTGACCGCCTGCCCGGATGTTTGCCCGGGATTCGTCCTCCTCGTTTCTTGCAGCTCTTGGCGATGGCACAAGCCTTTGTCTCAGGGTTTGTGGCTAGGGTTCGATCTTGAGTATGTGTACTTGCAGCACCGTCCGTCTCCAGAATTGCATGAATCTTATGTGATGCAGATATATGTGTTAAAGTTCATGCTGAAAGCACCTGATCTTGATCCAGCTTTGTGATAAAAGAAACCTCGACAAGGTCAAGAATGTTCGCATGAATCTTTCAGCATTGGAGTTCGAGAGTTATATCATTTCCTTGTAGATTGAAAATGGATGCAAGCAATCGCTAAGAATGTGAGCATGAATCTTTCAGCATTGGAGTTCGAGAGCTATTTCATTTCCTTGTAGATTGAAAATGGATGCAAGTAATCGCTAATATTGAGTGTCGGAACTTTGAATTATTATTCAGGAATGAATGCGAATGGGGCGTTATTTGGTGAATATCTTCTAGGGCGTGGATGCGGGAGCTATCGATGGCTGTGATGTCGTATGATGCACTAAGAGCTCCAGGAGAATCTGTAAGAACAGCTTTAGCTTCAACTGCACCAGAACTGTCAAATTGTTCTCCCATCGGCAGGCATTTGTCTCCGATGCGACAATCAAGTCCTGCTACTAAGCTGGGCTCTATATTTTTGCAAAGCCGGTACGTGGACGACGGCGGGCGTCCATGCTCTGTGCTTACGAGGTTCGGGAACTGCAACGGAGCTGGAAAGCTGCCACAGTTTGGACATGGGGCGCCACTCAGGGTTTGTAGTCAGGCGGGGCGACGGCACCATAGACGTAAAGAAGAGATTGCGGGACGATCGTGGAACAGCAAGGCTCTTGCTTCAAAAGACAAAGGAGACGACAAGATGGAGATCACTATCGACGTAGAAGAAATCAAGCAGAAAGCAGGGGATGCGGCCGCTGCGGCCAAGAATGCTCTCCAAACCTCTCTTCATCACGCAGAGCAGGTCAGCATACGGTCTTTGTTCTAGGGTTGTAGTGCTTAAGTGGCAAAGATTAGACCCTTGGTGTCATAGAGATCACAATATGGTATATGGCGCAGCGGATTGTTTTCCGCGAATGTTCTCTTTCCATCATTTCAAGAAACTGGGATTGAGAAATCTTTACAGCGGCGATGGTGGATATCCGGTTTGGAAGAAACGCACGGTGCTTTTCCTCAGTGAACAAGAACAGAATAGCCTACCAAATGACGAGGACCCAAGTTTTGTTTCATGACAATTTGATGTGGTGGTCTGTGCAGGCGAGTAGGTCCTTTGTTCAAGATGCAGTACTGGCCTGGAAAGAGCTTAGTAGCAGCGTAGCAGTTCAGAATGACAAGCGAATTGTGATTGCTGTACGGCGCTCAACAGTTGAGTTTGCTGGTCATGCTCTCTTGTGGACAATTTTCTCAGTCATCTTGGCTCGACTTCTTCTGGTGCTTGCAAAGCGTTTCCAGTGGGGATGGGGCAAAGGTTTCAATTGGCCAAGGCTGTCCCGAGTGAGGGATCGGAGCTTAGGAGGAAAGGAGGTGGTTGTGAGCAAGGGCCTCAAGATGTGGGAGAGTGGACCAGTGGTGAAGAAACCAGCAAACAAAGAAACAAGAGGATTGGGTCCACTAGATAGTGTGATTGCCAACTCATGCTCTGAAAAAGAACTTCATCAACTCAGAAATAACAATGTGACACCAACCTTTAGCAAGGTGAAAGGAAGTGGACAATTGCCAGTTTGGTGGCTTGCTTCTGACCTCTCCCCTTGTATGCATCCCCAAGTGAGTATGCAAGCACAGAGGGATGCTCACATTCTTCTCCATGGTAGAGAGCTTACCCTTCACTGAAACATGTATGTCTTCATGATGCTGAAACCAGAGGAACAGTTTGGAATTTTGCAACTTGAATTTTGTAGTGGTGTTGGGTGATGTGGACATAGCATTATTACTTTAAATCTTTGGCAGAAGCAACACAGGAATTGTTGTTTGCTACAGCCTTGTACTATGTCTTTGCAACATATAGGAGAGCGTTATAACCATTGAAAGCATGGAGAGTGCAGGCCAGGATACTGACTGCATTTTGGAACTGCCTTGAATGTCTCTGGAGCATTTTTTTTTCAGATATGATGGAGAAAAGAATAAGTGGAATTGACTTCGCAGAAGAAGATATTTGCAAGGTATGCAAGCCTGATGTTCTTCCTTTTCACCTTGTAGTTTTCAGTTCTGTTGCAAAAGGTTCAAAATTAATATGTTACCTGTCTTAGTTGCAATATTGTGCATTTTAACCAACAGGGAAGTCTTTTGTCTAAAGTCATTATCCAACTTCCACTAAATGCTTGTGTGTAATTGTCCGTGAACGACTTGGCAGATGCGACAATTGTGCAGGGACTCAGGGGCAAGAGTTAACTTTGACACAGCAAATACTCGGGACTCATTTTATCGATCTGCCATTCAGGTCGTTTTGAATGCCTGCAGCAGGTTGACTCAAAGTTCAGAAAACTGTAATTTCCATGTTTCCCAAGTTTTTGTGAAAGATTGAAGCTGCATTCATGTTGCCCTACAAAGTTAAAACTCCAATGTAGGTTTAGCAATACAACCAATAAAATTTTTACAGTGTATTAGATTTGGGAGTTTGTTTTGTTCTTCAAACTGGGGTCATTTCGTGTTCCTTTGCATGCACAAACTTGGTTTGCACATGAAGATGTCTATTAAGGGGAGCTAGGAGGAGGGTTGCATTTCTGAGTAGACTGCTTCCTCATCTTGCTACCTCAGTTTTCATAATTCCTAGTCACTTGGGTTTCTAGCCTGATGTCAAGCTCTTTGACATGGATCTTTTCAACTGGTCATCTTGCTGCAGCATAGGATCTCTGTCCTTGGAATTTGGAAGTGAGGAGCCTACACACTTCATTGCAGGGTTGGCCAACAACATAGGGCTGGGTGCAGAGAGAGCAGCTACAATGGTGATAGCTGCTGTGGCAGCCCGTACACGTGCAGGCTTTCTACAGGCTTGGGTATGATTCTTTTAAGTATGCTTTTAAGTTTGGTGAAATATTGTGCAGGATAACCTGTATTGCAAAGAAATTGGATAATGATGTTGTAGATGGGCAAGAAAGAATTGATCCACCGGTAGCTGTATTTGAGTTATGGGAATATATTGGGCAAGCCCAACAGGTTCATTGGGACATGTTTTGAGAGGCAAAGTTAGTGGGTTTAGCAGGCAATCCTGTGTGAAATCTCAGCAATGGTTGCTACAGGCATTGCATATGCAAGGAAAACTGACAGAAGCAGATGAGGAGCTGCAGAAGCTAGTGCACATGCATGCTACATTCAGCCCGGATCCCAACTCTGTAAGTCTTTTACTCTTACAGCTGCATTTACCCCACTGGGAACTTTGCAAGTTGGGTGTTAATAGGGCTGCTGAGGATCACATGGCAAGGTTGTAGTTCCTGCTCTCACCATTCCAGAAATAAATTTGCCTGCTTCATTCAATATATGTATTTTTTCGTTGCCTCTTTCCTGGTGGCATTTATCTAGCATTGCACGTTTCTTGCATGGGACTAGTTTTGATCTGGTTGGGTAGTGAATTCTCAATAATGGAAGACTTGGAGTCTGAATGTGTTGCGAAGGACACTAAACTCTGGTTGTGGGATTGCAGGCAGAGATGGAGCTGGTTGCTAGAGGCTTATCATACCTAGGAGCTGAAGAACGAAAGGAGTTGCTGATAATGTATACAGCTGTAGGTGGCAGTCAAACTGTAAGTATTGCAAGAGAAGCCCTTGGTCTTCAGTCAACTATGGACAGAAGCTGATGATTCTGATGGTCAGACATAAACTGTCCTCTGTTGTAACATGGGATTATGTTGGTTTCCTCAGAGACCAATGTCCATATCAGGTCAGCAAATGCATTGGGGTAAAGTGGATCTGAAGTGTACAAGATAGAAAATTGGAAAATCTGATATGGATAATGTTCTGCACGTTTCGTCTCTGACTGTAATGAAATTTAGACTAGCTCAAATCATAGGGTATTTCAATGTCTTCCCTCACACAGATCACTGTCAGAAATTTCTTTTAGTAGGATATATTAGAGTTCATATATTGTAGGTGGACCTGGTCCCACCTCTCTTTATTGAAACATCACTTCATTTATGGGGCTTGTTACATTTCATGGCATCCAGAATTCTTGGTACAATCAGTTGTGTGTTTTCAGTGAGATCTCATTCTTGTGGAATTGATTTCAATTACAGAATTTTCTTCTCTTCCCTTCTCCTATGTGGTTGTGGGTTAGCATATTAGAGTGTTTTGGTTGCAACAACTTCTCTGATAGACCTCTTGTTTTCCAAAAATAAATACTCAGCAAAGAAGTGCTGAACATCAGTTGGAGGCATCAAAGTGCCTTGGATTGCAACAATTCTCTGATAGAACAGGTGTCCACTGTAAGCATTTAAAATAACAATGTGGAATTGTGTGGTGTATGCAGACATTGGTTGCTTTCATCTTGTCTTCCCATCTTCCATAAATAACATGAATTGTCAAATGTTCCAACCTCTAAATGTGTTGTTGACATCTTTGGAATTGGAAATCCTCAAAACTATTTATGAGACAGGAAAAAGTAGAACATAGTGTTTTAATGGTAGTGGAAGGAAGGAAAAGGTTTGTAATCTTTACTATAGAACTCGGTATTCATGTTATTGCAATAATAGTTTTAAACAACAGAATTAATGTCCTTTTAACTAAAAAGGTTATCAACCAATTTTTGTTTCTAAAGATAATTTATGGCAACCAGATGTGATGTTCTGATTCACAATAGAATGGTACAAAACAAGTATGAAAATAAACTTGTGAAAGTAAAAATCATCAATTTTCCAACATCTTTTTTCAAAAAAGACGTGCATTGCTTTCCTTTGATATTAGATTTCATTTGTCCAAATGTTGGAAATTTGTCAGTTCCATTTGTGAACATAAAATTTGAAGATTGATGCAACCAATAAGTAACTTAGTTAAATTCATTAACTCCTCTAAATGTTTGGCCTTGTGAGTGATATTCAAATCATAGGGTTCAAAATAATCCAGCAATTTCAGTTTTTATATGTGAGAAAAATTAATCTTATATAATGTTCTTATTTTGGATTTCTTCCTTCATTGGATCATACTTGATTGTTGTTTTGTATATATAGAATTCCATGTGATTGCCTCATGTAACCCTTAGAATTTGACCATGTAGCATATTATCAACCCTACCTTAACTACATAGTTGCTTGAACACGCCAAACATTTCAGGTTGGCCAATTTGACAAGGAAAAGGAAGGAAAGACGTGAAATATTGGTCTAAAACAATGGTAAAGCAAAACCTTAAAAATCAATGGGAAAAAGGTTGAAGTAAAATCTTATGGGGTGAAAAGTGGAAAAAAGGTAAAAAGGATGTTTCTCCTTCTCTTTCCAAAGGCAACTAAGCATGGAACATTCCAAGACCCACCAAGCTTGGAACCTTCCATTGATTGTTAAACAAAATGTTTGCCCATTGACCTGCAAGCATTGTATTCATTTCAAAGGCCACCAAGCATGGAACATTCCAAGGGCCACCCAGCTTGGAACCTTCCATTGGCCACCAAGTTGGGGTCTTCCTTCACCTTCTTCCTTCCCTTTCTCTTTAAAGGCATGAATTTGGATCATTTGTCTTTTTTTTTTAGACATGATTTTTTTATTTGAATTTTTGAAAACTTGTTCTTATAACTTTCCTTGGGAGGAAAAAAAAGTGATTAAATCTTAGTAGATGGTGGAAAGAGGGAAAATATATTGGATGATAGTAGTACTTTTGGAAGAATGGAAATGAGTAGGGGTAGATTTGGAGCTTAAAATCTTAAAGAAATTTCATAAGACCTCTCAAGTTTCATAGCATATATATTTTTTATTTAAGTTCAAAGTTTGAGATTTGACAAGTAGGTGCACCCTATAATTAACTTTTTGTCGCAACCCCACTTTGGCCAAGTGTGGGGGTGAAGCCCAACATTCCCAAAGTTGGGGACTTGGAATCCTCCGGGACTCCCGAATGTTTAGGGTTCGACAGCAAGGCCCAAAACTACTCGCATTGAGGTGTTCTTGGTGCCATTGAAAAGGTCTTGAAGCGTAGATATCGGAAATGGCCTCGCATTAGCCATTTGGACATTTGTAGCCCAAGTTATGGGCAAAAGAAGGGCCGGGAGTCAAACTGGCAGTTTGACTCCCGACCACTAAAAGTCAGGAATCGACCTCTTCCCGAAGTCCAAATTGGGAGTGCAATACGTCGTTGGAAAGATCTCGACGAGGGCTACAACTTCGGTTCAGACCTCGTTGCGATCCGATCTCGCAGTCGGGAGTTACGAGCCGCCAAAGCTCCGGGACTCCACCTGGGACGATTTCGGGACAACTTCGGGACTCCAATTCGGGAGTCCCGGGAATTTGTGCCATTTGGGTGTAGTCCCCACAACGTGGCACAGAGTATACTATAGGGAGTATGGTGGTGGCATACTCCCGAGCCCGGGGTGTGGTGTGTCCAAGTGAGTC
>Ga0116228_10001864_pt1 | contig 17814 bp, 13 predicted proteins | sample S1TSphfallax_2_FD_89694 | JGI IMG/M metagenome (GOLD analysis project Ga0116228, IMG submission 89694) | Host-associated microbial communities from peat moss isolated from Minnesota, USA - S1T2_Fc - Sphagnum fallax MG | ecosystem: Host-associated > Plants > Peat moss > Unclassified | place... | reverse complement strand
TTTTTACCAAAATTAAAAAATTATAAAAAAAAAAAGAAAAAAAAAAATTCTTTTTGAAAGTATTTTTTAAATATTTTTTTTTTTTTTTTTTTTTGAAGTGAATGGCACTAATTCATTCCTACATAAAATCAAGGCATGAACAAAAATTACAAAAGAATTTGAATTGAATTTGAATGGATGTTAAATTTAATTGTATGGAATTCAACTTTCTAAATTAAATTCAAATACATTGAATGAAATTTGAATTGAATTAAATTCAATTTCAATTCAATTAAAAAAACAAATGAAATGCAAATTGGTGGAAAAAATATTCAATATTACCCCTCTTCATGGTTTTTGTTACCCTCTTAATTACATTAGGGTTATAGGGGTCCATTTTGGCTTTGTGTCGTTTGTCCTTTTCCTTTTTCCAATACACTTTGGATGAGGATATTCGCCATGTAAATGCACTTCCAAGGTTGGGGAAGGTCCAAGGTGTTTTCATGATCTTTTTCAATGTTTTGCACAAAACCTTCTTTATTTGTTTTGTGTTTTTTTGCCCCTTTCAAACTTTTAACACTAGTTCATTTCCTTTGACTCAAACCTCAAGCAAGTTTTCAAAAGATTTTTAGGCCCATGTTCTTTTCAGTGTCCATAAGCCCTTTTGGTGCATCGATACATTACTTTCCCCATTTTAGTTGGAGGTATAAACTTCATCTTAATAGAGACCATTGCATCAATGGTTATTTTGGGGAGTTGGGCACTAGTAGCACTAGTTATTGCTTATAGATTCTTGTTGGATTCACATCCATTCTTATTGGAGGTAATTGGGGTGAGTAGTTTGGGTTTAGTCCCTTTTTAAGTGCATTTGAAACTATTTCAAGAGTTTTTTCCTTTGATTGCAACATGTTTACCTTCGTTTGAACAACTTGCACAGAGGGGAACATATCGATTTCAAGAGATTATTTCAAAGATATTTCACAACCAATCTTTTTCCAACATCATCTCTAACATGTCTTTTGATTCGCATCACATGCACGCATGTGACACACCCCCAAGTTCTTTGATGGACTCAATTGCGAATCCAAAGGTGAAAACACCGGGAGGAGAAGGAGTTGGGGCACGCTCCTTAGCTTGCAACACTTTGGGGGTAGAGGGGCATGCTGGAGCTTCGGGATGGGACTAAAAAGATCAACAAACACTTCACTTATTCACACGAACTAGCACAAACCAAACAACAAGTTGGTTAGTGCTTAGTTGTAACATTTTGGTGCACGGACGAACCATGGGCAAACACGAATTCATAAGACTCATCACGACCTGGACTTGGGGGAAGCCACCACCTCCCCCCTTATAGTATATTCTATGTTTGGCCACGGGACCAGCACCCAAATGTCATTTTGTCTCGGGATTCCCAAATGGGAGTCCCAAAATTCTCGCAATTCGGATTCCTATAATTTTGGGGGCCCATAATTTTGCGTGAAAGATTACCGATTGAGATGAGGTTTGAAGAAAAAGTTGTAGCCCTCGTCAAGAGCTTTCCAATGTTATGTTGCACGCCACGTGCACGCAAGGAAATCGGGGTGATTCTTGACTTTTAGTGGTTGGGAGTTAAATTGACAATTTGACTCCTGACCTTTCGTTTGGCTATAATTTGTGTGTTAAATGTCCAAATGGGTCATACGAGCCCATTTTTGACATTTACGTTCCAAGAGCTTTTTCCAATGATATAATGAACTTTTTAATCTGATGGGTTTTGACCCCTGCAATTGTTTTTTGAAAATTCAAGAGTCCATCGGAACTCCAACTCCCAAAGTGGGAGCTCACTTGAGAGTGTGAAGGTTCATTCCCTCACATTCTCTTGCACTCCTGAAAGCATGAAAGGTGACTCCCAAACTTCATATTTGGCCTGCACCTTCGCAAGCCCCTTGCTTTGGTCGTGAACCCAAGGTTAGGGTTGCGACACTTTAGGTCTTATGCAGGGTTAGGTGTAGGAGCTTGGATGTTTGCTTGTTTTATCATCCCATGTTTTCATTTGCTTTCATATGTTTTTTCCTTTACGTTATGGACTATATTAGGTTTCTCCCATCCGCGGATTATCAGTTTGACACATTAGATCTATGGCCAATCGTTAGACCCCATGGGGATCCACCTCGTTTGTTGTGCCCATGGTGGGGAGAGGATTGCATCGCATGATGCTATTTGGTATGCTTTTGCATCCATTGCAAAAGATGCAAGGTTTCATGTTTTTTCAAAACCAAACCCATGTTTTTCCACGCCTTTTCTTCAATTTTCTTCTAGGTGAGTCAACATTGTTTTATCCATTGATGGCATTCGCACATTGGTCAATGTTGTCATTGCTAACCCCACTCAAATAGACTTTGGTATCATAGGTAGCTCTTTTTCATGGGGTAGTTACGACATTAATGGCTCAAGTGAAAAAAGGACTTTATCACGACCATTACTTAGTGGACATGTTTCTCCCTTTTGTCATAAAAGTTTTTCGGTATCTTCACCAAGAGGCCGACAACTTTCTTCATCAATGTGGTAACGTGGCATGGATAGCAAAGGGCACCGGAGGCCCTCCTTTATCCATTTTATGCTCCTTTTATAATCAGAGCGTGTCGATGACATTATGAAGAGCACAAGTTGTTTCCATCTCGAAATGGGCTGTTACTGCAGGGGAGGGTTCATCTGGGCTTGGAGTTTTATTGGGTTTACCTCCCCTCTCTTTAGTTAACCGCTTCATGCGAGTGGTGGAAAGTTTGATTCATAATGATTCCCTTTCCTACTTGTGGCTGCCTCTTTTGGGCTGCTTGCTTGCCTGGACATTGGTGCTTGCCCCTTGTTTCTTTTACTCTCCCTTCCTTGGGTGATTTCTTTTTATATAGTTTGGCAAGGTTTCATCATATAAGAAGGCTGCTGGGCAGAAAAGAATGGTTCCCCAGAGACATAAATGAAGGTTCCTTCATTAAAAAAGTATCCAATGAATCATTCTTTTATGCCCAGCAGGTTGCAAGTGGTGACTGAAAAAGAAGAGAGAAACTGCCTGTTGGGCCTTTACTTTCCCAGCCTGGTTGTAAGTCATTGAGATTCACTGACAGTTGAAATTCAAAAAAAGCTGTATTAATTGATAAGTAGCTGAGGAAATTGGTGCAGTTCTCAGTTGCTACCAAAAAGTATTCTGAAGTTGAAAATAAGATACCTACCTTGGAGAATGGAAATAGGGCTATGTACATTCATCTCTTGCTTTCAAGCCTGCAAAAGGCAACAGCCCATTTTTGCATGAGATCTCATTAGCAACTCATAATATAAATGACTCTGGCCTTTATGTCTGGTTCAAAGTCCAAACAACATCATGAGAAACTATGGAGAGACTGAAGCTTTACTCATGTGTGCCCCATAGTTGTTGTTTGCAGGGAAGTATAAAAGTATTGCTTGCTTCTTCTTCTTTTTCCCCCTTGTTTGCCCTTGGCCCTATCCATCTTTTTTCTCAACATTCCTTTCGCCTACGCAGCATCCATCAATTTTTATCCAACTATATAAGCTTCAACTACTTTTTCATCCAATTATATAGATTCAACTATTGTTTCATCCAACTATACAGATTCAACTCTTTTTCATCCAACTATATAGCTTCAACTACTTTTTCATCCAATTATATAGATTCAACTTTTTTTTCATCCAACCATATAGATGGTACTATTTTTTGCAATATATATATATATATTAGATAGGTTCCCAAATCATCATGGGACCCATTTCACTTTTGGTGTCGCTGGAAAGCCCTCGACAAGGGCAATATGCACGGTCAACTTGTTGTTTAGCAATTTTTGGATCAACAAATCACAAGTTGTTGAATTGAGAATGATTTTTCACAAATTAATTAAAAATTTCTTTGAGTGGTTTTATCACAATTGGGTTTCTAAAAAGCCCATAATAACTCTAAAGAATTAAGCCCACTAGAACTGGATTAGGATTGGGATGGGTGACTTTATGCAGGAGGTTCAACCTACTTGGGGCCAACTGCAGAGTGACCAAGGTAACCCATGGGTTTACATGCAAGATGAATTTGATTGAAAAGTGAAATCCAAAGAGAGCCAAAGTGAACCCAGCGCCCACCAGCACACTTTTTCATTGTATTAGGGTAAAACTGCCTATCAACAATCATTACCTTATGATGGAACACTTCTCTAGATCTTTGTCATTTGTGATTCATTTTGAGTGATTTAAAATGTTATGAGAGCAGTACCTCAACCTCTAGAAATCATCTTCAATATGCAAAGGAAAGGGGAGTAATGCGAAAATAGCAAGAAGAAAAATAAGCTTTTCATCTTACAAAACACTTTTTTGTCTATTTTTCTTGTTTTTGGACCTCTTTTATTTTTGAACCTCATGCCTTCTTATCTCTTATTCATTTAAAACAATTTAAGATGCTATAGGAACACCACCTGAAGTTCTACAAATCATCTGGGAACTCTAGTAGCAATAGAGCAACATACAAGGAATTTTTTGGGTGTTTGGGAATTGGCCTTTGTAGTGCTCGGTGGCTTGTTATTTTGAGTTCTTAATGGCTTTTACTTTGGGGGGGCAGGGGCCATAACTTTCTCATCTCTAATCCATTTTCAACAATTGTTAATGTGTCAAATGCACCAAGAGGAGGGGTTCAAGTTTTGCTGGGACACTAATAAACAATGATGTGGACATTGTAGGGAACATAATGAGAATGGGAACATTGATGAGAACATGGTGAGAATGGGAACCTTTTCTTGTAATACATAATCTTCTACCCTTGAAAGATTTATGAAACCATAGTCCTCTTTGTCCAGCAAGGATTATGAACTTGTCCAATTCAAGTGACATGTGGCAGGTTGAAGGAAAGAGCACCAACATGATTATCCAGCCTATTTTAAATGCTTTTTAAAAATGTGAACAAAAAAGAAAAAAGTGTCATAATTTCACCACATGGAGCTGTTCAGTGTGAAATGGTTGGGTACCTTCTTCTGCCCTAACAAAATTACAATGGAAGTTAGATATCAAAGGAAAAGGAGGATGCCAGGTCCTTTATTATGTCTGTTCACACATAATTAGTTGGCTAGAGTTTGTTATTTGCAACCAGAATGCCAGGCCCTTTATGTTCACAAAAATGGCAGTGTAGTAGTAAAACAGCAATCTTAGGTCTTTATGGTAACAACCAGAGGAGAGCAGGATTATTACTGTGCAATTTTTATGACAGCTTCCAAATTAATTTTTTAAATTTAATTTTTTAAAAATAATTTTAAAATAAATAAATAAATAAATAAAAATTCCAAAGTTCAAAACACAAGCATGACATCTGGGGAACCAATGAAGGGTTGGATGGTGTGCAGGGTAGTTGGGCCACAGTGAACCATGAAGGATGAATGATAAGTGATCACGAAACAGTTTTCTGTTAGGAGGTTCCAGTTCCTAAGCTAACCAGGGTGGTTATAGCTCAGTTGCTTTTTTTTAACTACCTACCTACTTACTTACTAACAACCCACAAGCAGGTTGTTAGTAGGTAGGTAGTAAAAACAGCCCTGACCTATGTATAAACCATCTACTTACCCAGTAGTTATCTGTTTTCCTACCTATCTACCTATATATGAGACCTATTTTTTACAGAATTGGTTACCAAGGTGAAACCATATGTTAACTCGGTTGAGGTTCATCCACAACTGAGTAATAACCAGCATCCAGTGGAGAGAGAGAGAGAGAGAGGAAGATTTTCATCTAAGTTCAAGTGATTGAATGATTTTTGGGTATGTTTCCTATGAGTTTCCTAATGGCAAAATGCTAATAATGCGAGCGCCATGAGTGATGAGCCATGAGCATTGAGCAAAATTTTGATCAATTTAAAGCAATAATGAATTATTGTTCAAGGATGAATGGTGATGAATGTTAGATGAATAACATATGAATGCATGTAGATGAAATTGATTACTCCTTCCATTTTGAACTGTCTTTTAAAGCATTTCCAAAATATGAAAATATGTGATTTTTCCTAGTACACAATATATAATTGTCCCCCCACACCCAAAAAAAAACATGATAAAAGTTTCAAACATGCAACATTTAGTAAGAAACAAAATGAACATAGAAGACTAAATAAAAGTTCCAAGGTTTCAAAGCTCAAAGAAAATATATTCAATCAAGTGTCATCAAATGAACCAATCATGAGTGTGTTCTATTGATCCTTTTCCACATTGAATCACTCACATGATTCGGAAGCTTCCAAGTCTACAAAGACCTCAATGTGATGTAGATTATTCATGTAAGAATATTTCGTTTGCTTCCTAGAAACCATAGCGCTACCTTGGGTTGTTTGAGAATCTAGCTCAATGGGATGCATAGCTTCCTTCTCTATCCATGGAAAAAGGCATGAGGAAAATGGTGGGCTCTTTGGTATGTTGTCAATCATGGATCACAACACTATCAAGACATAAATAATATAACCAATGTGGACTTAAAACAATATGCTATCTATTTGCACTTGGTGATTGTAAATGTCATCCACACTTAAACATCATCAATTCAATATGCACGTGTCCACACCATCGACTCAGTGTTTGGTAATATCTTGGTGATCATGTTTGTGAGTTTGAAATTCAAATTTTAACTTACGGTGTACTTGCAATTGTATAATCCATTTTGTTCTAGTCTAGTGAATCATTTTATTTTCATGTTTTGTGAGGGTTGTGAAGAGTTTTCCAAGCCAATGAGATAGTTTCTATTTTGCATTTTCAAATCATTAAGAGAAATTTCATTGCGAGAAATTTCATTGCCTTTGTAAATGATTCTTAAGGTGAAATTGTCCAACCACCGCTAAATATGATGTCAACATCTGATCTTTGATAGAGTTTATCATTGTCTGTGTTCAATTACTTCAGTAACATCTTCAATTGTCAAATCGTTGTACTTCTGGTGAAGCTAATTTTCAATTTGCAGAATTTTCCAATGTTTATCATGTTGATAGAGATATTACAAATCTCAATGTCATCACTTCATTATGCTCCATAACTATCAGATGTTAAGCTTGTTGTGTTCGCTTGGATCAAAGGTTGGGCTATTGGATTCAACTAGGAAGCTTGTTGGGATTATAATGAATGTGAATTCTACTATACTATACTTTACACCAGTGACCAGCTACAAAGAAGAAACTTAATAATACCATAGTGACACATTAAACCCCGCACTCTCTGAAAAATGGAATTAATTGAATTTTCTCACATAACTTTCCTGCCGCAGTGGGAGACAATTTTTTTGGCTCCCATACAACCCTTTACTAATTAATTTCTGATCCCACAGAATTGCTTCTTTTTTACCAGAAACTTAGAAATATAATCCATGGGAATTGCTCCACTGGAAGCTTTCCCACAAGGTGGCAATAAAATTTTATTATTTTCTTCCAAAAGTTCTTCGTGGCATAGGGCCTGGATCTGGACAACTAAAATGTTCGCACAGCCCTAAAAATAATGAATATCATGAGGGTTTTATCATATCATTGTGGTATTGCATTGTTGAACATTTCTTTTGTCCTGCAGAGGTGTGTTTGGCACCAAACACATACTTATGTGAGCATTATGTGAGATATATTTGCAGCCTGGTCTTTCCTTCCATCATGGGTGATTCATTGCCAACACTCTGTTTTTCTCCCCCCATGCCCTCCAGGTGTTTTCACCACCCAACTAAAGCAACATGTTTAGAGAGGGCTTTGCAATCGGGCATTTGTGACTTTCCATGCAGCCCAGATTTACCTGCCACTCAATAATGTTGTGTACAAGGAGCTGAGGTAAGGGCACACGCACCTACTAGGCAATGGGCGGGGTACTGCTGATTCTGGCTCCCAGAAAAGCCATTGGGCAAGCCCATTACAGCAAGCTCTTGGGCACAATGGGTGCCCACCGCATTAGGTTATCTATTGATAAAAACAGGGGAAGTTCTAGCAGAAAACATAGTATAACACAGCAGAATCAGCCTGCTGCAGGGGCCAAATTCAGCCACCAAATCAAGTTGCAGGAGTGGCCAATTTGGATTCTCCTGCATTAACATCACTTCATCCCTGAGTTTAGATATGCCACCACTTGTTGTATGAACAACATAAAGCAGATCAAATGAATGACTTAAACCAGATTGAATGAACAAGATGAAGTTTGTTTTTCAAGGCCATTTCCTGACATATCATCTCCTCCTAGGTTTATCTTGGAGCTCTCTCCCACTTATATTTGTTGATTGATTTCATTTTGGTCTACATGTTCAATGCAAATGCTCTCCAAAAACCAGCTACATCTCATGACTCTTATCTGGGGAGCAGCTACCACCTTTGAATGATTGGCCAGTTTCTACCACACCTCTGCCCCAAACCGGCACAAACAGGGAACTTACAAGGCTCTTTTACAACCTCAGAGACCTACTGTCAATCCAAGAAGCAGAACTTGTCATCACCCACAAATCATTTGGTGGATATAAGGAGCTGAAACATGTATAGAAAAAATTCAGGAAAATTTGATGTGCAAGTATCAAATAAAAAATGCATCCATGCACCTATGAGAAAGCACTGTCGGATAAAAGTTGGAGGGGACTCTACGGAGGCTGGGGAAGTAGTGGCAAATCACAACAAACTCCCATTCAGGGAGGAAGACAATGCCTTTGACTATCAATGAGATAATCACAATATTCTCACAGGCAGATGGCAAATAATGGGCTTGATTTGCCACATGATGGCTGAAAAGTTGAGGCTGGAATTTACTCATATATCATACAGGAACTGTCTGCAACCAGACTGCCAATCTGAGAAGCAAAAGTGAGGACTGTGCTTGAGAATCACTGGGCCCAAATAAGCTTGAATATGTTTCGGCTGATTTTTTCACTTATTGTTTTGTTCTTATTGCGGATGGGGATACCTACAAGCAGTTTCTCTTGGGCAGTCAAGTCACCCTCCTGCAAACAAAGGAGCAAATTGCAACATATCACATGATCCACTCTCATTGACAACATATTTTGTGCTATAAGTTCAACAGCATCAAAGGCATGGGAACCAATCACAGGATTATAACTAAATCCAACACTAGAATATGTTTTAGACTGCAGACTGCCTACATAATGGGCCAAAAACCCTAAACCACAGGGAAAATAATGTAACTGCAACTAGCCTGATGAAGATGGAGGCTAAAGGTTGAATATCATATCTTTACAGTATTGCAGAACTCTTCACGACACAGCCACTGTTAAAACTTACAAGATTTGAGTAAGCTGTGGCAAGGGAAAGCACTGTTGGATAACGCTCCAAAATCGATAAAGCCATGTCTTCAGTAACATTTCGTACCTGCCAATGCAAATGGTTACCTATGCACAATATAATTCCATCCTATGCCTCCACTCTCACCTTTCCCCAGTGCAACAACATGCATTGGTCTACAGCATATCAGATGATTTAGCTTACTTGCATCAGTTGAACACCAAATACATCGCTGACCCGTTCCATATCAAGATCCTTGCAGTGTTCCACAAACTCCACAAAAGTTGGACAAACTGCATTTGGTGGTGTATTGGGCTTCCCAAACTCCAATGAATAACGATTGGTAATTGCATGTGTCAGTTCTCCATACTTCTGAACTGTCTCATTTGTATCCCGAGTCCTCTGTACATCAAAGCCCTCCAGAATCTCGGTTGTGAACATCCTGACATCACACGATTTTACCATCAAGTTACAGGCAACATTGCGAACTTTGTTCTCATGTATCATGTGAATGTTCAAAACTACATATATGTGGATGTTCAAAAGCGTACGCAGTTTTCAGATTCTCTGCAGAATCCATCAAGTTTGGATCTCCTTCCACCAGATATAGAATCTTCCTCACTCCACATCTCTGCACACAAATCCACACAGCATCATGCAACAGAGTAGAAAATCAGATTGTAAGTTGAGATGTCACAATCCAATCAGTCTGAATGAGCGAGCTTACCATTATTCGAAGCTTTTGCTGTTTATAGCGAGTATCTTTAATGGAACTCCAAAGATCATCCACCCTCTTACGCTCAACTAGGAAGTCTAGTACATATTCTTGCTCCTGTTGTTTGTGCCTTGCAAGCCATAGGGCATCACCTACCGGCAGCTGCCTTGTCTGCAATCTTGCATTAAGACAGTATGATAGATGAGTCTGCTCATCTCCCATACCTGGTAGGACATGTAAGTAAATGAACAGCAGCACATCGCACACTTTGACACAAATAGATCTACAATTTCTTTGCAGTATGACATCATCCTAAGTGAAGCTGAAATGATTCAAGAAGTGTGCAAACCAGTAACTCCACAATCATAAGAGATCCTGTTTTTGCTAGGTGCATCCTTTCATGACAAATCTTCTCAACACTCAAATTCAACATTTTAGTCATGAATCCTTCGTCTGTGACCATTACCTGATAAATGTCTAAACCAAGTTAAAGATGAAGAATGCATGCAAAGGGTTTCATTTCTACCATCAACTTGCATAGGAGTTTCGTTTCTACCATCAACTCTCAACTGAAACATAGGTCCTACCTATGTCAACAAATCATATCTACAAATGCACAAATCTCTACTTTTGCATCAAACAAATTGAAAAGACTACAAACTTTGAGCATATGGTCATACTCAGTAAGCAGACCTTTGGCTCCATGTCCCTTCAAGGGTCACAGGCTCTCCTACAGCAGAGACAGTGGCAGAGATCAGACCCTGATACAGATATCAGTAATATACCTCAACCGTGATCTGAAATTGAACACACATCCGTTCAGCAAATTTATGCAATGATGATGATCTGCATACCAACATCAATTAATTAGTGTGACAGTAGAAAAAGGTCAAGACCATCACAACGAACTGTACAAAAAGAGTAAGATCAACAGTTTCTGTTGACAAGCTCTCTCTTCCTTGTACTAAGTAACAGCTCTAAATCATCAAAGATAACTTTGCCACCAGTACATACTCAGTTTGTTGATGTGATTATCAGAAACTAGAGACAAACCAACTGACTCTTAAACCAACATGACTTTGAAGGAGACATTTGGGTATACCCCTTAGCATTATGACAGAATTGTTCACGTGAATCCAAAATGAGGATCACATCGTATGCTTGACCAAAACTTTCACCAACTGCCAAAGGGGGCACAGCAAGCTCATTGTCTGCTCCTGAGGTGCTAGCTGGCACATTTACACTCCTAGCACTGGTGCAGACCTTTGGCCCTGTTTTATCCTTGAGGAAAACAACAGTTAGCCCTTCAGACTCCAGGAATTTTTTCTAATTCAAAGAGCTTTAGATTACTAGTGCCAGTTCTTTCAAAAACATTTGCTGAGATTGTGTCCATCCACAACCACATCTGCTCAGCAGAATTCTTGGTTTCTTGCCAGGTGACTCTTTTATCCCAGAGTAAAAAGATCAGATATTGTTAAGATTAACAGAAAAATGAACTTTGAAAGACTTGGAGTGGAAACACAATCAATTTAGGCTTGCAAATGCTTGCTGCAAACATTTCTTCCTCATGAGGGATGACAAATGCATCTACCTGATGTTAAGATGAGAATAGGGTATGGACAAAGATTAAGTCAACCTGCATTAGAGGGAGGAATGACAGATTCCATAGGGGCTGACGAGGCTGAACGGTACCAAGAACCATTTGCTGTACCTGATGCTCCTGGACCAAGCATTGATATCATGCATGAGCCACACTGCCAGCTACAATGTCAGGTGCTAAATACCAGGCCAAGTTACAGACAGAGATTTTTTCTTCCTGACACATCAGCGTGTAGTGCTTGAAGGACTATTAACAGCAAGATATGTCTCTTTGCCTCCACATCTAAACATTTGGCAACATCTCCATTCCCACTATCCTCAATAAGATCCTGATATGAAAAAGTCCCTACAAGCAACATATTTATTGCCAAATGTCATCCTTTCAAAGGCAAAAAAGTGGTCAATACCAGAAATTCTGCAGCCTCACTTACCTCTGCATTGCACATTAGAGGGGCAGGCTGACAGGTTATCTTTCTCTGTGACAGTTCCATCACCTTTGCCTCCCAGCAGAACTCCCAACACGAATCCCCAAAGGTCACTCTCTGGCACACCCACCTTAGCTGCTTTTTGTGTTGCTGCATGGATCTGTGCCTCACCAAACCCCATTACCTGCAGCTGTACATCCACAAACACCAAAATGAAAAATATTTTTCAAACCTTCACTGCAAAAGTGTAATCCATGCAGTGGGAGAGATCATCTACATTGGAGACATGGGCAAAAGGAATCTGCTCATATCCCCAGCATGGGAACATTTTTGAGTTGGTGGCTATGCCATTTTGCTACATAAAACTCCCAACCACCAACCTTGGTGATGTCCAGCGTGGTTGCACTTCCTATAGCAGCACCCAAGGAAGGCTGATCATTCTGAATAATCTGGCTTCTGCAAGAACCATGAGGCTCTTCATCCCTTACATTGCCTTGGTTCTGACTCTCATTCCTTCCCATACATGCCTCTTTCAGTGGTGAAATCTGACTTGCATTTTCTCCGGATCTCATTCCTGACCTTTCCAAGCATTCTTCTGCTGTTCTTTTCCCCTCGTCAGTTAGCATGTACCTATATAACATGGACAATATTCTATCAAGCATCTGAGGATTACAATGAGAAGTTTAGACTTATGGACCATAGCTGAAAATCAAGAATATTACCAGGGACCAGCAAAATAACTATGATAAGACTGTCATGGATAGATACACCACAGGTCCTTGAAGGAGCTGAAGGATCAGAAAAAACTTACCACAAAAACAGTAAGGCAAAATAAATTGCTTTACCAAATCCAAATTCTTAATGATTTTCAAAATCCAGAAACGAAATTGATTTGCTTGCCAAAAAATTGCTACACTGAACGCGGAATGTTCAAAGACAAGGAAAGGATGAGAACAGACAATGCAAGCATGTTCCAGCATCACTTACTTGGCAGGGCAGTTTTTCTTCACAACCAAGGATCTATCAACAAGGGTCTTCATGGAGCTCCATCCTGAGTATGAAAACTGAGGCCCAGCACCAAATCTGGGTGGAACTACCCCTTTGTTGGGCCTGCATTTGAACATTTCATTAGTTAGAGGATCAATACTGAGAGCATGATGGGAGCTGATGATAAAGCTCAACGATGCAGACCACATACAAAAGTAATTTAATGAGGTTTCAACAAAGGATCTTGATAAATTGGACCCTAAACCCTGAACCCTATAAGGAGATTCAGTGCAACCACGCCAACATGAGAAAACACATCAAAGTGGGTTTTGAATATATTACAAGTCCACACCAATGAGCAGTAAACTACATGAGAACTTGCAGGTAAGCTGTCTTACTCAATCGGCATGTGAGAGAGGCCGCTTGCTTCAGCTGCATCAATCAGCTCTTGCTTCATCATGTACTCTTTGCCTGTCTGTGCAGCTCTGTGAAGACACCAATGTCAAAATGCTGCAGATATACTTATCAGAGACTTCAAGCAGAAGTTTATCTCCATTCCTATTGAACACAGCCAACAAATCGGGACAATTATGACAATAATAAGCTGTAAGGGGACATGAGGTTTATACAACAGAACCATTCCCAGACAATCAGCTCTTACCGATACAAGGTAATGAGAATAGCATAAGGAGCAGAATTCTTTTTCGGAACATATCTTCTCGGAGCTCTTGCCTTCATTGCTGCATCAGCACACCCACAGATGACAGTCAAAAAGAGTCCTAACAGGGGGAGGCCAATGCAAACAGGGGGGACAATGCAACAACACAGACACAGAGTTTGCAGGTGCACTTTTTGGACTGTCACCTTGTTAGCACCCCAGTTCGGCTTGCTTTATTTGGTTCGAAAAAGTGAGAGGTGGTAGGTCGGAGAGGATAGTAGGTCAGAAAGGGAGAAGTTTTAGATAGACACGATGGCATATCTGCAATGTGACGCGCACACGGGGGAGAGCGCCCGCGAGAGAGAGAGAGAGAGAGAGAGAGAGAGAGAGAGAGAAAGGGTAGAATAGCAGCTGATGGAGGAGGGCAAGTACGTGATTTTGTTGCAGGAGGTGGGGGTAGGGAGGAAAAGGAAAGCAAATTGGAGATGAGAGAAGGCCGTAGTTTGTCCTTGCCTTAAGCTGCTTTTGGTAAGCTTGGTGGTGGTTTAGGGTTTCCCGCATAACTGCAGCAATTCTGCAGCAATCCCTTTGCATAGGACAAGCCTGGAAAGGAAGAGGTTTTGAGAGTTGCAGGATGGATAACACTAGTGGACGTGAGGGGCAAGCAGTACCAGGAGCTGCAGGAGTATCAGTAGGAGGAGGAGCAGCAGCAGCAGGGGGAGGAGGAGGGCATGGGAATCAGCAGGGTGGTGGGAATGTGCAAAGTCAGTAGCTGCCACAATATTCCGTCCCTCCTTCATCTCACCACCGCCACTACCATCAACACCATGGCAACAATCCACCAGATCCTACTCGGATTGCTCATGTTGCTTCTGCTGACTCCACTGGAAATAGCCCATCTGACAGCCCTGGCAACACTGCTCGATCTCCTCTGATCTTCATACATCAGGTATGTGATTTTTGTGGATTTTGGCATGTGCATTTGAAGTTAGAAAATTAAATCAACCAGCACTCTCAAGTGTGAAAGAATTCTTGTCAGTGCTGGTGCTTCTGATCACAGCACTCATGACCTGTTTGCTGGAATGTATAGTAAGTAAGAGGCACTTCTGGTTTGGATCTTGAGTTGATGGCAATGTCATGTCAGTGATTAGGTCAGCTTGAATTTTCCTGCAAGGAGCTAGGGTTTTTGTCTAGGGTTTTTTTTTTTAGCCCATATGGGTTTGTTGGCAAAGCACCCAACAAACTCAATCACACCGAAACCCACATCCACCCCCTTCTCTTTCAAAAGATTCAACAAAGGTTCTTAGGTTTCTATTGCTCCAAACAAATTGGACCTCTTTTGGGTATTTCTCATCCAATTACATTCCACATTGATGAGGCCCAAGAAAACAAAAGCCCATATTCCCAACTAAAAGAGAAAGAAGAGATTCAATGTGAGTTTCTTTTTCAGCTTCCCAAATTTGATACTAAAAGACAAATACAAGAATCAAATCAATATGACTTTTTATTTTTAGCTTTTCATTGGAACACATTTATTGGATGTTGATGATGAAAACATTGGAAATGGGTAGCCCCTCTTACTCTAGGTGTCTTGGCTCTAGTCCTAATTAATTTTATTGCACCATTGCTTTGATGGGGCAACTCAAACATCTTGAGGTTTGATCATCCATTTCTAAACATATAGAATGCAAATACATATCTTCTATTAAGGTTTATCATTTGCGAGCATTCATTTAAGTTTGAATGTGTTTTAAGGAATGTTTATTTTCTCTACCATGTTTGTTGCCATGGTATATAAGTTTCATATTGAATTGTGATGTCTTTTAACATATCTACATTTTACTTTTAAAGCACAAAAGTACATGTAGATTTTTCATGTTACTACATTATCTTATAGAAGAATATCTTCAATTTATAACCAACTTTTGTTGTGGACATCTTTAAATAAAACTAATCCATTTTCAATGCAAAATAACTTGAATAAACAACATCTAACCTAGTTAAGATAGGGAAAACTTTTGAAAATAGGGTCTTGGTGACATAGACCTTACATTTCCATGAGAAGCCATTATATTTTGTTTTTTAATGCATTGGTTTGAATGTTACATTTTGGCACAATTTGTTGGCATGATTGAAGTTTATTTTGCAATAGTCTTTGACCTGAACTAATAGATAGGCTAATGTGTGGAAGCTTGGAATGAGAAGGAAAGTATTTTTTTCAAACTCCCATTTTATCTTTTTCTTATGAAAGGATCAAAAATAATGTCAAAAATGCTCTCACAAGTGGTGTGTCATTGGGGTGTAGAAAGGTTTAATACCATATTGAATAAAATATGAACCATTTTGCATTGAGTGGGGACATTTTATCCAAACAAAATATTTATTGATATATTGGGTGAAACATAAAATATGTTGTTTGTCATGATTAAAAAATGTTTGCCCAATAATAGGCTTATGGTTTTGGAATGATTAGGTTTTAAAAAAACTTAATATAGTTCAAAATAAGAAAAGATATTGACATTTTTTTATTTTTTTCATGCTTGCCTTAGTTGACATTTCTAGCAAGATGTAAGTGATAAGTACAAAAAAAGACCAAGTTCATAAGTATTTCTATTTAACATGTCATGTTTAATCAACATGACATATATAACATCAATATCCATAGTTAATGAAATCATTCAATTTCTTTGGGGAAATATAAAATGAATCAACAACAAACATTGGAAAAAGTAGCTGGTGCAACAATTTGGTACTAAAGTGACATCAATAAGATTGTTTAACATTTTAACATTTTGGGCCACACCTTGCATAATTAGTTTAGGCGATTTTATTGCAAATATGGTTAAATAAGATTACTTGTAAATCGAACTATTTAAAAATTCATGTAACAACTATTAAGGAAGAACAAACATAAAAGCTTAAGAACCTTACATACATTTTGTAAACAAATGTGAAAAAAAAGTCTTTATTTGTAATGATAATAAAATTGTTCCAAAATTATTAAAAATCAATTCACAAAAAAAAAAATTGATAAAATAATCAATATTGATCAAAAGATATTTGAGTTGCATTGAATCAATTGAACATAACCAAAAGATGTAGGTGGTAGGCACCAAAGAAAACCAATTCATGAAAACCACCATTTAGCCGTCTTGATTTAATGTAATTTTTAAGAATTTTTATTTATAGCCAAATTAGCGATCACATGTTCAAAGATGTAAAAAAATGGCAATTATTCCTAGGAAAATTTTGCCAAAATGTGGTTATAAAAATAAAAACTTCTAACCACTTTTTCTATTTTCGTCAACATGTTAAAAACCATGTACAAAAATTTAGTGAAAATCTATTTTTTCTCACTTTCGGTTATTGAAAACTTTTAAAAACTTTTAGTTTTTGAATGTTTCATTTTTTATTTCGTTTTTTGGTTAAATGTCATTAATTAAAAAATGATTACATTCATTCAGGATTTTTTTTTGTCGATTTTAAGATGTAATTAAAATGTAGATCATCCATATAAAATGATTTAATTAAATTTGGTTATATCTTAAACATGAAAATAGGAAAAAAATGTCCTTATATATTTTTGGCTACCTATTTGAGCTTACCATACAAATTTGGTGATTTGAATTTTTTTTTCCAAATTTGATGAATTAATACCATTTTTTCCCATGAAAAAACCTTTGTATAGGTTGTATCATATTTTTAGAATCAAAATTTGATGAAATTTTTTTCCAAAAACACCCTATTCACATATTTTCAATTTTTTTCTTTTTCCTTTACTTTTTTTTCATGTTTTTCTTTCTTTTTTTTTCTTTTTCATTCATTCATTCATTCATTTTACACGATGCTCACACATATTCTCCACACAACCCCACCATCACTCATAAACACCATCCCTTGTAATCACCCATCATCATTTATAATTATACCATTTATGATCTTACACTTGCAACATTTATTGATATTTTTGTGAAAATAAGAATGAATGCACTTGCAACAAGATTTTTTTGTCTTTCTTATAATTCTTTGGTGAAAACAAGAATGAAAAAAAAAAAAAAAATTTTAAAAAAAAAATAAAAAAAAAAAAAAAAAAAAAAAAAAAAAACATGAAAAAAAAGTAAAGGAAAAAGAAAAAAATTGAAAATATGTGAATAGGGTGTTTTTGGAAAAAAATTTCATCAAATTTTGATTCTAA
>Ga0116228_10001863_pt1 | contig 17820 bp, 18 predicted proteins | sample S1TSphfallax_2_FD_89694 | JGI IMG/M metagenome (GOLD analysis project Ga0116228, IMG submission 89694) | Host-associated microbial communities from peat moss isolated from Minnesota, USA - S1T2_Fc - Sphagnum fallax MG | ecosystem: Host-associated > Plants > Peat moss > Unclassified | place... | reverse complement strand
GCCCGTGTAGGTAATCATGAGGTGGAAGGGCAGGGCGAGCACGGCGGAAAGATTGTGCGCATCCAGCCACGAGCGTTGCCCCTTGCCGAAGCGCAGGGTGAAGAAGTCCGTGAAGATCTTCTTGTGCGTGATCACGCCGCTGATGATCGCCACCAGCATGAACATGGCGCAGAAGCCGACGATCCACCTCGCCCAGATCACCGGCAGGTAATGCAGGTCGAAATGCATGCGGTAGAGAAAGAAACCGCCCAGCGTCTCGCGCGCGTCCACGCGGTGGCCCGCACCGTCCACGATGAAGCTGTTGTCGCGCCAGCCGCCGCGGCGCGCATCGGCGTCTTCCCAGTACGCCGTGGTGGCGATCGCCCGGTGTCCGGGCAGCATCATCGACCAGCTTGCAGCATCCGGTGCATGTTCGCCCAGCCAGCCGACGACGCCTTCGGCCGCTGCGACGGGATCGCGCTCACCGTGGATCTCCGGCTGCATCCAGCGGGTGATCTCGTCCTGGAAATAGGCGCTGGTGCCGGTCATGAAGATCGCCAGCAGCAGCCATCCCACCAGCAGGCCCGTCCAGGTATGCAGCCAGGCCATCGACTGGCGCAGTCCACCCTTCATGGCGTCATCCCCGGTCCGGTGCAGGCCAGGGCAATGGCCAGCGGCACACCGGCAATGGCGAGATACAGCCAGACGCGCCACGCCCGGGTCACGGCGAAGGCCACGATGGCCACCGTGGCATAGATGGCGAAGGACGACAGCATTCCGGTCATGACCGCTTCCACGCGGGGCAGCGGCAGCCAGCGGGAGAGGCCGGCCGTGGTCATGGCCGCCAGCGCGTAACCGCCAAAAAGGGCGGCAATGGCGCGTGACGCCACCTGCATGACGTAACGGACATCAAAAGCGGTGTGGTTGCGCTTGCTCATAGCTCGCGATCAGAGGGCCCCGGTGCTGGCGCGGATAGCTACCCGGACGAGGGGATGGCGCGCGGCGATATCGGCAAACGCCGAAGTGTACGCGAATGCGATTCGTTCGCAATATTGCACGAATCACGCGTATCCGGCATCATGTAATGCGATTCATTCGCAATAACTGCCGGTCGCGGGGAGAAGGGTTCCGCGGCCCGCTCCGGGAAAGTCCATGATTCTGCGTAAAAATTCGCTGTCCCTGCTGATTGCGGGGGCACTGCTTCCTTTTGCCTTGCAGGCACAGACCGCCCCGGACGGCGCGACCACGAAGACCGAAGACAAGGCCGTGCAACTGGCCCCGGTCGCGGTCAGCAGCACGCGCCTGGCCGAGGGCTATGCCAGCTCGAACGCCTCCAGCGCCACCAAGACAGATACGCCGCTCATCGAGACGGCGCAGGCGATTTCCGTCGTCTCGGCGGCCCAGATGCTCGACCAGGGCGTACTCACCGTGCAGGACGCGCTGCGTTACTCGGCCGGTGTGCGTGCGGATTCCTATGGCGTGGACAGCCGTGGCGATGACGCCATGCTGCGCGGTACGTCGTTCGTGCAGTACCTCGACGGCCTGCGGCAGTCTTTCGGTGGTGCCTATGCGCGCACCGAGCCGTACTTCGTGGATCACCTGGAAATCGTGCGTGGACCGTCGTCGGTGCTGTACGGGCAGGGCACCACGGGCGGTCTTATCGCACTGACCTCCAAGCGTCCCCAGTTCACCGCCTCGCACGAGGTGGTGGCGCAGCTGGGCAACCATGCCCGCAAGCAGCTGGCTTTTGACTTCACCGGGCCACTGGATACGGCAGGCCACTGGGCGTATCGCCTCATCGGCGTGTACCGAGATTCCGATTCCCAGATCGACCATGTGCCCGACGACCGCAAGGCGATCTCGCCGGCCATCACCTGGATGCCGGACGAGAACACGCGCTGGACGTTGCTGGCGAATCTCCAGTTCGACCACAACGGCAGCACGCTCAACTTCCTGCCGCACGCGGGCACCATCTACCCGAATCCCAACGGACACATCCGCACGAATCGTTTCGTCAGCGAACCGGGTTTCGACCGCTACGATACGAACCAGCGTTCGATCTCGTCGTTCTTCGAGCATCGCTTCAACGACACGTGGAAGATCGTGCAGAACACGCGCTTCTCGCACGACAACGTGGACTACCGCTCGGCTTATCCCAACGTGTACGGCAAGCCGGCCGACCCGTTCCTGGATGCGGACGAGCGTACGGTATCGCGGTATTCGTGGGTGGCGCTGACCCGTTATCGCCGCTTCACTTCCGATACCCACGGCGAAGCCGACTTCGACCTGGGCCCGACCCATCACAAGGTGATCGTCGGTCTCGACCTGGGCTACTCGCACAGCGATGCGAAGCAGGGCAGCGGCGTGGACCTGACGCCGTTCGACCTGTACGCACCCGTGTATCACAACGGTTTCGTGGCGCCGGAGGTGGCGAAGTCGCCTTCGTCGCGCTCGCGCCAGACGGGTGCCTACGTGCAGGACCAGGTCAACTGGGGCGAGCACCTGATCGGCACCATCGGCTTCCGGCATGACCGCGCCACGCAGACCACGGGCAATCAGCGCCTGGTGGATAACGCCACCACCGCGCGCTACGGCCTGATGTATCGCTTCGACAACGGTATCGTGCCGTACGTGAGCTATACGGAGTCGTTCCAGCCGCTGGGGCAGCTGGATATCTACAACCGTCCGTACCAACCGCTGCGCGGCAAGCAGTACGAGGCAGGCGTGAAGTACCAGCCGGTGGGTAGCCCGACGCTGGTCACGGCGACGTACTTCGACCTGCGCGAGGAAAACCGTCTGGCGCCGGACCCGGTCAATCCGCTGAACCAGATCCAGGCGGGCCGTGCGCGTACGCGCGGCGTGGAACTGGAAGCCTCCACCCGCATCGCGCGACACGTGGACCTGATCGGCACCTATACCTGGACGCATGCACGGCCGAGCGACGGTTCCACCATCGCCGGGCTACCGGAGAACCAGGCCTCGGCCTGGGGCGTGTACCACGTCAACGATGCCGACGGCGACGGCCTGAGCTTCGGCGCGGGTGCGCGCTATATCGGCGTGAATTACGACGAGACGCATACCATCCGCGTGCCGAAGAAGGTGCTGTTCGACGCGATGGTGGCGTATACGCAGGGGCCGTGGCGCTTCTCCGTGAACGCGGCGAACCTCACCAACCAGATCTACAACGCCAGCTGCCTGGCGCGCGGCGACTGCTTCTACGGCCCCCGCCGCAGCATCATGGGCATGGCCCGCTACCGTTTCTGACAAGCCCATTGTAGGAGCCGCCTTGCGCGCGACCGGTGATGCGATATCGCCGGAATGGTCGCGCGCGAGGCGCGCTCCTACATGTTCAGCTCTTGGTATCGTCCACGATTTGCACGTCAGGGAATGAGGCGCGTACACATTTCACGTAGTCGCCGGGCTTCAGCGCCGAGTTCGGCGTCTGGTAGTTCACCAGCTTGCAGCCGGGGTTTTCGGTCCAGTTGTTTTCCCAGTAGATCGGCAGCGCGCCGGCGCTGTCGGCCGTGAACTGCTGCATGTTGCGGCAGCCGAGTTTTTCGCTCGGATCGATGGGCACGCCGAGCTTGGCGGCGAATGCGCGGTAGTACGTGATGCGGTTGGCCGATGCCGGGTGCTCCGGGCCGGTGCCACCGCATTCGATACCGCCATTCATGATCATGGTGGTGATACCGAAGCCGGGTACGCGTCCCGCTGCACGATCCGCGGCATTCGGTACCCACGTGCCGTCGACGGCGAGCAGCATCGAGGGCTTCGGCGGCTGCGGGTAGACGAGGAAGAAGGTGGCGCTGGCGAGGTTGAGCCACGTATCCGCCACGCGTTCCGGCGCATCGAGCAGGACATGCACATCGCCATACATGGCGTCGGAGAACGGACCATAGTTGTAGTGATACGACAGCTGCTTCGCGCCACGGCCGAAGTAGCTCTTGAAGCGGCCATCCGGCCAGCGGCCACAGGGCCACGTGCGCGTCATCCAGGTATCCGCCGAGCATTCGCCGTTGTATCCGTTGGATTGCTCGGTAAAGCCGGCCTCGCGCACGTACATGAGGCCCTGGCGATAGCCTTCCTCCGGCCGCCAGTCTTCGTGGCCGCCCGTTTCCTGGGCGAAGTGGGCGAACATGGTGGCAAGCGTCTTGCGACAGAAGGCATCCGCATTGCGGCCATCGGTGTAGCTGCCGCATACCGCAGGGAATTTCGCCACGGCCTGGAGAAATCCCCGATACGTGTATTCCGGCCGGCGCAGCGGAAAGATGTAGTTGAACGTGGCTTCGTCCACGATGGATTCCACGCGGCGCACGTTGGCCGGGTTCTGCGCGCGCTTCGGCGACACGGCTTCGACGGAGGCGTTGTCGAGCGTGCGCACGGAGGATTTCACCGACTGCATGAAAGGTGCTTTCGTCTGCGCGGCCTCGTCGGCCAGGAGCTTGCTGAGCAGGACGGTGCGCTGGGCGGCCTGCAGGCCTTGCGCATCCTGTGCCATGGCGAACGGAGCGACAGCCAGGGTCATGCAGGCGAACGCGAAACATTTGCTGCGGTGCATCGTGCGCTTCAAGTGAACCTCCTTGGGATGTAGGAAATGCATCGCGCGCGTGGGCGCGGCGCATTGCGTGAAAGGTGGTCATCATCCAAAAAGTGGGCAAGCAGATCATCACGTTTCCGGCAAGGTTTCGCGTCGTTTTCGTGCGAAACAAATCGTTGCCACATAGTTATTTGCGCAATGAAACAGCATGTTTTCACACGCGCGGGTACTGTCCTTGGATGTGTGAAATGAAAAATGTCGAACACAAAAAGGTATGTCGCACAAGGGCCATGCCGCCCATCATTTCAATGCGCAAGGACCAGCTACAATCGAAAGAGGGCCGGGGAACGAACCCTAGGAGCAACAGCATGCGTTACGAGAAAGGCCATAAGGAGCAGACCCGCCAGAAGATCATCGAGGCGGCTTCCGAGCGGTTCCGCTCCGATGGCATCGATGCCGTCGGCGTCGTCAGCCTGATGAACGACGTGGGTCTCACGCAGGGTGGTTTCTACAACCACTTCGGTTCGAAGGAAGACCTTGTGCGCGAATGCGTCGCCACCGGTGCCAGCACCGCGGCCGAGCGCATGGCCGCGAAAGTGGCCGCTTCACGTGGCGACAGCTACCGCGCGCTGGTCAACAATTATCTGTCGAGCGATCACCGCGATCATCCGGAAACCGGTTGTGTCGCCGCGACGCTCTCCGCCGAAGTCGCACGTCGTCCCAGCGAGACGCGCGCCGCCTTCACCGAAGGCTACGGCGGCATGGTGGAACTGATCGTATCGACACTGCCCGACGCCGTACGCGGCAAGCGCCGTCGCACGCTGGCGATGTCGGTGTTTTCCTCGCTCGTCGGCAGCCTCTCACTGGCGCGTGCGGTGGACGACACCACGCTGTCCGATGAAATCCTCTCGCTTGGGCGTCAGTCCGCGATGGAACTGGTGGAAACCGCCTGATCAGTGCGCCGGGACAGGCGGCTTGCCCATGGCAGCCGTCTTCTCGGCGATCTTCGCGCGGATGGCGGGAATGGCCGCCAGGGCGGCACGTTCGCCTTCCAGGATCGCGACGTTCTTCTGGTCGAAGTCGGTGGGACCGATCTGGCCTACCTTCGGGCGGATCACGATGTCCGCACGAGTCAGTTCCTGCTCGGCCAGCTTGCGGCCCATGATCGTGATCGACTGGCCCACGATGCCGACCATGTTGCCCGGGTTGCTGCCATCGGGGCGAGCCGAGATATCCACGGCGATGACGATGTCGGCGCCGAGCTGGCGCGCGGCGTCCACGGGCACGGGGCTTACCACGCCGCCGTCGACGAAATGCCTGCCGTTGATTTCCACCGGCTCGAACACGCCCGGGATGCTGCTCGACGCGCGCACGGCCTGGCCGGCATTGCCCTTGATGAAGATGGCGCGTTCGCCGTTTTCCAGCTCCGTGGCCACGGCGGCGAAGGGAATGCGCAGCTTTTCGATGGGCTGCTGCTTCACCAGCTGGTTCACGTAGTCCTGGAGTTTCTGGCCCTGCACGAGGCCACCGGAAAAGATACGCACGTCGCGGATCTTGCCCTCGTCCAGCGAGAAGGCTTCCTGCTGCAACGCGAAGGCGTCCATGCCGCTGGCGTACAGCACGCCCACGACACTGCCGGCGCTGGTGCCGGATACCACGTCGGCATGGATGCCGCTGGCTTCCAGCATCTTGATCACGCCGATATGCGCGAAGCCCTTCGCCGCACCACCGCCCAGCGCCAGGCCGATGCGCGGCTTCGCTGCCAGCACGGGCACGGCCGTGTCCAGGCGGGTATCGGTCTTGTGGCCGCCGAGGCAGCCTGAAAGCAGGGCCGTCAGAAACAGCGGAAGCCAGGTGCGGGCGCGACGCAGGGACATGGTGATGACCGGGAAGGGGGCTGGCGGATGATCGGGCCACGCGGCGGCAGGCCGGTGGCCGGGGAATGGCGGATCCGGGGCGACGCGTGCCGCCCCGGACCGGGCCGGCTCAGACGCGGGTCTGGTCGGCTTCGAGGTGGTAGCGCGTGGCGACTTCCACTTCGTTCTTCGAGCCGAGGAACACCGGAACGCGCTGGTGCAGGCCGCTGGGCTGGATGTCCATGAGGCGCTCGCGACCGGTGGTGGCGGCGCCGCCGGCCTGTTCCACGATGAAGGCCATCGGGTTGGCTTCATACATCAGGCGGAGCTTGCCGGTGCCACCCTTGGCGGTGATCTTGGCGTCCAGCGGATAGAAGAACACGCCACCGCGGGTGATGATGCGGTGCACGTCGGCCACCATGGAGGCCACCCAGCGCATGTTGAAGTCGCGGCCACGCGGGCCGGTGGTGCCGGCCAGCAGCTCGCCGATGTAACGCTGCATCGGGGCTTCCCAGTGGCGCTGGTTCGACATGTTGATGGCGAACTCGCTGGTGTCGGCAGGAATGGTGATGCCGCGCTTGGTCAGCACGAAGCTGCCGTGCTCGCGGTCGAGCGTGAACTCGTGCACGCCGTGGCCGAACGTCAGCACCAGCAGGGTGCTGGGGCCGTAAACGACATAACCGGCGGCCACCTGCTCCGTGCCCGGCTGGAGAAAATCCTCCGTGGTCGGCTCGGTGACGCCATCGGGGCAGCGCAGCACCGAGAAGATGGTGCCCACCGACACGTTCACGTCGATGTTCGAGGAGCCGTCCAGCGGATCGAACAGCAGCAGGTGGTGGCCCTTCGGGTAGGCGTCGGGAATCGGCTGCGGGTCTTCCATTTCCTCCGAGGCGCAGGCGGCGAGATGACCGCCCCAGGCGTTGGCTTCGAGCAGGATCTCGTTGGAGATGACGTCGAGCTTCTTCTGGGCCTCGCCCTGCACGTTGTCCGAGCCGGCATTGCCGAGCACGCCGCCCAGCGCACCCTTGCCGGTGGCGACGGAGATGCGCTTGCAGGCACGGGCCACCACTTCGATGAGCAGGCTCAGCTCGCCGTACACATGGCCGGCGCGTTTCTCTTCGATCAGGAACTGGATCAGTGAAATCGGTTTCGACATCGGGACGGACTCTGGCGCGAAAGCCTGCATTGTCCGGGTGCCGGGTGAACGGCGCCAGAGGGCTGCTGACAGAACGTTGTCAGTAGCCCCCCGGCAGACTTCCTTCCATCGAGCCACGGGAGGGGACCTGCATGAACCGCATTCTCGAACGCCTTGCTGCCGCCTTTGCCCCCATGGGCCATCGCGGACGGCTGATGGACGGCCGATTCCGTTTCGCACCCGACCGCCCCGGGGGCCAGAAGGCCACCCGGCCGCGGCCTGCCGCCAGGACCACGATCCATCGCTTGAAGGAATTGCAGGCATGAACACCACGCATCGCATCGTTTTTCACCATGCCCCGAACAGCCGTTCGACCAGCACCCTGATGCTGCTGGAAGAGCTGGGCGCGCAGTACGACATGCACGTGATGAACCTGGCCGCGGGCGAAAACCGCCGGCCGGCCTATCTGAAGGTCAACCCGATGGGCAAGGTGCCGGCGATCGAGCACCGGGGCGGCCTGGTGACGGAACGACCGGCGATCTTCGCCTACCTGGCCGATATCTTTCCCGAAGCGGGCCTGGCGCCCGGCCTGAGCGATCCGCTGCGTGGTCCATACCTGCGCTGGCTGGCTTTCTATGGCACCTGTTTTGAACCGGCGCTGATCGATCATCTGCTGAAGCGGCCGGCCTCGCCGGTAAGCCAGTGCCCCTACGGGGACTACGACACGACCATGCAGACGGTGGCGACCCAGCTGTCGAAGGGGGCGTGGTTGCTCGGCGAGCGTTTCAGTGCCGTGGATGTCCTGTGGGGGCATGCGCTGGCCTGGGCCATGGGCACCGGTATCGTGGCCCGTCAGGAGGTGTTCGAGACCTACGTCGAGCGTCTGATGGCCCGCCCGGCCGTCCGGCGTGCCGCTGACCAGGATACCGCCCTGGCCCGTTCGCAGATGCTGGCGGCCGCGTGAGGCCGGGACGATGCGCGGTCGTGACCTTCATCGCTTTCCGCGCGTCGCTGTCAGGGCGATGATGTGCCGATGCGTCGTGCCGATCGCCTTTTCCTCATCATCAACGCCCTGCGCGGGCGTCGCACGGCATTGCCCGCGCGACATCTCGCCGACATGCTCGAGGTCTCGCCACGCACGGTCTATCGCGACGTGGCGGATCTCCAGCTCTCCGGTGTGCCCATCGAGGGCGAAGCCGGTGTCGGTTATGTCCTGCGCAAGGGCTCCGACATCCCGCCGCTGATGTTCTCCGCCGACGAACTCGAAGCCCTGGTGGCCGGCACGCGCTTCGTCCGCGCATTTGCCGGCGAGCGGCTGGCGCGCGAGGCACAGTCCGCGCTGATCAAGATCGAGGCTGTATTGCCCCCGGAACTGCGCGAGCGTTCGGCACAGGCGAAGATCTTCGCGCCGATCTGGCGCGATCCGGCGCAGAACCGCATCGCGATGATGCTCGACCGCCTGCACGAGGCCGTGCTGAATCGCTTCGTGCTGTGCCTGGAGTATCGCGATGTGGAAGGCCGCGCCAGCACGCGCGAGGTGGAGCCACTTTGCCTGTCGTTCTGGGGCGGCTCGTGGACGCTGGGCACCTGGTGCCGGCACCGGCAGGCCTTCCGTAACTTTCGCCCCGACCGCATCGAAGACTGCCGCCATTCGGGCGAGGTGTTCGTCGACGCAGCCGACCGCAACCTCAAGGCCTACCTCGACACCATGCGCGACTACTACGCCATGTAGGTATCGCGTCGCCAGATGTAGGAGCGCGCCTCGCGCGCGACCTGTCATGCCGCTCCGTCAGATGTTGCCGGGCCCTCTCACATGTGCGCTGGCGTAGGGTCGCGCGCAGGCGCGCTCCTACAGGAGCTGGGGCATGACCCTTGGCGGTGGAGCAGGGCACGGGGCGGTGCCATCATCGGGGTTTCCCCGCCGCCACCCGGAACCCGCATGTCTCCCTGGATCCGCGCCATCGCCTTTGCCGGCCTCTTCGCCGGTGCCGCCCACGCTGCGTCGCCTGACGACACCTTCCGTTCCATCTATGAGAAGGAATGGACCTGGCGCAACGGCCAGGCCGGCATCCTCACCTCGGGCGAGGCGCAGCCGGGCAGTGGCCAGCTCAGTACCGTGGACGCTGCCAGCCAGGGCAAGCGCCTGGCCCACTGGAACGACGTTCTCGCCCAGCTCGACCGCATCGATCCGAAGACGCTGAGCGATGCGGAGCGCGTGAACTACGAGATCTACCACGAGCAGATCCACAACCTTGCTGCGGCCCAGCGGTTCCACCAGTGGGAAATGCCGTTCAACAGCGACTCCGCGTTCTGGTCCGACATCGGCTACGTGCTGCGCGGCAACGATCTGCACACCCGCGAGGACTATCGAAACTACATCGCACGCCTGAAGGAAATACCGCTGTGGATGGACCAGGAAATCGCGAACATGCGCCTGGGCCTTGCACGCGGTTTTACCGTGCCGCGCGAAGTGCTGAAGGGGCGCGACGTGTCCATCGCCGCCGTGGCGGAGCTGAAGAAGCCCGAGGACAGCGAGCTGTACAAGCCGTTCGCTTCGATGCCGGCCACCATGCCGGCCGCCGATGCCGCCGCGTTGCAGGCCGAGGCGCGCAAGGCCATCGCCGATGATGTGATCCCGGCCTACGCGAAGCTGCTGCATTTCTTCCGCGACGAATACGTGCCAAAGGCACGGCCCACGCTGGCCGCCGAAGCGCTGCCCGATGGCAAGGACTATTACCGCCAGCAGATCCGCGAATACACCACGCTGGATCTTTCGCCCGACGACATCCACGCCATCGGCTTGCGCGAGGTGGCGAAGATCCATGCCGAGATGCTCGACACGATGAAGCAGACCGGCTTCAAGGGCGATTTCCCGGCCTTCCTGCAATTCCTGCGCACCGATCCGCAGTTCTACGCCAAGACGCCCGACGAACTGCTGATGCGCACGGCGTGGGTTGCCAAGCAGGTGGACGGCAAGCTCGACAAGTACTTCGGCCTGCTGCCGCGCCAGCGCTTCGCCATCAAGCCGGTGCCGGCGGATATCGCGCCGTACTACACCTCCGGCCGTGGTGGTCCGGATACCTATCTGGTGAATACCTACGATCTGCCGTCGCGGCCGCTGTTCAACATGCCGGCGCTGACCTTGCATGAGTCGATGCCGGGGCACGCCTTGCAGCTGTCGCTGTCGGACGAGCAGCAGGGCCTGCCGCCGTTCCGGCGTGACGGTTATATCTCGGCCTATGGCGAGGGCTGGGCGTTGTACTCGGAGTACCTGGGCGAGGAGATGGGCATCTATCACACGCCGTACGAGCACTTCGGTTATCTCACCTACCAGATGTGGCGCGCGTGCCGCCTCGTGGTGGATACCGGCATCCATCACCTGGGCTGGACGCGCCAGCAGGCCATCGATTACCTCACCCAGAACACCGCCCTCAGCCAGCGCGAGATCGCCAACGAGGTGGACCGCTACATCAGCTGGCCGGGACAGGCGCTGTCGTATGAGCTGGGTTACCTGAAGATCCGTGAGCTGCGTGCGCGTGCGGAGAAGCAGCTGGGCGAGAAGTTCGACCTGCGGGCGTTCCACGACACGATCCTGGCGCTGGGTTCGGTGCCGTTGCCGGTGCTGGAGGAGCGCATCGACGGGTGGATCAAGTCGCGGCAGTGAGGCAGCTTGCCTTGGTGGTCGCGCGCAGGCGTGCTTCCAGAGCATCGCTTCGTACCGGTCGCGCGCAAGGCGCGCTCCTACACAAGCCGCGTTGTAGGAGCGCGCCCTGCGCGCGACCGGTACGAAGCGATGCCAGGTCCGGACATCCCATGTAGGAGCGCGCCTTGCGCGCGACCGGTACGAAGCGACACGCCCCACCCACCGAAAACACCCCACGAATCGCAAAAACTCCACCTGTGGCGTATACTCCATCACAACTCCACAGGTGAAGCCGTGATGCAGCCCGCACGCCATGCCGAACCGATCCATGCCGGTGACCTGGGCGGCCCCGCCCTCCGGGCCTTCTTCGCCCTGGCCGAGCACTGGAAACTCAAGGCCGCCGAGCAACGCACACTGCTCGGCGATCCGCCGGAGTCCACCTACTTCAAGTGGAAGAAACAGCAGGACGGCGCTCCCTCGCGCGACGTGATCGAGCGCATCAGCTACCTGCTGGGCATCTGGAAAGACCTCCAGATCCTCTTCCCCGACCCGGCCCAGGCCGATGCCTGGGTCCGCAAGCCCAACACGGCCCCCCTGTTCGGCGGCCGCTCGGCCCTGGAGCGCATGCTCTCGGGCAACGTGGCCGATCTCTACGTCGTCCGGCAATACCTGGACGCCCAGCGCGGCTGGAACGGATGAACCCGCTGCCGCCCGTCAGGCGCATCCGCTGGACCCAGGCCTACCGCATCGTCCCCAGCCGGTTTCCACCCGTGGGCCTGTTCGACCGCATCGCCGACGCGAAGGACATCGACGCCGTCATGGCGATCGAATCCATCACCAATCCCCGCCTGCGCGACGAAATCGGCGCGCTGAGCCTGGTGCCTCCGGAACGCCGCATCTCGGGCCCCGGCACCACCCCCGTCATGGCGGCATTCGCGCACATCCCGCCCGAGGGCAGTCGCTTTTCCGACGGCCACTGGGGCGTGTTCTACGCCGCCCACAGCATCCCCACGGCCATCGAGGAAACGGTGTTCCACCGCGAGGCGTTCCTCGCCGCCACCCATGAACCGCCCACCGACGTGCAGGTGCGCTGCTACAAGACCGCCATCGCCGGATCGTTCCACGACATCCGTGGCGGCTGGTCCGCCGAACACGATCCGGATTCCTACGCTGCCAGCGTGAAGCTGGCCAGGGCACTGCGCGAGACGGGCTCCAATGGCATCGTCTATGACAGCGCCCGGCACGCGGGTGGCGAGTGCGTGGCCGTGTTCTATCCCGACCTCGTGGCGCCCTGCGTGCAGGCCGCGCACTACATCTATCGCTGGAACGGAACGCGCATCGAAGCGGTGCTGAAAGTGACTGCCGTGGAGCGTGAGAATTTGCCCGGAAGGACGTAAGCGTTTACGGTCGTCCGTATGAAACGCCTGACGATCCTCCTTACCCTGTTGTTCCTGTCCCTCGGCGCGCTTGCGAAGGATGCCGACCACGCCAAGTGGGAACCCGATATCCAGGCGTTCGAGGCCTCGGACAAGAACGACCCGCCGCCGGCCCACGCCGTGCTCTTCATCGGCAGCTCGTCGATCCGCATGTGGACAAGCCTGGCGAGCGACTTCCCCGGGTACCGCGTGATCAACCGCGGCTTCGGCGGCTCCGACCTGGACGACTCCACGGCTTTCGCCGACCGCATCGTGAAGCCGTACCACCCGGTGGCCATCGTGCTCTACGCGGGCGACAACGATCTCCAGGGCGGCGATACGCCGGCCCAGGTCCGCGACGACTTCGCGGCCTTCGTGGCGAAGGTGCGCCAGGATCAGCCCGAGGTGCCCATCGCCTTCATCTCGATCAAGCCGAGCGTGGCCCGCGAAAACCTGCTGGCGCAGATCGCCGAAGCGAACAAGCTGGTTCGCGACTGGTCGATGCAGCAGAAGGGCGTGGCGTTTCTCGACGTGGCGCCGGCGATGCTCGATAAAAACGGCCAACCCAGGCCGGAATTGTTCAAGGAGGACGGCCTGCACATGAAGCCGAACGGCTATGCGCTGTGGATTGCGCAGGTGAGCCCGTGGTTGGCGGAGCACGCGACGGCTGCCGAAGTTAAACAGAACCCGAACGCGACCATGAAGTGATACGGGAACTTCACGGCTTCGCCCCTATCTAAGTATTCGATCGCCGAGAGGCGACCCGTTGGCAATCGAACGGATATTCGACGATTGTCCCGGGTCCCGCTATTTCCCCTGATAGCCTGGACCCGACGCGACCCCGGTAGCTCCTCCCCTGGCTGCCGGGGTTTTATTTTGCCCGAAATCCGACGAGGTCCCGAGCCAACCCTCGTCGTTCCTGTGAAAACAGGAACCCAGCGCCCCGGTTCGCCAGTCAGGCGAGGGCGCTGCATCGGCTTTGGCGTAGGAGATTCCCTCGCGACAACCCGCTGCACCGCGCTGGGTTCCAGCGTTCGCTGGAACGACGGTAGGTGGGGTGACGGTTGCCCTTAGCTCGTCGTTCCTGTGAAAACAGGAACCCAGCGCCCCGGTTTGCCAGCAGGGCGAGGGCGCTGCATCGGCTTTGGCGTAGGAGATTCCCTCGCGACAACCCACGGCACCGCGCTGGGTTCCAGCGTTCGCTGGAACGACGGTAGGTGGGGTGACGGTTGCCCTTAGCTCGTCGTTCCTGTGAAAACAGGAACCCAGCGCCTCGGTTTGCCAGATGGACGAGCTTGTCTCATCGGCTTTGGCGTAGGAGATTTCCTCGCGACAACCCACCGCACCGCGCCAGGTTCCAGCTTTCGCTGGAACGACGATGGGCAGCGTGTGTTACCCGGTGATGCCGGGTCAGTTCACGTAGGGCTTGATCGACGTATCGAACGCCCGCCAATGACCGTCATTGCCCTCGATGTTCAGCACCACCCGCGCACAGCGGCTGGCCTCGATGCGGCGGCCCTCGTTCAGGGCGTGGGCGAGCGCGTCGTCGCGCGAGCAGAACTCGGCGTATTCGGTCTCGTTCTTCTGAAGGAGCCACAGCCCCGGCGCGACGGAGTCGAAAGGGATATCGAAGACGACCACGGTTGATCCACCCTGTTTTGTGCAACGTAGGTGCATCGTAGACGGCGGCTTGTTAGGCCGCCGTTGACTTTCAGTTGTCGCCGCTGGTGGCGAAGCCTTCACGCGTGCCGCGCTGGTACACCTTGTCGGTATCCAGCACCTCGGCGGCCGACGTCGCCTCGCCCGTGGCCAGTTTCGCGTAGATCGGCGTGAAATCCGGTCCGGTGGCATCGAACAGCTGCTCGAAGTCGTCAATCACGAAGTACGTCTGCTGGAAGGTGTCGATGCGGTACTTCGTGTTCATCACCCGCTCCAGGTTGAAGCCGATGCGGTTGGGCGCCGTCGAATCGATGGAGTAGATGGACTCGCCCTTCGAGCTGACGATGCCGGCGCCGTAGATGCGCAGACCCTCGTCGGTGCGGATGAGGCCGAACTCCACCGTGTACCAGTACAGGCGCGTGAGGTTCATCAACGCCTCCGGACCGATCGCATGCGCCTTCATGCCGCCCTTGCCGTAGGCCTGCATGTAGTCGGCGAACACCGGATTCAGCAGCAGGGGCACGTGGCCGAACAGGTCGTGGAACAGGTCGGGCTCGGAGAGGTAGTCCAGCTGGTCCGGCTTGCGGATCCACCAGCTCACCGGGAAACGGCGGTTGGCCAGGTGGTCGAAGAACACCTCGTCGGGCAGCAGGCCTTCCACGGCGACGATCTTCCAGCCGGTGGCCTTGCCCAGCACCTCGTTCAGGTCGTCGAAGCGGGGAATGCCGCCTTCGCCAAAGCCGAAGCGCTCCACGCCCTCCAGGAACTCCTTGCAGGCATAGGCCGGCAGCAATGCCTTCTGACGGCGGTACAGGGTGTCCCATACCTCGTGGTCGGTGCTCGAATAGCTCGCCCAGGGCTGCTCCACCGTGCCGGTCGCGTAGACGGGCACATATCCACGATCGGTCTGCTGATGCTCGACGCGACGGGGAGTGGTGTCCATGGCGGGCCTCCTTGGGGCTGTTTGCTGGTGATGGAACAACAGCTTAGCGAGTAAGGCACGCAATGAGCTTGTTTTGTTGCATGACTGAAAGCCTGATATGCAATGATCCACCGATCTGAATCGATCTGAGGAAATAATCGTGCAAACGAACCTCGACCGCACCGACCTGCGCATCCTCACCACCCTCCAGGCCAACGGCCGCATCACCAACGCCGAGCTGGCCACGGAGGTGAACCTCTCGCCGTCGGCCTGCCTGCGCCGGGTCCAGCGGCTGGAAGCCGAAGGGGTCATCGCCGGCTATGGCGCCCGGCTGGAGCCACGCACCCTGGGCCTGGGCCTGCAGGCCTTCGTCCGCGTGCAGTTGCGCCAGCATGAATCCGAAGCCATTGATGCCTTTCGCGAGCACGTGGGCGCCTGGGAAGAGGTGGTGGCCTGCTACGCCCTCACCGGCGACATGGACTACTTGCTCCAGGTCTACGTGGCCGACCTGGACGACTTCTCCCGCTTCCTGCTCGACCGGCTGCTCAACGCCGCCGGAGTGGCCGACGTCAATACGAGCTTCGTCCTGCGTACGGTGAAGGCCTCGGCGGCCCTGCCGCTGGGCAACGTTGCCGGGTAGGGGTACGCAACTGCCTTATAGATAAAGACAATAGCTATTTCCCCTAGCGGGCGGGACCGCCCCTCGTTAATCTTGTGCGCTCGATGGAAGCCGCCACCGCCAATCCGACCCCACGTGACCGTCTGCGTCCGCTGCGCTATGTGTGGCGGGTGCCGTTGCTGTTGCTGCATGTGCTGTTCGGCATCCTGGTCTGCACGCTCATCCTGAGCTGGGCCGGCGGGGTGATGAAGAACGGCCGGGAGCCGCTCGCCCACCGCACCATCCGGCTGTGGTCGACCATGCTCCTTGGGGTGTTCGGCTTTCGTAGCCGCCGCTTCGGCACGCCATTGCCCGACCCCGTGCTCTTCGTGGCCAACCACACCTCGTGGCTGGACATCGAACTGCTGCATTCCCAGCGCGCCGCCTGCTTCGTGGCCAAGGCCGAGATTGCCCGCTGGCCGCTGGTGGGCTGGATGGCTGCGCGCGGGGGCACGATCTTCCACCGCCGTGGCAACAACCACTCCCTGGCCTCGGTCATGGCGGTGATGGTGGAGCGCCTGCGCGAAGGCCGTTCGGTCGCCGTGTTCCCCGAAGGCGGCACCGGCCACAACGGCGTGCTGCGCGTGTTCCATGCCCGCATCTTCCAGGCGGCACTCGACGCCGAGGTGCCGGTGCAGCCGGTGGCCCTGCGCTTCACCCGCAACGGCCAGCGCCTGATCGACGCGGGGTTCCGCGACGGCGAAAGCTTCCTGGGCAACTTCATCCGCCTGCTGGGCGAGCCGCCGCTCGATGTCGAGGTGCACTTCCTCGAACCCGTGCCGCTCTCGCCCGACGCCCGTCGCCGCATGGCCGAGACGGCCCGTGAACGCATCGCCGCCGCACTGGATAGCGGCCCGCGCGCATGAGCCTGCCGAGGGGCTCGGATTTCCAGCCGCCCTGGCCGCTGCGCAGCGGCCACATCCAGACCATGCTCTCGTCCAGCGGCATCCGCCGGCGCCTGCTGCCGCGCCGCGCGCAGCGCGTGCAGGAAAACGCCCGGGATGTTTTGATCGACGTGGGCAACGGCGACCGCCTGAGCGGGCGCTACACCGCGCAGACCACGGGCCGTGAGTCGCGTGGCCTGGCCATCCTGTTCCACGGCTGGGAAGGCAGCGTCGATTCCACCTATGTACTGCAGACCGGCAGCCGCCTGCTGGAAGACGGCTGGGACATCTTCCGCCTGAACTTCCGCGACCATGGCGACAGCCACGGCCTCAACGAGGCGCTGTTCCACTCCTGTCGCATCGACGAGGTGGTGGTCGCCCTCGGCGAGATCGTGAAGATGTTCCCCTCCCGCGCGATCGGCCTCGCCGGTTTCTCGCTGGGGGGCAACTTCGCGCTGCGCGCCGCCATGCTGGCGCCTTCGCTGGGCGTGGCGCTCGACTACGTGCTGGCGGTGTGTCCCATCATCGACCCGTCCGAAGGCCTGTTCTCGCTGGAAAAGGATGCGCCCTGGTTCTACCAGGCCTACTTCATGCAGAAATGGCGCCGCTCGCTGCGCCTGAAGCAGGAAGCCTTCCCCCAGCAGACGTACTTCGAGCTGGCCGAGCTGAAGCAGAACATGCGTGACCTCACGCGCTCGCTGGTGCTGCGCCATACCGATTTCGAATCCCTCGAAGCCTATCTCGACGGCTACTCGGTGGCGGGCAACCGCCTGAAAGACCTGCACCTTCCGGCAACGATCCTCACGGCACGCGACGATCCCGTGATTCCGGTCGGCGCGTTCGACCAGCTCGACCTGCCGCCGAACATCGAGCTGGACATCGCCGCCTATGGCGGCCATTGCGGTTTCATCCGCGACTACGGCATGACCAGCTTCACCGACGATTACATCGCCGCCCGATTCGACGCGATCCAGCGCTGACGCCGCGTTCGCACGATAGGGTCCATCGTGATCCATCCATCCGGGAGTTCGTCACATGCGCAGTGCCCTCGTCCTCGGTCTTTCCCTGTTATTCACCGGTTCGGCACTCGCCGCGCCACCGCCGATGGAAGCGCTGAAGCTTCCGGCAGGTT
>Ga0116228_10001862_pt1 | contig 17830 bp, 9 predicted proteins | sample S1TSphfallax_2_FD_89694 | JGI IMG/M metagenome (GOLD analysis project Ga0116228, IMG submission 89694) | Host-associated microbial communities from peat moss isolated from Minnesota, USA - S1T2_Fc - Sphagnum fallax MG | ecosystem: Host-associated > Plants > Peat moss > Unclassified | place: USA... | reverse complement strand
TGACGATGATATTAGAATGATAGGAAAATTAATTATATAATTACTTAAATAATTAATAAAAATTTAATATTATATTATATTAGTATAAAATTATTTTCAAATGTTAATGTACTTATCAATAATTCATTTTTTATTCATTAATTTTTTTAAAAATAATTATAATAATCATAATAGCTCTAACAAGTGACATAATAATATATAGTAGTAATAAAAAAAAATAGCTAACCTAGGCTAGCTACAAATTACATTATTATTATTATTATTATAAGTAATCAACTATGACTTATTACTATATTATAATAATTACTTGAAAATATTAATATATACTTCTAAGTTTTTATGTTCTTAATTTCTAATTAATATTTATTAATTACTAATTAGTCAATGATTATAATCAATTACTGTTATAAAAAAATTATTTTCAGTATTATTATTTTATAATAATTACTGTAGTAGTTAGAATGGAAATTTAATAAATTATTATACAAATGCAGAAAATATTTTTGAAGGAAAAATATACTTATTAAAAAAATAAAAAACATATATTAATAGTTCAAAAATAGCTATAATGAGTGAAGTAATAATATGAATGATAAAAATAAAATAGTTAACCTTAGCTACCAACTAGCCACAATAATAATTGAATTAATGCTATTTTTACTATTAAATATTTACATTTACATTTTTAAAAATGAGAGTAATAATTGGTATAATTATAATAAAATAGTTACCTTAGGCTAGGTTTTAATTATATTATTAGATTAAAAAACTAGTACTCAATATTTATAATTAATAGTGAAATTTTAATAATTACTGAATATTTGAGTTATTAAATTAATTTATTTGGTTATGAAATAGTAATGAATTAATTATTAAATAATTAGCCAATTATTTGAATATTAACCAATTATTAGTTAATTAAATTAGTTGATAGATCATTATAGTTAATATATAATTAAAATTAAATACTATGATTCTTTATTTGGCTAATAAATTAAGTAATATTTAATAATAACTAATAATATAATTAATTGAATAATCATAATATATTGATGATTATTAGTATAAATAATTAGGTAGTTGGATAGTTTATAAAATGAATTAGTTAGTTTCTAGTTAAGTTGTTAATTAATTAATTAGCAAGTTTATTAGTTTATTTTTCTATATTTTATTCAGTAAATAATTAGTAATTTAATTAGTTAGCTAGTTAGTTATCAATTACCTATTTAATTATATACTTTTCAAAATGAGAATGAAAGCCAAAACATATGTGATAAACTTTTTAGTTGCAAGTAATTTGCAACTAAAAATGTTTAGTTGCAAATGACTTACAAACAAAAATTTTATCGCATATGTTTCAATTGTCATTCTCATTTTGAAAAATATATAAACTAAGTGTTTTGTCTTACATTTTCATATTTAAAAATATGGGCATATGGGATGAACCAATAAAAATGATTTAACCCAAAATAAAATATAAATATTCATGTATTTACACCTAACTACCTACTTTCCTAATTTACCTACCTATTTTTTTACATACCTACTTCAATACGTACTTGGCCTGGTAGATAAATAGGTCTTATCTACACAATCATTTTGCTTAGATGGGTAGGTGAGTATATAAGTAAGTAGGTACTTAATTCAACCCACATATTTAAATTTTGATGTAAATTAAATTTGGACAAATTCAATTAAATATGCCATGTGGCAAATTTTTATTGCACCACATGTCACAAATTAAACCATCCAAATATAAAAATTAAATGTCTAAGATTATTTCAAAATAATAATAAAATATTTTTAATTATTAAAAATTGGAACACATGGCAACACATAATTTGCTTCCATTGTTCCCCAAAAAATTCCATCCTAGTCGCAAGCAACAATATGTATATGACTAATCAAAGGATGAAAACGTATTTCACTGACTTTGTTCAAAATTTGTTGTCATTTTCAATTAGTGTCAATACAACTTGTCCAACACGACTACTAAAATTTTAGGTGCAAATGTTGCTTGCAACTAAATATTAGTCGCAGGGACCAGTTACAAAATGACCATTTTTTACTAATGTCATGATATCCTTCAATTTTTATCATTCCCTTATCATTGACCTATATACATAAACACATTCTTTCTAAAAGGGCAACTCCACAATGAAAAGAGTAAAATCAACCCTCCAGAAAGTTAATCACAACCTGTTGGGCATTCTTCCCTTCAACAAATGGTGAATTCTGAATCACTCTCTACACAAAAACCAACAGAAAGCACTTAACTTCCAAAATCCACACCTTCTTGTAGTCGCGCCACTCTCTTGTCCATAGCTAGAATTGTTCTCCTCCACTCAAAAGTAAAACAACAAACATTATGTAAATCCCTAAACTTTCGTGCAGAATTAACAACCAGCTTATCACCACATCCATGCTTCCTCTAGGAAACCTTTCCGTAAATAACAAAACAACAAAACAACAAAGTTTTCGACAGGAAGAAACCTTTCCTTAAATAACAAAACAACAAAGTTTTTGACACCGTGAGTCTGATGTAGATCATCCTGTCCAAACCCTAAAATTTCCCATCCACCTCATCCAAGATTTGGCCACATGCTACTGAGCACTTGTGGAGATGCTCTTTCATCAGTTTTGAGCACGAGGAAGTGCATGGAGGGAGAGCACTTGGAGGTCGGATGTTGGACAACAAGTCTTTGAGTTGCTTGCCGGCCGGGAGTTACAGCAAACCAAAAAAAAAAGGGTTCTAGTGGGAGCGTCACCCGTGAGTTTGAGGTCTGCGGGCGGGCTGGATCATCATCTATAAGAGTAGATAGAATTTGGTTTATGCCCATTAGGTCATGCGGAAGCTGCCAGCACAAGCAGGAACAAATTGCGGCAAAAAAACGTCGTGGCAGAGCCGCCTGTTCTTCTTACAAAACGCACACATGGAATCAGGCGCCGACAACACATAGACACAAAAACACGCACGCACGCAACACAAGAGAATCAGAGTTTCAGAACCTTATTTTTCAGTTGCAGCTTCTGGATCTCTCAGCAGCGTGTACTCGCTCGAGGTACGAGTTTGCGCGGTGTGGAAACAACAAGCTACGACAGCTTGCACTTTAGGCAGAATGATCGGGAAGCATGTCCAGAGATAGACGTCGAGGAGGGCGAGTACCGAGGAGAACGAGTTTGAGAAGTTTCGCTTTCTTCAGTAATCTTGTGCTGAGGCTCATCGGAAACAAACCTTTGAGATTGTCCCAGGATTAGTAGATAGAAGGAAAAGTTTTGTAGATTGTCCAGATACCTGTATCACTGTCCTCAACATCTTGAAAGGTCGTGTTCTGAGTCGAGGAGATTGTTCGCGGCCGGCAGAAAGAAAGCTGTAGACCTCTGGAAACATCATGGTGAAATTCTCGAAGCAGCTGGAAGGTCAGCTTGTACCCGAATGGAGGGACGCCTATTGCAACTACAAGCAGCTCAAGAAAGATGTGAAACGAATCAAACAAGAACGCTTGCTCCAGAACGGTTCCATCATCCCTGCAGGCTCTGCAGATTCCAGTACTCTAAGGAAATCCTTGTCATCTTTGCAGCAGAACATAAGTGGCCATCTCGGCCGCAGTTTGTCTTACAAAAATCGATCACCAGGGGAGTTGCTCGTGGTAAGCAGCAGGCCTTTGAACAACCCAAGTTCTCAAAGATTGTGCCCTGGAAGTCAGGAAGGCTGCTTTCAAGGTCATTGCAGCAACTGGAATTCATGTTACAAGTACTGATCTAAGCTCTTTTTTCTCTCTCCTACATGTATGTATGGATGCGTGCAGTTTCACAAGAAAGATCGGCGGGACGTCCAGCATGGAGATTCAACTGTGTACGAAACTGAGCTGATGGAGCCACTCGGACATGCGGAGCAGGACAGGGCGTTTTTCAATCGTTTGGATGCGCAATTGAACAAGATCAACCGCTTCTACAAGCTCAAGGAGACGGAATACATTGCCCAGGCTCGTCGCCTGGAACGGCAGCTGTTGGCGTTGTTTCACGTTCAAGAAGCCCTGGCACGACAGAACCTAATACTGCAAAACTCGTCAAAAAGCTCGGGAGAGGAGAACAGCAACAGCAGCAGCGACGATGAATCCATTGGTAAGTACTTCGAAGATTGCACGCTGCCATCGCTCCATAATCATCGTGCACTGGTCACATCAACACTGCACGCACTGTAGACTAAATCATCGCATTGGCATGCTCGGAGCCGTTGTGCAGGAATGATGTCCAAACGTGCTGCAAGCACTACTACTCCCCTGAGAGAGATTGTTGTGTCGAAGCCTGGAACTCGATCATACTCCCCTGCTGCCGCCCCGGATGATGATTCCGGGAGCATGATAACCGAAGATCAAGGTTGCGACAGTAACGTAACATCCGATGGAGAAGAGATGGACAGCATTGCGAGCTTTATAGAGAACGTCGAAGTTGCGGTGAGAGAGTCGGGAGAGTTGTCTGAGGATTCTTCTACTCCAGATGTGCCACTAGAGGTCTCTGAAAATGTGCAGCCAAAGAATCCGTCCCGGAGCGACACCGGGAGAATTATGCGGTCAAGGGCAGGAGTATCGAGTCGAGAAGAGCATCATGAAAGCATCATGAGTCCCTTCCACGCCGTGAGAGGCAAGGGCGACTATGATTCCCGGCTGCAGAAGCTGCGGGATTCAAATGTGGAACCCGAAAACAACAAATCTGTTCGAAACCATGCACGCTTTGCAGATCGAGAGTCGAGGAACATAATTCAGGACATGATCGACTTGAGCCTGAGCCAGAAGAAGATTAACGGTTCCGAGAAAATGCTCCGCACCGCCTTCATCGAATTCTACCGCGGCCTTGGCCTGCTCAAAAGCTACAGGTTCGATCTTTCCAATCTCAAACCTCCCTACGTCTAGACTCTTATGGAGATTGTTGTCTTTCCAGACTGTAGCAGCAGGCGGAAGCTCCAACTTCAATGGTTCCCGTACTCCATGGATGATGATCTGTGCCGCGCCACTGATGCAAGGTCGTGCACGCACGCACGCGGGGTTTGTTGATTGCAGTTCTCTGAACATAGTGGCTTTCGCTAAGATTCTAAAGAAATACGACAAAGTGGTGAAATGGAACCTGGCGCCCATGTACATTAAAGAAGTGGAGCGCTCCTACTTTGCTTCTTCAGACAAGGTGGGTATGCAATTTGCATGCACACGGGAGTGTGCGGACATCGTCCGTGAAAGCGTCCGTGAAAGATAAACACCTTGATCAGAGCCCGCGTCCAAGATATTTTACAAGCTAGACTTTGCTCCTACAACGTTAGGGTTTGAATTGCAGCTAGCTTCCAGGACATTGCTTCAAGGGTTTCATTTCATGTGCACAGTACTTGTGATCACCGATGCTGCATGATGCTTCAATTGATTATAATGCATGCGCACAGGTGACGAAGCTAATAACGAGAGTTGAAGATATCTTCACAAAGCACTTCTCTCACCATGATCGAAGAAAGGCCATGGCCCAGTTGAGACCCATGCAACAACATGGAGGCCACACCACCACGTTCTTCTTAGGTGAGTAAGTTGCATCTAGATATGCTCACAATGTCATGACTCACTACAGCATCTAGACTGGGGAGGATTGATTGACACTGCCATGCATGATCAGCAATATTCATGTCCAGAAATTACTTGCTCTTGAGCTGCAATCATGTTCAAAAATTCTTTACTAACAACAAGTGTTCCTTTCAACCCAAGCGAAATGACTTGGGTTTTGCAACTTTCTTTCCAACAGAGTGATATGAATTGGGTTTAGCAACTCGGGTTTTGTAACTTTCTTTTCTATGGGGTGAAACCACTTGAGTTTAGCCAGTCAGATTTTGCAACTCCAAAATGACTACGCAATCTTCCAAAACAATTTTGTAATTAAAATGGAAGTTGAAAACTCAAGTTGTTAAACCCAATTCATTTCACCAAGTTGAAAAGGACACTTTTTGTTATAGTATAAATAGGGAGATCAATTGAATTTGACAAGACAAACTCGTGAAATTGAAGCTACCTGACTGATGATCACTAACGGGACTAATGTGTTGCAAGCAGGAATCTTTTCAGGCTCAACAGCTGGGCTATTGGTTGCTTTCATTTTGATTCTACTCACACAGCATGACTACAGAATTATGGCTGGCAAAGAATACATGAAGTCAGTGTTCATAATCTTCAGGTGACTCCCAATCCAATGTCAATTTGATACAGGTCTCCACACATCACATTCACATATGCAAGTAGTTCAAACATTCTTTGATACTCAGATGAATTTGTGATGCTGGAGAGATCTAAGTCAGAAATAGAAAAGTTGAATCAGATTTACGCTTGCCAATGTCAATACAGTTCAAATCTGAAAAACAAGAATCTGTCTGAGAGAGAATCTTGAGATTCAGGTGGTTCTATTAAGTACCCCAGCCTGAGCAATGGATCATGAACTAAGTCATGGGTATGTGATGATGATTGATGGATCTGTGCAGCACACTAGGATTGCTGCTACTCCATATGTATATGTATGGATGGAATGTGTATGCATGGCAACAGACACGCATCAACTATGGATTTATCTTTGAATTCTCACCGGGCACAGAGCTTCGTTATCGAGAGGTTTTGCTCATTTGTACAGCACTGAGCAGCATGCTGCTAGGAACCATGATAGTTCACATTATCGCAAGTGCAAAGGAGGCTCCCAATTACAACCGCTCTGAGTGGGCCCCTATGGCCATAACACTGGTAAGCTCATGTTTCTATCACGAGTCTTTCAAGCTCCATGATGATCCTGTTATGATCCCTTGCCAATCTTGAGCAAAGAACTTGAATGTGATATGGTGGAGAATCTGCAGAAATAGAAAGAACTATGCTTACGAATTCTCTTGTACATACTTGAACTTCTATGTATGGATTCAGGTTTTCTTGGTGATGCTTCTCATTCCTGCCAACATACTCTACAAGTCATCTCGCTACTTCTTTTTGCGATGCTTTCGCCGGATTGTATTTGCCCCATTCTACAAGGTACATAGCTGACAGAGAGATCAACATGCAACACAAATAGTCTAATTGATTTCAATCTGCATCACAAGTTGAAGATATGTATACACACACAGCACTGTGAATGTGGTGGAAGAGCATATTTTGCAGTTCTGTAGATCAGCTGCAAGTGCTCAATAGATCTTATTTTTGTGATACAATCTTCTACTGCAGGTGGTGCTCTCAGATTTCTTCCTAGGTGATCAACTAACCAGCCAGGTAGCCTCATTCCGTAATTTTGAGTTTATGCTCTGCTACTACTCAGGTGGCTATTTTCAGCACCGTGATGACAGTGCCTGCAGTGACAACATGACATTCAAGCTGCTGATGTATGTGTTTTCCTTGCTTCCCTACTGGTGGCGTTTCTTACAGGTTTGACCTTTCTTTCTCAATGTTCAGCCATTATCTCTCCTGGAGTTCACAAATTTCCATATGCTCATCACAATTAATGTATACTTCACACTCAGGTGTGGGAGTAAAACAGAGATGATAGCACTTTATTGCTCCTGAATATGAAAACTCAAAATGTGACTCTTATGTATACTTATGCATGCTTAGGACAGTTCTGATTGATTGATCAAATAAGTATTTGATGGCTGGCAGTGTTTGAGAAGATGGAGAGACGAGGGAGATAAAATGCAACTCTACAATTCCGGCAAATACATGTCAGCTATGGTGGCTGTGGTGCTGAGATTAGCATATGTCTCCCACAGCAGCATTGCATTACTGGTTTTGTTTGTGCTGTCCTCCTGTTTTGCAACACTCTACCAGGTTTACTGGGATGTGGTGGTTGATTGGGGACTTCTTCAACAAAATTCCAAGAACCCTGGGCTCCGTGACAATCTCATCCTCAAAAGGAAATATCTCTATCATATCTCCATGGTACCTCCTCCTATAACCCTTGAATCCACTTCCTTCGGTTTCATGGGCACTCAAATCCATCTCAAATCCTGGTCCCAAAAGCATTCACAGATTTGCAAATTCTTGAAGATCACTAACCTCCAGATTCTTCTTGTGCAGTAGGTGAATGTGTTGTTGAGACTCACCTGGATTTCTCATAACTCTAATCCATTACCTCGAATCCATCTCAAAACTGGCCCAAAAAAGGCATCTGGAGATTTGACAGATGAAAATTCTTGAAGCTCACTAACCTCCAGATTCTTATACAAATGTGCAGTGGTTGAATGCTTTGTTGAGACTGGCCTGGATTTCGTCAATACAACCTCTGAATGGGATTCCCGGATTCGGCCAACCTGCCTGGAGTGTCATTTTTGCAGCACTTGAGGTCATTCGACGTGGTCAGTGGAACTTCTACAGGTAAACAATGCATAACTCCAGATTATTGAAGTACTTTGTGCATTTATCAAAAAAATTCACATACATTCTTCTTTTGTAATTAATCCTTGATTGGTCACCTTCTTTGGACTGTTTGAATGCTGGTAGACTTGAGCAATCTCATTCTGAGCAATTTACCTCCTGGTGTGTGCATACATACTTGTGTGCAGATTGGAGAATGAGCATTTGAATAACGTAGGTAAATATAGAGCGGTGAAAACTGTGCCTCTGCCATTCAAGGAATTTGAAGGTAGTTCAGTCTGATTAGATTGAAGCTGCAACTTTGCAAGTTTCCAACAACCCTCAGAGCAATACCCTTGAAGGTACACCCAAGAGAGCCAAGATTCTGTTTTCCTCAAGAAAGGTTTTTCCCAAGTGATTCATTTAGAGATTGTTGCTCAAAAGCACATTTGAATACAGAGTTCCTAACATTCAAGTATTTCTTGGGTAAGTGGGGCAGGTGTCTTCTGGAAAAACTCCAGCTTAAGTTCATAGCATTCATGATCCAAGGGCTCATTAGATTTTAATTGAGTTAGAACTACAAGAATTTTTTCAAAGATGGAGTCACTGTTGAGAAAGCAAGAAGAAAGGTCAAACAAGTCTGATTCACCTCCTCCTTCCAAATGGAAACTGAAAAAACTTACAGCAGCATCAAACATACGTGGCTCCCATTCAACTATTCAACAACCGATTACTTTTCAAGCAGGTGCACTTTTGGATCTGTATATATTTTCAAGCTTTTTATTCCATTCTCCATTGTATGAACATGCCCCGCAGCAGCCCCTATTTCAGGCTCTATTGATTTTTGGCACATACAGGGAGCGGCTGTAATTTCTCCTGCGTGAGCCTGCATAGTGGACCAAATGAAGTATATACTATTAAATCGGCCAATTATTATGGTTGGTCAAATGTCGACAGTCATTTCCTTCTACTTCTTGCACAAAGTAATTCAATAATCTGGAGTTCCGCATTCCCTGCTAACATGGATATGTATACCAGTCCCCACACCATTTGATTGTAAATCATCATCCAAAATATACTGAAAAAACCAGTTTATTGCTGCTGTTGGGCATGCTCTGAGATGATCAGACTTCTCTGTTGTTTACTCCAGAAAGTAAACTCCTGTCAATGTACTACAAAATAAAGAATGTTTCCCTTCCTAAGAAATTTGCTTTCCTCCACCAAAGGATGAAATCAAGGATTTACAAATCTGCAAATATGCAATTTCCTACATCAAGGAATAGCAGTTTGGTGTCCTGCATTCATTCACCAAAGGATTAAGGCAACGATGTGAAACACCAATTTGATTATAGTGGCAGAGCACGTACTCGTAGCAATTTGACATTATACTACAGTTCTAATGGCAATTGCAGTGTAGTAGTAGTGAATATGAGATGCAAATGAACATCCTGATTTTCCTTTCATGGCTGGCAGATGCTCCAAAAGACATTCCCTTTGAGCAAGAAATCGAAGTAAGCAACCTGCATATGCAGTCTCCGAATGTGTGACAAACATGAACATCCACATGTTATCAGATGTGTGTCTAATCAAGGGATTCTTCAAAACCTATTTGAAATGTAACAGATTGCAAAAAGAAAGCAACACTTCAGAGACATATACTCTCTGATTTTGTGCATTCATCCAAGTATAGTGGATGCAGTCCAGACATGAAGAACTGATGATTTCTAAAGCAATTTTTAGTGATTCCTGATGCATACAAAAGAACTCCAATTATGAGTGTATTTCAAAATCATCATACTCATATTTCAAGGTAACCACAACAGGGAGAAAAACTTTCCCTTCAGTATAAGAAAAACTCCAGATAAGGACTAGGGAACAGAGACAAAGAAAAACATGGGAAAGAATAAGGATCAGGGAAGAAGAAAATCATGAAAGGGAAAGACTCATTCAAAAATGAACCATCTACTAGCACTATGAACATCAGTGACAATCTCACTTTTTCATGGAAGAGAACTTGTTTGAAATAAGCTATAAACTAGCACTATGAACATCAGTGAGCATCTCTTACATGTCCAGTGACCATCAACAGTGATGTACATGATAGCAGACTCTTATATCACACAATTTGCACACTGATTTTCATCAGCTCTCCCTATTGTCAATAGAGGCCAGTGTAACCACCAACCCTGCATTCCACAGTTCTGGCCAAAAGTGTGGAAGTGACAGAAAGGACTTGGCTATGATACTGGCTAACACCAAATAGCAAAGAAGGGAAACACAAGGGAAAAAACAATAAACAGAACCCTGTACCAAAGAAGGGAAAAAACCAAAAAGAAGATGAGACACATAAGTAAGAACAGAACATAGCAGACAAAAGGGAAACAATGAACAGAGACAAAGTGGGTTTAGAAAAGCTCCCACTTACAAGACTCTATACAAAATCATTTGGAAAACTCCAAATGCTGAAATTCCTGACAAGAAACTTCCCTTTACTGAGACAACCTCTAGTCCTCATTACATGAAATTTTTGGGGACAGTCTTTATTCTTCAGAAGGACAATGAAACTGACCATCTGAGAATCAAAGAAAGCTTTAGAATTAAGACCCCTCAAGAACCTCAAGACCCTCAAGAACTGATTATTAATAACACCCAACTTAGCAGTAATAAAGATACTACAATGAATATGAAACAAACAGATCATGTCATTACCTGCATTACTAAGATTGAGTACTTTTACCAAAGATATCACACAAAAACCCTTGTGACTTTGGTTAATCACTAAATCCAAGAAGTTATAAAAGAAGCCCCTAAGAAGTACAATATAACTCACAAGGCATTTCAGGTTTATATGTATGCCATTGCCACCAAAAGAGTCCTCATCTGGCCACATAAAGCTCTCTTATCCTAGAGAGTCTGGGACCACAAGACCACCCACAAACATACCACCAAAAGATATTTTTCCCAAGTAAATAAAACTGTCAAACATCTAGAAATTCTGGGACAAACAAAGATCACCCACAAAACATACGGATTAGAGATAACCTCCGAAATACAAAGGGGGCAAGTATTGGTCTTCAAAAGATACAACATGAAATCGAATCCCTCAAGCTCATCAAAGCCCAAGGTCTCTAGTAGAGTCAAAAGGATTTCATTTCATGAAAATCAAAGCTCTCTGTTGAACAACAACGGCACTGTTGTTGCATTGTTGAGAACGAAAGCAGAACTTCCGAGAGTGATCTCGAGACAACCGGTTCGATACAGACGGTGGCAGCAGAACTTGGAAATCAAGCTACAAACCCTAGTCATGTAAAAGCAGGAAAGCACACATGAAAGAGGTGCCCAGAACATCGGTACATACAAGAGGAGACGGCACAACAATGATTTCTCTCATACAAAGTCTTTCACGGTTCACATCCCTTCAAATCAAGAGGCATTCCACATAGAAGCTCCTCCATAGAATCTCAAAACCTCGTCCAAATCTAACCTCAGTTCAGCCATTCAAATGTTCACTAACTCCTTGACCAAGAAAGAAGTAAACCGTTACATTTCTAGTCCCCAAAAAAACAACTTCCAATACTCCAAAATGCAATCTACTTCCTCCATACTACTACCAGTTTTCTTCAAGCTCTCTTGGCAGGCACAAGGGAGGGAGACAGAAACCGGCAGTTTGGTTCTTTTACAAGTCCTGCACCGTGAGGCCTGGGGGCAAGGACTGCTTCAGCTTGTCCGCTTTATCGGTATCAAACACACACAAGGTGTAGAGGTACTTCTTGCACCTCACCTTGAACTTCACCACATCCTTGCTGCGCTTTATCTTCACGGACCGCGCGTCCTTCCGGCGCGCTGTTAGCAAGAAGTCCTTAATCTCACTGATCTGCTTCGGCATGGTGGATCGATCGCTTCAACGCCGCGCCCTTATTACTTCCGCGGCAGTCTGGAAAACGGAAGCGAAAGACGCACAGCGCTTGGCCGCAGTAGACCCACGCAACGACGCGAGCAAAGACGCAAAAGAGAATTAGGGTTTGGCGCTCTGGGGGTTTTGATGGCGCCCTTGTGGCCGCCGCCTTTTCATCTATCAGAAGACTCATCAATTCTCATTATTCATCCGCGAGGGAAATGAACGCAATTAGTAATTGGAAGACCAATGGATTGAAGCGTCCATTGAAAAACGGAGCTCATGGCCCTACTAAGCAAGACCGCATTCTTCGTGCCTTCGAAGATTTCTCCCAATGGATCTTGAGCGAGCTTTGCAAATTAATTTCTGGGTATTAATAATCTGCCCTCTGTTTGTATGTAGTAGAACCAAAAGCTGAAGAAGAAGTCCACAGGATAACACCAAGTAGGAAATGATTAATTGGGACCCAGAATGTAGTTGACAGCAACAAGAAAGCAGCAGCAGCAGATTTCCAAATCTGCATGCAGAATGCACATGGGAAAGCAAGGAGGGAATTGAAAGAGTTGGACATCAATGAAGTTCATGGCAGCAAGAAGAACCAGATTAAAAAATTTGCATGCAGAATGCACAGGAAGAAGAGCAAGTGAGGAAATGCAGACTTGACATCAATGAAGTTCATGGCAAGAAACAAGGAGCACCAGATTCACAAATTTGCATGCAGAATGCACAGGAAGAGCAAGTGGGGAAATGCAGACTTGGGACATCAATGAAGTTCATGGCAACCAACAAGTAGCAGCAGCTTTACAAATTTGCATGCAGAATGCACAGGAAGAGCAAGTGGGGAAATGCAGACTTGGGACTTAGTGCAGCAATGAAGTTCATAGCAACAAGGAGCACCTCACAGAAACAACAAAAAGCACCAGATTCACAAGAGCAAGTACAGGAGCCGCCAGCATTCTCAAAGCAGCCTCTAAGGGTGGTAAGCAACAACAAAAAATGCCTCTCCTTGTCAATCAAGTAATGAAACATATATCTTTCATAAGAATAGAGAAATCTCCGTTCTCACGATGAAGAAGAAACAGCAAGGTTAACACTTCCTCAGGAAGCCACAGAAAGAACCAAACTAGGGGAGACAGAAAACAAACAAAAACTGAAAAACACACCGATATGAACAAGGTGACAGTCTCACACCTGTTCAGGGACCATCAATAGTAGTATGTATGATAGTGACTTAACTATCACAACTTCCCCACTGACTTCATGAGCTCCCTACAGTAGGTAAAGGCCGGTGACAAGCACCAACCTACGAACTGAGTTTCTGCAGCAATTCTGGAAGCAACAGAAAGACTCAGCCATACTACTGGCTAGCAACAGACCCCACAACAAAGAAAACAAAGAAAGACAGAAAGGGAAAAGAACAGGAAAAGACTAAGAACAAGTGGGCTTACAGGAAGCTCCCCACTTACAAGACCCGAAGCAAAATCATTCTGAAAATGCCAAAAGTGGGAAGTTTCCAAACAGGAATTTTTCTTTAAGAACCAACCCTCTAGTTCTCTTTAGAAGAACTTTTAAAGGGTAACCTTTTGCCTTCAGAAAGACAATAAGACTGACCATCTGGAAGACAATAAACTTCTTACAACTACAAAGTCTCAAGATTGCATAGAACTCCTGAGCAAAACTCTTGATTTAAAACCTCCCCATTATTCCCAGGCCATCAAATAAATGCTCATTCTCAAGGCTGTAACTTGTTCTAAATAACAGCTTCATCGATCTAGTCTTCACACCAGACAGTCGAGAACTCAAATCACTAGACCCCAGTGATAAAACAAAGGGGCATGAACCAACAGTAATCATAGCCCAATAGAGACACCCATCAAATAGAGCAGATACTGGTAGACAGCCAGCTGATGCATATAACAACCTTGATGTTCATATAATACCCTGTCTGGCTTGTGACATGTAATATGCATATGAGATTCCAATGCCTATGGGCTACCATTCCAGCCAACAGACACTGGTGGCATGTGCCTGCAAACTCAAGGGGTCAATACATGTGAGTAGTAAGGTTACTGGACAACAGTCACACACTATTCATCCTCCATAAAAAGAAAGAAAAAATCTGGCCATAGCTCAGATGAGAAAGTCACAAAAAATTCATCAAAGTTGCACCTTGATCCTTGAGCATTCAGCTTTATTTCAGATAATTAGGAAAAGGCCACACCATTAAGTCAAAGTACATACTACAACTCAGTGCAACAAGAAGTTTCACATTCTCCTAAATCCAGACTGAGAACATACAGCCTCAAGCATATTCAGAAAGTGCGCACTTTTTCCTGTATAGTTTGATCTGGGATTCACTCCCCATTTTCTCCTTGCAGTAGTAGATGGCAAAAAGGACAAGAAAGAAGCCAACTCTTTGCTACTGTTTGAAGCATGAATGACAATCAAACATTCAGCTCAAAAGCTTAGCAAGGTCACTCTCATCTGCAACCTTCAGCAAAGCCTCTCTATTAGAGGCACTATTGCTTATTTTTACCAACTGAGGTTCATTTTCAATCAGCTTGAACTTCTCAAATGCAGACTCAAAAACAGATTTTCGTAGGAGTGGATCCTCCATTTTTCCACACACCTCAAGCAGCAGCCTCAGCTCTGACGCTCCTGCCAAAATCAAACCTGCAACAATCTCTCCAAATTGCTTTGGAGCCCTAGGGGCATCCATGGCAACATCCTCCAGCTGCTCTGCAATCTGCAACACACCCCCTCTCAAATCTTGGCTCGAAATCACTGCCTTTGCATTCAAGTACACCAAAAGCTTCAACACCAGTGCACATTCACGATCTTTCCGATCCAATGCCAAGGACAATGTCATTTGCACAAGATCTGGGTGAAAATAAGGAGCCTTCAACTCTTGCACACATAGCAAGGCTTCATTCAGGTCCACAACTGATAAGTACTCCTTGACCAATAACTCTGTCTTTTTGGGCAAGTCAGTTGCAGGTTGTGCAGCTGGTTGCAGCTGGGCTGCAGGGGGTGGTGGCCTAGTTGGCTCCATCACTGAATCCAGTGCAGGACTGGTGACCAGAGCCCGTACTCCCTGATGCTCAGCCAGAGCACCACTCTGCCTTGGAAGTGTGTTAGATCCTGCAGTCCCACTTCCAATCAGAGCACTAGGTTTTCCCAGGAACCCATAACCCCCACTACCTTGAGGAAGCACCCTCGGACCCACTCCAACTCCTCGAACACCATAACGGCTGGCAGTGCTGCTCCCTGGCATTCCCAAGGGCAATGGAAGCACCCCCCCAGTTTCCCGCTTAGTTTTTCGCCCCACCCCTACTGTCTCCCATCCATCAGCCTCTAACCCTACCATATAACCCCCCATCAGGGGTGCACCTGGCATCCCTCCCCCTAACCCACCTGGCATCCCTGGCATTCCTGGCACTCCTGGCTTTCCTGGCATGCCTGGCATGCCTGGCATCATTCCCCCTGCACCTGGCATCATACCTCCAGGCATATTTGCAAGGCTGGCTGCATTCCCTGCCCTGGCATTCCTCATTTGCATCATGCCAGGACGGAGCCCTAATTTCTGTTCTGCCTCTGCATGAATTTCATTGATCCTCTTGGCTTTCACTTCTTCATGCCGTGGAATCCACTTGTTTGATCGCAGGTCCAGTATATCCCGCACCATGAACTTGATCCGAGCAGGTAAGCTTTTGCTCCCACATATGTCCTTCAGCCGTGCAAAATAGGTGTCAAATGCAACCCGAGACATGGCACTCTCCTCCAATTGCTTTCCTACTGTAGAAAACAACTGACATAGAGCTTCTACATTCTCTTCAGCCGGGATGGATTTTGTATCTGATCCCAGAAGTTCCTGAATGCAGGCATGGACGATCTTCTCTGGCAGCATCTTCTGTTTGAACAGCTCTCCAATGAGTTTGATGTTTCCCAAAGTCCGCAGCTTCACCAACTTCTCCTTGTCAGCCCGCTCCCGCACCTGCTCCGGTTTAGTCATCTGTCTGATTTCAGCTCGCAGCGCATCTGCACCTTCAAACTCCTCCTGACAAGTGTTCAGCAGCACTCTCCTGAATGTGACTGGTTTCTCACCTGGTTGTTCGGCCGGAAACTCAGGGAGTTCCTTGCTCAAGTTTACACACAATTGTGCGTACATGGAGCAGAAACTAGGTTCCAACACAGCTTTGTCGAAGATGAGAGAAATAACCCCCTGCAAAATCTCAGCTGATGAAATCCCTGCCTGCATCATCTGCTCTAACAGCACGTCGTACTTCTCAGGCGTCAGCTTGTTCAAGATCCCCTTCACGGTTCTGAACACCTTCTCCTTCTCCGACTGAGCGCCTCGTCGAGCTGACCAGGGATTGGCAGCCTTGGCAATGGTCATTACAGCACGAGTCTCCGTAGGACCATTCTCCTGCTGCTGTGACTGCTGCTGCTGCTGCTGCTGGGGCACGAAAGCCTGCGAGGTGGTTTGCTCCCTCGACCCCCTGCCATTGTTCTCATTCCGATCCCGTTCGTACCTATCGTTTCTGTCATTCCTCTGCTTGTTAGGGGTCCTATCCCACTGCTGCTCCCGGGCCGCTCTATCCTCCTGTTGCTGCTGCTGTTGCTGCTGATGTTGCTGCTGTTGCTGCTGATGTTGCTGCAGAGTGCCCTGAGGAGGCGGAGGATTCCGAGCTCTCCAGTCACGGGAATCAGGCTCAACCGTCACAGCGGCAGCAGCCTCCCCGGTTATCCCCACGACTCTACGATCGCGCCTCACCCAGTCGTCCTCCGGAACAAGAGAGCCCTCGACGGACATAAGTCCATCAAAGCTGGACTCGACGAGCTCATCGGGCGCCTGCGTCCACAACTCCTGAAACTGCAACAGCACATCTCGCGTGTATCGGATCCGCTCGCGCCTACCACCGAGTCTAAACGCCGCTGCAAAGCCGTCAGAATGCGCCCCTTGGCTCACCAACCTACGAGGATTGTTCGCGTTGTTAGCAACAGAAGCCACATCATCGGACAAGAGGGAAGAAGCAGCTAAAGGACGCAAGGAGAAAGCAGCGCGACCACCACCAGGACGAAGCGAAACGGAGGAAGAGGAGGAGGTTGCACGCACAGCAGTGGCATCCATACTTTCGCAAAACAAGATCTATTACTACTAATCCTTCTCTTTCCCTTCTTGCGCACCCTGTGTCTGTCCACTTACCCTTCTGTCTACCTCTCTCTCACTCCCTCCCTCTATCTCTCTCTCCCTCGGGCGCGCTCTCTCGCTCGTGTTCCACGAACACTAGTGTGTGTACGTGACGAGAGTGACGAGAGTAGCGAGTCGAGCTACCCCACCAAACCCTAAAAACACCTCTTGTCAGGGACAACCCTAAAGATGAGCAAACCCTAAAGATGATCACTAGTTTCTTTTGTTGGAAATGGAGAATCAGGGCCTGCCATGCTAAGCTTCCATGTTACTACACCCCTTGGGAAGGACCCTAAGGCCCCTGGGATTTGCTGTAAGGACCCTTGGAATTGTCACAAGGTCCAAATTCTAGGACCCCAACCTCCCCATACTTTCAATCCCCATATATTTTCC
>Ga0116228_10001861_pt1 | contig 17832 bp, 14 predicted proteins | sample S1TSphfallax_2_FD_89694 | JGI IMG/M metagenome (GOLD analysis project Ga0116228, IMG submission 89694) | Host-associated microbial communities from peat moss isolated from Minnesota, USA - S1T2_Fc - Sphagnum fallax MG | ecosystem: Host-associated > Plants > Peat moss > Unclassified | place... | reverse complement strand
TTGTTGATAGATGGAGGATGATGATTGAAATTTTTGACAATACTCCTTTATTGAAAAGCTTTGGGTGCAAGCACTCAATCACAAATCACACATGCCCCTTTAGGCCATTGCTTTTTATCAAAGAATATTTTTAAGTTTTTTAAAAAATCATTTAAAAACATGTTCTTTATATTATTATGTTAATATGTATGTTAATTTGTTCCCAAAAATAGTTAGATATGAATCTTGTTACATTGCAAAATCATTGGTTATAAATATATATATTTAAAAAATAGATATTATTTATTCATTATTTTTTTTCAAATTTTAAAAATATGTATGCCAATACATTGAAAATAAAATTATATATATTTTCTAAAATGTTAGATATAAAAAATTAAGGAGTGGTTTCAACTGCTTGGATACATGTTAGCAAATCTACACCCTTTGAGATTTTGCGATGATGGTGATATGGGATGAAGTGATAAAACTTGTTGTAGGCAACATGTTTCTCTTTCATGGAACATATATGCAAACAAATTGCAAGGAGGGATAATATAAGAACATCGAAAATAACATTTTCACATTAAAACTTCTTTCAATAATTTCACTAGACCCATTTGCATTTTGCAATGAAGCCATATATTGCCAATTTAACAAAGATTGGTGAGAACTTGTGAGGCCCGACATGTTGGTTCCCAAGTGGTATCCCAAGTCCACACTATGAGAGGGTGTGAGGTCCTAAGCATAGCCCCTTCCTTACTCTTCATAAATATGGGTCCCTTGCCAGAAGTAAAGAATTTTGAAGTACTGGAAAAGGAAGCACATTAAGATGGCGTAACACATTTTAAAGGGCAAGTTTCACAAACTACAAAGTCACCACACCACAAAGTTCTAGTTTTTGTATGTTTGGGGAATTTATCCTCAAGGAATGGTTGTAAAATCTCATTGTTAATGTTTTACTATTTCATAGTCTTTGTCTTATGTTTCAAGATTTCAGAGCACACAAGAGGAATTGGTGGCACTTGGTGCAAATGTTTTGTGTGTGTGACTGTGGTGTGATTTTATCCAACTTACGCCAGCCAAAGCACTCCCATTCATTCACTCTCACCCCTACAACTAAGAAATGAATTGTTGTTTCTCGAAAGCCAGTGCACACAAGCAATAAGTCATCGAATTGAATTTTGGATTACAAATTTACAAAATAAAATGCAAATGCCAGTACCTTGCCCAGAATAGCTCTACAGAACTGCACTGCCAGAAAACTCCTACAACAGACTGAAGTCAGACTATTTACAAGAGGAGGACAAAAAGCTAGAAAAAAGAAGAGGGTTGGGGACCCAACATCAAATCTAGAAGGGCGTAAAATTTGTTGCATCTCAGAAAGAATAAGAAATCAGAATAGCAATTGATAAAAACTGCCCGAAAACTAATGCAAATCCAACAAGAGGGAGAACATCATAGAGCTAGATCACATGATTTGTCAAGTACTTTCCTTGAGAGAGATCTAGTGACAGCATATGGGCAAAAGTTTCCACTTGGAAATGCCCAAAAGTTGATCCAGTCACCATGAGCTGTCAACATGTGAACAATGAAGACCATGAAGAGAAATAGCTTGACAGTTGTGTCAGCTTGGTGTGAGAACAACATCAAAAGCCTCTACAGATGTAATATCTACCCAAGCTTATAGCATTCCATCAGACCCAATTTCCAGACACATTTCTTTGGAAAGCTAGAACATAAGAACAATCTGCCCAAACAAGTGACATTGTTACAGATCAGCAATGAGAGAAACAACTTGAGCCAGACACAATCAGACTACCCCACAAGTCAGCAGAAAACACCCACTTCCAACAGACACAGAAACTGCATTGCAAAGTATTACAAAAGCTGCCAAATAAATCAATACCCATCATCCCCATCCTGACCAAGACACCATCGCTTATAGTCTCAAAGGAAATGTGTGTGTGGCATAGGTCTTCTTATCTCAGTGTAACATTGACTCAAAACCTATCTGAACACCCTTAATTATGGAAAATGACCAGAGTAGAAATTGTACCTTCAGTTGCAGGGCCTCTGACCCTCAATCAACCAACTGAGATTCGGAGAGTTTTTTATGTTTTGAAGAGTAGAGATGACATTGCAAACACATGGTACCAAAAAAGTCAAGCAATAGAGTGAATGTCTGATGTACCTCATAATTGTGTGTTCAGAGTTCAAAACCACCACCCCATTTTCTTTGACACACCCTAAAACAACCAAGAGCAGCTCAAATCAAATTAGAAGAACTCAAAAACACATGCATCCCAGCAACCAATTCCTCCAAGCCTTTCAAACCATTTCCAAGCATGGTTTCATTCAACCAATCTATCCTGCAAATTTACCTGAAACCCTAAACCTATGAATTGCTCGTTCCACCTCCCATATTCATGTGCTGTCAATCCAAGAGACTTGCAATGCAAAGAATGGACTGACCTAAACCACTTCTACAGACTTCCGCCACCCACAACAATCATCACCTGCACTTTGTGAAAATCCTGTCACTGGCCACAAAAATAGCTGGAAGCAACACAATCAAGAAGTTTTCAATCTGACTAGAGTTTTTGACAGTCATAGCTCCAAACCAGAAGCTCGACTTGAGAGCTCATTATCACGGCAGAGCTTGCACCTTCATCTTCTTCCTCTCCGACAGATCCTTGTTCCCCTTCCAGTTGCCGCATGCAACCTGTTGGCAACAAGGTACCTAATCAACAGTTTCAAGCTTATGGTTAAGACAAACAAAATGATCAAAGGGAAAAGCTCTGCTCTACGAGACAGATCCAAGGAAAAACTCCGTGAGACAGATCAAGGGAATGCTCTGCGCTGCGAGACAGACTTGTTAGGGTTTCAGCAAGGCGAGGGATATCTGGAGACGGCAACTCTCGCGTGAAGAAGGATCGAAACCAAACAGAAAGAAGTTTCCGGTCAACAACGACGATCTAACTATATCAAGAGGCAGAAGAATCGAGCGCCGAGCTCAAGGAACGTGCAGGAGGAGTTGGAACAACGAGAAAGGTTATTAGAATCCAAGAAGAAGGTTTCAAGGAGGCAAAGGAAAGAACACGGAAAAGACTTTAATAGAATAGCGAGAGATCCGAGGAGGTCAAGAGGAAAAACTTTCGCCGAGAAGGTCTAAAGAAGGAGAGGACTAAAGAAAAATTGCTGAATCCCCAGCAAGGCGCGCCTAAGACCCTGAGCCTGCTAAAACCCTAACCCCCGAAACCCAAGTAAGTGTATTGTTCATCCCAGGCTTCTTCTTCTGATCTCTCCTCCCCTGTTCCTGGTGAGAGCAGCAGATTAGCAGAGAACAGACAACATACAGGCTCTCCTTTCCATGTCAATTACCATCTGCAACGATCTGAAAGACCTTGCCCCACGATGCACAACATGAGTGAAGGCTTTTGATACTTCTGCTGCACCTCTGTTGTGCACATACATGGCAATACCACCTGTGACAATCCGAAAAACCAACCTTGCCAGGATTCACAACCTGAATGAAGCTTTTCATCCTTCTGTGTGCAGCATGGCATGCCATCTGCAACAATACAAAAGAGTTTGCATGCTTAAGATGAAGCTTTGGATAATACTTCCTGCAGCTGTGCATTCAGTGTGTGGCACCACCACTGATTGCCACAGCCTGTGTGGATTATACCTTCCAATGGTAATGACTTTTGCACACCCTTGAGTTTGTGCTTCATTCACAAAACACTATGATGGCATGGAAAAAATGGAAGAGGAAAAGTGCTAGTTCTGCAACAAGAATTAACAACAGACTAGGGAATTGATTGATTGATCACAACAAAAACCCACCTGAAGAGATCTGTCTGTGTTTGTATCTCTCTATGCACAGTTGTTTCCAGCAACGAACCCCAACAGTCATAAGGTTTTAGGATGTGTCAAAAGGTACAAAGAGAACACACACGCTTTAAACCCTACAGTTGGCTGACCACAACTTCATTGCCATCATCCCATTTGACAAAAGCCTGAATGTATGTATTTATGTATTGTGTTGCACTGTTTTATGCCTGCCAGTAAGCCAGACTTTTTCATCTGATGAGCATGTCCATTCTGTCTTGCCCTCTTTCACAATCCTAAGAGCTGATCTGATTTGAGGAAGATTTGATGACCAGATATATCAAGGTATGGAGGTGAGCTCTTCTGCTGCAGCAATAGCTATATATCCTCCTGGTACTGGGCCTTGAGGTAAGAGGTTGTTGAAAGCAGACAAAATTTAAGGAGGCAGGCCCAACTCCTCATTCCTTAGCTGCAAGGAGACAACTCTAGCAGCTACTGCTGCTGCTGGATTTAGGTGATTGGCAGTCCTCACTACTACTACTACTACTCTTCATAGACCTTAGAATTGGCAGTTAGAAGCTGTGAAGGAAATTGTCTGTGCAAGCAACAATGTAAAGATCTGACCTTGAAAACATAAATGTTGTGTTTCTTTGGCATTGCTGAGGCTCCCCTGTCACAAGATCATGATTGCAAGCCCACCTTGAAGCTTCACTTTTTTGTCCCTGAGATCAGCATTGCCTGCCAGTAATACACACCACTATGATGACCGAACACAGATTTGTCTGTTAAAATTGTGTTCCCTGGAAGTGCACCAGGGCGAGCTCTTCTGTGTAACTCTCTCCTATTGCTAGAAGTATCAAGCTACCAATTTTGTATTGGTACACTCAGGTGAGAGGTCAGAAGAATGTGGTTCTCACTTTCGGAATTCTGTTGAGCCTGAGATCTGAGGAAAATACTGCAGTGGAATGAATGAGGGAGCCAGAAAAGAAAAAACCCTCAGGTTCCAATTTCCAGAGCAACCATCACCCCCCACATGCAGCAACTGACTAGCAAGTACAGGAGCAATATCCCTTCCATGTTGATCTTCTGACATCAAGCTCTTTCAAGTGGCTGGCTTACATTGCCAGTTCCAAATGATGATAATAGCTGATCAGGAGATGCTCTGAGCTCACTCAGGCCAAGGAAAACTCTGGCATAACAATGTGAGAGAAACCAACTGGATTCATCAAACATTTTGCACTGACACAAACATGTATTGATGCTCATCTTTCTTTCTTTTGGTAAATCCAATTCCCAAGGGGACGGACATCACACACACACACACACACAGCAGGCCACAAAGAGCTGCAGAGAATTTCACACCCTATTTCGCTGACTTCCATTGTTGCTCTTCGCTCCTACTTGTATGTTGTTTCACTATGTACACAACCTCTTGATTGAAGGAGAGTAGTGGAAGAGAGGACAATACAAAACCTTGAAGGAGAGTGGGGAGGAGAATACAATGATGCTTTGAAGAATGCATACAAACAATCCCTGAAGGAGAGTAGTGGAGAGGAGAAAACAATAATGCTTGAAGGATAGATACAAACAATCCATGAAGGAGAGTGTGGAGAGGAGAATACAATAGCATGAAGGATAGATACAATCCTTGAAGGAGATTGAAGAGGAGAGAATACAATGCTTGAAGGATAGATACAATCCTTGAAGGAGATTGAAGAGGAGAGAATACAATGCTTGAAGGATAGATACACTCCTTGAAGGAGATTGAAGAGGAGAGAATACAATGCTTGAAGGATAGATACAGTCCTCCTTGAAGGAGAATGAAGAGGAGAATACAATAAAGCTTGAAGAGGATAGATACAATCCTTGAAGGAGAATGAAGGGGAGAATACAACAATGCTTGAAGGATAGATAGAAACAATCCTTGAAGAAGAGCGGAGAATAAAAACCTGTTGAAGGAGGAGAGTGCAGAATATACAAAACCTCTTGAAAGAGATTGGAAAATGGCAAACCTCCTCTTGCTTGATGATCTGACACAGCTAGCAAACAAGCAAGGAACCAACCCCTGGAGTTTGATCATAACAGAAGAAGCGTGCTCATCATTCTTGCAATGAAACTATTGTCAGGGGGAAGAGAGAGATGCTCGATTAGCTGATGGAGTGTGAGATTTGTTTGTACCTGTTTGGAAGAGCTGATGATTGACGTAACCTAGAAACAAACACAGAGAAGGACACACAGATACAGACACACACAGCGCGAGAGAGAGAGAGAGAGAGAGAGAGAGAGAGAGAGCAAGAGAAGCTCTAGCACTAAAAGCAGCGTAACTACGACTGGAACGACCTGAAGAGAGAGAGGAGACAGAGAGAGAATTGTGGCGATTTTTGTTTTGCAATGCTTTTGTATCGTCGCGTCCAGTTGTACCAATAGTCGAGATCCGTGCAATGACACATGGAAGCTTCAAGCACCACTAGCAACAGCAGCAGCAGCAAGGAAGGAAGGAGGGAGCGACGAGACGGGACGAGCAGACGGACTGACTGAATGAATGAAGTGTTTTGGAAAGGAAAAGGAGGGAGTTTTCAGGGTGGTTTTGCAGAGCGACGAAGGAATTCATAAAACAAAAAACCCAAACCCAATCGTGGAAAGTTCAAGAGCACAATTTTCAAACTCGGGAGCACACATCAGATTCTAGGAGCTGGAGACACAATTGCAGAAGATCAAAGGATTCACTGTTTTTTTTGTTGGCGTCTGCGATTGCTTGCTTGAATGCTTCATAGCATCCTCTTCCTCCGGCTAAGGGAATTCTCCACAGACTGAGTTTGTCTTGAAGAAAGCAAATTGGTAAAGTTCTTGACACCCAAACTCTCTCTGTCTCTCTCTGTGTCTCTCTGTCTCTCTCTCTCTCTGCACATGATGGTCCAATACTCAACCTTGAAGAGGGTTGTTTGTTGTTGTGAATAATGGAATGAGGTTTCTTCTTGAGGTCGTGCATCGATTCCCATTCTGATTCTGAGAATCCCTCCTCCTCAATCATGAAGGGATTGAGCAGCACAAGAGGAAGGAAGGAAGGAAAGAAGGATCCCACCATACTTGTACTGCTGCTGTTGCTTGATGAGGACAACAAAGAAGAAAGAGCCAGCACCTTCTTCTGAGAGTGTTTTTGTGTGTGTTTGTGGATTTGTTGTGCTTTTCTTTCTTTCTGCCATGAGTGCTCTGCTCTCCCCTCCCCCCACCAGGTTGTTTCTTGCTCAAATGATGAAGAGGAGGAGAAGGAGGGTATTGCATCTTGCAGCATTGATGATAGAAGAGAGGGGATGATTGATACCTACCAGTGCACACACAAGACTTAGTTCTTTTGTCAAAAGGATTTTTGTTTCCAAGGGTTTTAGCAGAGAGACATTATTTTTGCTGATGATGATGAGGATGATGATGATGGATGGTGATACATTTTGTCAGGCTTGTTTCCTTTTTCTTTCCTCCTCCCTTTCTTGAGTGCTTTTTCTTTGAAGACAATTGTTGTGTTTCATCTCCTTCAAGGTCCTCTGGTTTTTTTGTTTTTTCTTTTTTCTATATGCAAATGCTTTCCTCTGCCTTCCAAGCTGCTGTGCACACCCTCTGATTTGTTTCCTTGTGACCTTGCAGTAGCAGTATTGATTATTGTGGGGCAGTTGCATATGCACATGGCTGTACATCATGACACATTCTTCATCGTGGACTCGCCTCCTCCTATGCACGCAAGCAGCAGCAGCAGCTGGTGGGAATCTAGGGCATAGGCAGCAGCACACAGTTAAGTGTACTGCGCATGTTTTCTGTGGGAGCGCCTCCGTCCCCAATTATGTTGATGAAGGGCACAGTAGTACAAGGTCAGGATTTCCAGACTCTCAAACCTTGTGAGGTTTTCAAATGCTCGTTTGAATGTAAGGCACAAATGACATTCTATTGCTTCAGATTGAGGAATCATGTCTGAGGTCCTCCCTCCCTCAGACACAGGCCTTAGGAGTTTGGAAAAAACCATAAAACAAACAGGACTTACTTTTTGTGGCATGCATGCCTCATGGGGTTTTCTAAATGAAACAGCCGAATCTTCTACAGAAACATTTGTGCCACCATGCTTCTGGTACATTTGTAGACACTTTTTTTGGGTCTGCAATTTGATCCTGTTGCTTTTTTGCTATTAAGCCCCTACCCTTCTATGGATTGAAATCTCAAGAAAGCATAGTAGAGGGGTTGCTTTTCTTTGGGCAAGTTGAACCTCACATTACCACACTTTTACCAATTGGCTGTTGTGTCTTGATCACTGAGTCCATTTTAGGGTTGGAAATTTTATTTAGGGCTATGCAGAATTTCTGCAAGTGAGAGGACAAGGTAGTTGGTATGCAATGGCTAAGACGAAGCGCAAGCAGCTGGCAGCCCTTGCAGCAGTCAATGAAAGCATCCCAGTTACTACTACTGATGGTGAACATCATAAGATGGATCCTCCCGCTGCGAAGCAATCAAGGTGTTCCAGAAAGACAACTTTGAGAGAGCACTCTCCAGAGACAGAAGTGAGACATCAGCGAGTGATTATCTGGATTCCTCCTGCGATTCCAACATCACGATCAGAGGCAAGTACAAATGTGATTGCTCAAGTGCTGACAAATGGAACACCTTCCAGAAAAAGGAACCACAACAGTGACAAGAGTAAAGCTGCTGGCAATGAAAGAGGCCGAATCAACAAAAGCTTTTCAAAGGTTAGTTTATCAAATTGTCCTCTTATTACTGTCTCCATTGTCAGCAGCTCTGGGTAATCGAAGATTCCAACTGCTCACCAGACCCATTGCTTGATTGCAATTAGGGTTCAGACTGCTCAGCTAAGCTTGCTAATTATTAGATTGCTGTTTTAAGATGAATGGAATGTCACCCTTGAACTCTCACACAGTAATGTCTCTCTCGCTGCGTTTCAGGTCATCTTCAAGGTTGGCAACTGGAGGGAAGAGAAAATTATCAAAGAGGCGGGGCCTTCTTTGGTGGGGCCCACTGCAGTTGTTGAAACAGACAAAATTTCTCAAAGGTCAAGCACAAAGACTGGGTCTGATACATCTCCCACAAAAAAGACAAAGACTCAGAGGGTGGTCTTCAATATCCCTTCCTTGTGTGAAGAAGCTGATGGAGCTATTCCAATTGGTAGTTCTCAGGACCCTCCAGGAGGGGAAACACAAGGAATGGCTGAAGAGAGCAATGTTGAGGGGGAGTCACTGATGGAGTCTCCCACAACATTGAGCAAGAGGAAGACACCAAAGCGGAAGGCTGGCTCCCTGAAGGGTCTGCTGGCTGCCAATCCACTCTTTCAGAGTCCTCCTCCTGGACAGAGAGAGGAGGAGCTGCCTCTTATGAGCAGAGGAGGAGTAGATGCCATTATGGGAGGGAATGAGCAGGCTCATGTGGAGAAAAAGAAAGGTCCAACCTCTGTTAGAAAGCAAGAGAACACCCTTGACAGGAGGCGAGAAAGGGCTCTAGGTGTACCTTCACGGCACTCAAAAAGGCTGGCAAAAGAGAGCCCCAGGAAAGAATTGTTGACAGAACCAGCAGCAGCGCAAACTGGAGTGGAAGCATCAACAAGAGATTTTCACCCCATGAAGATGACTGAGACCATCCAGAGAATCTCAGGATCACCACCAGGTATGGTTTTGCCCACATCAGTGTCTCCATCCACTGTGCCCATTTCGGCAGATCCACAACAAACAGGAAGCTTTGATGTCACACCAACAACAGAAAAGCTGCCACAGCATGTATTGCATGTGAAGGGTAGTATAGAAAGAGATGCTTCTGGTAGGGTGGCACCAATAGTAGATCCAAGCATACTGCAGCAATCTATGGCTGCCCAATCTCTCCCCTTAAGTACCCCAAGCCTGGTAAAGGAGGCATTGACATTGGTAGGAACGGTTGAGACTGTGGTCCAGTCACAGACTAGGCTGTTGCGGTCGGGTAGGATGATTGACCTCCAACCTGGAACAATCCCTCCACAGACCCTCCCCTCAGAGAGGTCTAGTTATACACCATCTCCCCTGCCAAATAGCTCAGGGAAAGCTGGCACAGCAACCAGAAGCCTTCTTGCTGCTGCTGCACAGATCTCCAATGCTGTTACAGTGCCAGGTGCAGAAAAGAATACCAAACTGCAAGCACCAGATCATGCAACTTGCCTGCTGGCATTTGGATTCAAAGCTACCACCTCTTCAGGAAACCATCTGACTTGTGGAATGGAGAGCAACACAGTCACACCCACAGGCTTACAAACAATTAGGTCTGTTGCTGGGCTTGCTGAAGACAAGGAGACTTGGTGCAAGGGGAATAAATTGCCAGTGCAACATGCATACAGTGGTATGATTCAATCTGGACTGGGGAAAATCAATGGGCAGGCAATTGAGAAGCCTATTAGTGCAACTACATGCATTCAAGACAAAGAGATCAATTTCCCAGGCGCAAAACAGAATTCTCATGAAGGCATTGCTGCACACCCACAAGCAGCCATGTGTGGTGTAAACCATTTCTTGCCTCCAAAACTAAGCAGCAGGCCACTTCAAATGCCAGAAATCTTGAATAGTGATCTAGCTCTTAGTAAGCAAGTAAATAGAGTGGCAGTGGTAAAAGCAAAGCTGGAAGAAGGTGGGGGATTAACAGACTGGCTAGTTGAGCATGGGCTTGGGGTCTTTGTGGGATTGTTTGAAGAGAGACACGTTGATGAAGGGGCTTTGCTACAGCTCACAATGGAAGATCTTAAAGAGATGGGAGTTCATGCAGTGGGTCCACGCAGAAAACTAATCTGGGCAATAGAGAATTTGTGATGGATTTCATCCTTTCACTCCAAGGGGTATGAGAATTCACCTCATCGGAAGTTTATGCTCTTTTAATACTTTCTCCCAGATCTTATGTTCATAAGAATCATGCAACCTCCGGATTGTTTTAACAAGGGGAAATCTGCTCCATTTTTTATTTCCTTTTTTGTGTTTCCTGTGGTGACTGCATATCTTCTGTACCCTGAGAGACATGATGCAGAGGGGAAGATTGGTATTTTGCAGCATGGTGAGAGTCAATGGTGTGTTTTGGGGGGTTTCAATTGGTGGAAGTGAGGGAAAAAGAAAAGGAAAAACAAGCGTAAAGCCTTCAACTTGGTCAAGTGGCTGAAGGGTTTAAGCTTGATAAAAATCAAGTCTATTTGTCTAAAACCCTGACACTAAACCCAAACAACCCAGACTAGAGCTCTAAAAACTTGAGCATATAATTTGGGGTCCAACATTATGTTTGAGCAGGAGTCCAACCCACCAATTAGGCTTATATGTGCACGGGCTTCTTTCCTTGTTTACTTCATTAGTGGTTCAATGCAATATTAGGAAAGACCCAGTACCAACACATGTCCCTTGTAGGCTTGACATATTCTCTCTGCTTGGAATATGCATGTCAAATGCATGTTCTTTGCAACCCAAAACACTTGGAAACACTTGGACACAACACGTGCAATTTTATGTAATAGGCATTCCTTCCGTCACACTGATATGTGCGCTCATAGTCTTCAGGGATATCAACTACATGCAAGCAAGCCCCTTGCAATCCCTTGCCCATGGTACCAATGGCATGCCATTCTAGAATTCCAAGGTTGATACAATTCTATTGAATAATATTAAATCCAATACAAGAGAATGTGGTTTTTCTCACAGAAAAGCCAGCAGCTCATCACACATGTGAGATAAACTCTGTGGTTTCATCCATTACAATGTACAACATGTAGTGCTTATTCTGGCATATATTACATTAAAATTACAACTTGACATTAAGTTATGGTGCACATATTAGGCAGAATTGTTGCAAGGAGTTGGATTGGGGGGGCATCAATGCAAGGCACTCTGCAGAAGTAATTACAATCGTGATCAGTATAGCCTTGCATGAAAAATGCAATGTGCATCGCCGTCTTGTTGTGGGTTTTAGGGTTTAGGGTTCTTAAGTTTGTCTCAATTTTTACATCAGGCATGTAAGATTTCATTTCAAACATGGGATCTTGTGGTGAAGAAATAGGTTTTGTATGGGTACTTACTTTCAAAGTCTTCTCAACTAGAGTGAACAGTTGACATGCTGCTCTTTACATGTAGCTTCATCACCATCTTCACTCCAAGGTCCTTCACACAGCTCTCTGTCATGTGGGCAAAGTGCAGCAGTACTCATATTTTGCATGACAAAGAGATAGTGCAAAGAGAAAGAGGCAAGAAGCCCAAGAGGGACCAGAAATGGACTGCAAGTGAGCATCCATGGCATATCAGATAAGTACTCAAAATCTCTTTCAAAATTCAAACCTACTTTGCTCAATCAATCAGCCTGCTTATCAAGCACAGAAGAGCCTCAAACATCAAACCCATCTACCACAAAGCTCAGTCTGCAAACTAGCAACAGTCCTGCACTGAATTCCCAACAACTGTCACCTATTTCCATTTGCTCAATTCGGAGAGGCAATGAAGCACAAAACATTCAATGAAACCCAATCTACCACAAAGCTCAGTCTGCAAACTAGCAGCCATACTGCGGCAAATTCTCAACAATTGTTTCCGATTTTGGTTCGCTCAATTCAGAGAGGCAATGCAGAAAGAATCACAAAACATTCAACAAATAGAATAGGCCTGTTGTTTCCAGGTTCAAGAGGAGTGACCCTACTCTCCAATCCTCTTGATGCCGCAGTCATCCTTATTCAAGTATCCATGTTTGGAGACCAGGGATTCAGGCATAAAACTCTCTCCAACTGCAACTGTGATGGGACTGGCCTTTGCAAGGCATGTGCCACATCCTGCTTCAACCTTTTCACTCTCTCAGCAAAGTTTTCCTGAAGCTTCATCTTAGCTTCAAATAAACACAAAAGCAAAGAAATAAGATGCTGCTAAACTTCATGATTGCTTAGGAGATTGTCCGAACATCCATTGAAGACAGAGTAGCAGACACCCTACCACCAGCAGAAACTCCATCCTCACAGTCAAGTTCTTATAATGAAAATGAGTAACCAAAGCCAAAGGCCACATGATGCACAAAACCTTTCAGAATCAGTGTGTCTCCTTCAAATCCCTTCCCCTTCTTCCTCCTCACTTCACAGAAAAGTTCAGAACAAACATCACAGCATCCCTTGTGCCTGGCAAGCTCTGCCACATCAAATGGACACCTCCCACTCCATCTAAAAAACTCTCCTTCAATGGCATCTTCCAATAAATCATCATCGCAATCGATCTTATCCTGACCAGCACATGATAGTTTATCCTCCAATTGTGTTGTGGAAGCTGCAAAATGGTTGCACAGATGGGAATAGCACTTGCTTCTCTTGGGACAAAACTATGTACAGCCCCACTGCACCCAGTGTACAAGATTAAGACAAGAGGACATAGCAACCAATTTGACACTTTTTTCACTTCAAGCTGCACACTCAATGTACAAGATAGTCAAGAGGAGAAAGCAATCCATCTGATGTTCTTCAATGCAGGCTGCACACCCATATACAAGATATACCTAGTTAAGAGGACAAAGCAATGAACCTGACAGACACTCTTCACTGCAGGCTGCACCCACTGGACAAGATAAGTGAAGAGGACAAGCAATCAATCTGACATTCTTCACTCCAGGCACCTAATGTACAAGATAGTCAAGAAAACAAAGCCATCAATCTGACAGTCTTCACTGCAGGCTGCACCTTGTGTACAAGCAGTCAAGAGTACAAAGCAATCAATCACGTTAGATGGAGAATATACTAGAACAATTAGAAGAACCACAGAGGAATCATGCAAGGGTGAGGATTAATAACAGGAGGGAAAAGTCTTATTTCAGACTAAAGAAATATGACCATGAATGGTCAGTTGTAAAAAAGCATTTCTGAGGCACAAAACCCCTTGCCTCAAATTTTCTCTACTGCCAAATATTATCAGTTTGACCCACCAAAGCTTTCACACACCAACTACTGCCTACAGGGTGAAGCAAAAAACTTGACAATTTTTTCTAAATTGGCTTAGCCAGATCTGCTATGTGGCTGAGATGGTTACAGATTTTACCTACTGTATGATGATGCCACCTACTGATTTCAGGAGATATGGCACCCTTCTGGATATAACTATTAGATCAAACAAATAACCAAATGAGGCTCTGCAAAGGCACATTACCCCTGCTGCACACACTTTGGTCTTCCCTCTGCGAGGCCCTTGCCTTTGGAGACCCCACTTCATTGGCTCTTTTTTTTTCTGTTTTTTCTTTGTCAAAAGGAGAAATCACCTAATGTGTTCTTCTTGCTCATAGCTCCAACAAGAAGCAGAAAACCTAGCTAACATCCCCTTCCCTTCTTGATCTATTAGATCAAACCCGACACATAAAAACTGACAGATCTTTTTCACCGAATGTATCAGACCCAGCTTTTGAGGTCCTGTGTGCTCGTTCCTACAATCATCTCTTGCTGGCATAGGTTAGCATACCATTCAAGCTAGTAGTCCACTGCTTCTTCTACTCAATCCCAAGTGCATCTCCTTGGTGACCTATCTAAATGTTCTTTGATTCAACAAATAACAGCATCCGTCAGTTGCTGTTGCTGCTCCATTGCAACTTAAGACTGCAAGGCCTTGGTATCCAGAATATAATAGGATTAAAGCTCTGGGGCTATAGGAAGGCCCTATAAAGCATTTGCTAGCATTCAATGCGGACTGTTGAAGCCACAGCACGAGCCCAGAACTTCAATTGAGATTTCATATCTACACCTCCTTCACCAATGGCAGCAGGCATGTGCAAGTTGAGAACAGGTGATTCCGGTCGTCTAGGGATCCACATCCCGTGCTTTGGAGAGTATACTCGTACACGTGGCGAACTGATTCGGAGAGGCTGCAGCCCATCTTCAGAACCAAGGATCTTCAATCCTGGAAGCATACTGACAACCTCTGGGGTCAAATCGTCCTTACTCACTTTGAAACCCAGGTCACTCCAGCCCCTCAACTCATCGTACTCCAATTCAGTCAAGCTCCTAGTGCCCTTCATTCTCCTTCTGGGCTTTCTTTGAGCCTGGGCCTGAGCCTGAGCCTGGCATTCGGTGTTGCTTTCTGCAAGCGGAACTCTCAGCTGATCAACAGAAGAAACAGCAGTCTTAAGCCTTGATGATGGCATGTTTCCAGGTATCTGCTGACTCTGCAACCAAAAGAGAAAAGCAAAACAAGGTTCAGAAATCCAGAAGAATCTTGCCAAAGAAATCCCTGCCTGCCATGCTAGTAGCTTAGAACAAAGTAGGAGAAGAATGTGCAAAGAGAGCAAACGAAGGTGCAGCAGGAACAAAGCTCCTCGACAACATCCTGAAACCAGTTAGGACAAGCTCAGGGACATGCTTTCTTGCCGACATGCTCTTCTTCCGAACGTTTCTTCTCTCTGTGATAATAGGGAGTAGTAGGGAAGAGAGAGAGGGTAGGACGGACAGACCTTAGCAAAGATGTCGTTCTCCAGTTCTTCGTCTTCTCTCACATCCGTGAGTCGGCCAGTCGGTAGTGACAACGCACCAGCAAGCAACGCGTTCCCTGTTTCCCCGGCGGCACTGTGAAGAACATGATGCCGGTTAGGAAAGACAGTGGTGTCATCGACAAGCGAAGGCGCTGTTGTCTCTTGCTTGACATCAAGATGCTGGTGGAACTCAATCCGCAAAACCTCTTTCTCCTCCTCCTCACACCGCAACTTGGCATCTAGGAGCTTGAACTTCCGCTCGCCTGCGCAAGCAAACATGAGTCCTCCTCCTCCTCCTCCTCCTCCTCCTCCTCCTCTACGTGGAATACAATCTCCGTCCGACAAACGTCTCCGCTCTCCTAATCTGCTGGTACGCAGAAGCTGACTCTTCTCTCGCGGGCCCAAAATCGCTGCAACTCGCAGCCCCGATGACGAAGACGACGCCGTGGTGGTGGCCGTAGCAGCAGCCACGAGCACAGGCTGCACCATCTCGATACTCTGAAATGGAGAAATTGTCGCGGGAGATCTGTCTACAACAACACCAGCGCCGTGAAGAGGAGGAGGAGGAGAAGAAGAAGAAGAAGAAGCCTCATCTTGCGACTGCTTCTTCTGCAAAGGCCTAGTACCTGAGCCCGAAGCTGAGGAGGAAGAGCAACTGGACGATGACGACGACGACCATGCTACCACATTCTCCTGAAACCATCGCTCATCCAAATCCTCTATCAAAGACAACGCCGCATCATGTTCCCGCAACGTCGTCTCATTTCTTCTTCTTCCTCCTCCTCCCTCCATCTCCTTCTCCATTTCCTTTTCCACTCGGGACACTACTCCCTTGGTATCACTCTCCTTCTTCTTCTTCTTCTTCTTCTTCTTCTTCTCGCAACAGCGCCGCCGCTCCAGCGGCCATCTCTTGGACTGCAAGCAAGCAAACAAGTATTGGTCCTACGCGCACCAAGCGAAGAAGAAGAAGAAGTGCCAGGCCAAAACAACGGCCTGAAAAACACGACAAATTTTCAATCCCCGCAACAACGCTCCTCCTCACCACACCCCGTCCCCCGGAAATATATTTTAAAATAAAATAAAACAACACTCAAATGAACGTGGTTCACAGCAGGCTAACTCAAGTGATTTGTAATTTTTTGGGGTGGCGAATTTTCATCATTTTGCGAAAAATATTTTCAAAAAAACATTTTCCGTCTAAAATCCTCTTTACATTAGAGAAAAATCGGCAAAAAGGGCACCAAAAAATTCGCCAATTTCCCTATAATATGAAAGGGTGCTTCAAATTCTATACTTTCATATTTTTAATATCGCCAAATTTGGATAAAATGCACTTATGGACTATCACCACTTGAGCAGCATCACAAAATTGGAAAAAAAAAAGCCACACTGAATTATGACCCCCCCTTCCCCCCCCCCCAAAAGAAAAAAAACCAAATGTCTTTTTTATTTCTCTGTGTACTTTGAGGAACCTTGCCCATCAGAAGAACCATAGGGCATTATGGCAGGTGGGAGATACTCGATGTTCCCACGTTCCCATGAAAAGACAGTCGGTTCAGTGTCTGGGGGAGGTTCCTGGACGAGTGAGTGGGTGGTTCTCCTGAGGGGAGCGCCAACTGAGGGCCTGAGCCCAAAGGCTGTTCCCAAGTATGGGTCATGAGAGAACCCACTCGTACGTACATAGGGAACCCTCCAACTTTCTTTTGTCGGGGTGACCGTTTGGGGGTTGTTGCTCATCATCTTACTCAAGTGGCAGCTCATGCCGTAAAAATTACAGCTACTGTTTGTCGTTGCTGTGGTGTTGGGAGCGCGTCGCGTCATTTTGGTTGCCTTTTTTTTTCCGTCTTCCATGGTAGGTAACGTGACTTGCTAATGTAGCTACTACGAATCTTTTTTCTTTCTTTCTTTCTTTCTTTTTTTCCTTGTTTTGGGAGGAGGCAAAGTTGTTTTTAGTCAAAGCAAAGAAAACCCTAACCCTAGTTAATTTTTGTTTCTCTCTCATTTAGGGGGAGGTTGAGTCAAAGCAAAAACCCTAGTTAATTTTTGTTTCTCTCTCTTTTGGGGGGAGGTTGTTTTTAGTTAAAGCAAAGAAAACCCTAGTTAATTTTTGTTTCCCTCTTTTGGCGGGGGAGGTTGTTTTTAGTCAAAGCAAAGAAAACCCTAGTAAATTTTTTTCCTCTTTGTTGGAGGGGGGGGGTGTGTTTGGTTTTTAATTGAAGCAAAGAAAACCCTACTTAAGTTTTTCTCTTTTGGGGGAAGGTTGTTTATAGACAAAGTAAAGATAACCCTAGTTAAAAAAAAAATTGCCCCCCTCTTTTAGGGGAAGGTTGGTTATAGTCAAAAGCAAAGAGAACCTTAGAGAATTTTTTTCTCTTTCTTTTGAGAGGGCATGAGTGTGAGGTTGGCGGGTGTGTGCTTTTAATTTTCTTGTCAAAGCAAAGAATAATACCCTTGTGAATTTTTTTTGGAGGCATTGTTGTTTCTAGTCAAAGCAATGAATACCATACCTACACTAGGGTAGGAATCATTTTGGTAGCAAAGAATACACTAATAATA
>Ga0116228_10001860_pt1 | contig 17836 bp, 13 predicted proteins | sample S1TSphfallax_2_FD_89694 | JGI IMG/M metagenome (GOLD analysis project Ga0116228, IMG submission 89694) | Host-associated microbial communities from peat moss isolated from Minnesota, USA - S1T2_Fc - Sphagnum fallax MG | ecosystem: Host-associated > Plants > Peat moss > Unclassified | place... | reverse complement strand
TTTGTTTCCCTAGATTTAGAATGTGAGCTTTCATGCTTATATGAGTTTGGTTTTAGCTCTTCAAATTGGTGGGAATGTTTGCTTTGATTAGTGCATTGGATTATTGGAGGATGAGGTGTTGCAGACATACTTTTTGAAGGATGTGAGGAAATGTGAGGATGGATGAGAAGGATGGATGAAAAGGATGGAGAGTTTTCTATAGTGTGGGTGATCATGTTGAACACTGTTGAATTTGAATTGGGGATGATGGGATGTTAGGCGTGATAAACCTTTAGGAAACATTGTAGATGATGTAATAGGGTATGTAGTGCTAATTTGGCCTTGGAAATTGACCACACGATGAAATTGAAATGTTTGGGGTTCATGTGCATATTATTGTTAGATGATGTTCATATCATTTTGTTTTGTAATTTTTTTATTTCTTCAATTTTATTAATATAATATAATTTGCAACTTTGTGTGTGAGTGAATCATATATGCATGTTGTGCTTGGTGGTAATTAGATATAAATTGCATTGTTAGACATAATCAAATAGGCATGCCATTTGGAACCCACGTCAACTAAATCATTAAACATTTTAATCAAAGAAAATATGTCATTTGGCACCAATGTCAATAAGAAGGTAAGACATTTTAGTTAGAATCAACATGCCAAGTGGCATCTAATCAACTTAAACATTAGACATCTTAGTCACAATTGACACAAAATTTGGCACCCACATCAATTGAAATATTAGACATCCTAGCCACAATAGACATGCTATTTGGCATCCATGTCATTAAAAAAAAAAAAAAAAAATCAAAACAAACAATCCATTTGTCATACACATCAGTTAAGTTATTAGACATTATAGTCAAAATGGACATGTCATGTGAGTTCCATGTCACTAAGAAGTTAGTCAAGTTTGTTAACATGGACAACTACACGTTAGCACAAACTACAAACACTTCAGTCATAATGGACATGCCTAGTTGGACATAAGTAGACACTCGATCATAATAGACTTAGTCATCTTTGTCGTTGAAACAACTTGTTTGTTTTGATTACAGCAAAAAAATTCCATTGTTCGTTGTGATTGAAAACTTAGTCATAAAAACCAACATATAAACACATAAATGTAGTAATGAAATTCTTGTGCAATAGGGTCAAACACTTGGCCATACATACATTCCATACACTACCCCTTCATATAACAATACATACACTACCTTTCTTACTGCTAAAGATATGATATTTAACCTCCCCAAAAAAATGGCTTCTTGTTCATCTATATTCACCATGTATGTTCTAGTGCAACTTCTCCTAGTTGTTAGTACACCCCTTCACAACTAAAGTGCTTTATAGTAGTAGCAAAATTATTTCTTCATGAATATGAATTTGCAATCATGTATGTTTTCCTTGTAACTTCACAATTCACAAATCCATATGGAACTTGGGGTTGTAGGGTAAAAACATGGTTAGGTGGCTCATGTTTGACATTTTGAAGAGTCTACATCTTACACTAGCTATAATTCCTACATTTAAAATAATTATCCACCTATAAATCCTATAAATTTCCCCTATGGTTTTGGTCACAAATATTAATAGACTACCTTATAAATATCCCTAAACATATGATTGGTCAAGAAATTTAATAATTTTTTTAAAGATTTCAATGTGAAATGGAATATCAATTATACAAATGATGAAAATCATGACGAGTTAAATTTTTAAATATGAAAAAAATTATACTAGAAAAATTTCAATGCATCTTACAATTAAATTATTGATTTTATGTTGGCCCATTCTTTTATTTTAATTTTGATATTACTATGAAATATTTTTTGAGTCCACATTTTTCATTTTCTATGTGTGACAAACATAATGTCATCATTTCAAAAGTCCAAAATGAATCCATTCTTTTCTTAAAACTCATCCATAATTTTTAATAAGTTTCTCACTGAAGTCTATTGCAACATGGATAATGAAAAAAATGAAAATTTTAATGTTTGATATGATTTTACATTTTAAGTTCATTTATAATCTAGAAAAATTACAACTATGACAGTCCAAACAATCTACCTAATTGTGCTTTCACCTTATAATGAACTCAAAAGTATACATGAATTTGGCACAAATTCTATGATATGTCAATTTATTCAGTTTCAAAAGATACATATATCAAAACAATGAAGAATAAATGTGGTTTCTTGGATTTTTGTGTAGTATAATCAATTGCACTCATTGTTGAACATACACAATCCCAACAAAAACTTGACAAAATCATGGGCATACATGTAATCATGAATGCAAGAATCCACAATGTAGAGTAATTAAATAAGAATAAAGAAAAGAAAGATGTAAAAGAAATTTCATGGCACCTTACATTGCAAATTAATCCAACTTATGTACATTGATCCCAAAAAATGGCAAATCAAGCCAAGGAGCTCTAGGAGTGTGTATGGTGTTACTAAATGTCATATGTTTCTTACAACCATGTAATTGGAGAAAATTTCACCAAGATATTCAACTTGTTTTAAATGAATTTCAAATGAAAATTAAACAAAACTTTAATGGGTATAAACCTGACATGTAATTTTTATTCTACATATAAAAGTAGGGTTCTAGTTAGAAAACTTACACATATGATGGGACTATTTCAGATTTTTTTTGAATGACTAATAACTTGAAATGATATATGGGTGCTCTGAAGAACAAATAAGTTGATGGTTTAATTTTTTTTTTTCATTAGGTCAAATTGTGGTAAAAGGAGCCCATGATGATGTCTTAAGTCATGTTATGACAAATTTTTATACTATAAACATCGCGCTTAAATAGTTCTTAGATAATATTTTACATTGTTTCATTATGCTTCTTGTGTTAATTAAGCACTAGTTCTAGACTTTAAAAAATGTTTTAAAATATTTTATGTTAATTGGATTACATTCAAACTTATTTTGATGCTAGATTAATATGGCATACAAATACAACACACAAATTTTTACATTAAGTTAAGTTTTGAAACTTGCAAACATATGATATAAACATTGGTTATGGTAATGTTAACTCCTTTTAACACAATTTGACCCTGCCCCATTATTTGAAGACTTGAACTTTCACTTATCTTCAATTCCATGTTTTGTGCCCAAATTCTCAAATTCAATGACACAAATCATCAAAGTTCAATGATTGTGTGGTCATTTGTTGACAATTCATCATCCTCTTGATTTTTGAAATGTAGTAATGCATCACCATCAATACCATTTTGTACAGTTCATCCTCCTTCACTTCAAGTTGAAAATTGTCAAACTTTTTCGATTATTTTTTAATGACTTTCTAGTTATGTTTGTCCCCCTTCACATCATGTTTGTTTCTTTCAACATCCACCATGTAGTCCTTATGCAATTTTCTAACTATACTTGTAATCTCTTGAAGATTCCTGATCTCTCACATGAAAGTTGCCAACATAGGGGGTAATTTCACCCAATGTGAACTAGTTACCTAGCTTAGTGAATTACCCAAGGGCAATTCCAAAGAATTGAACCAAATTTGATTTAGGAATGGCCAATTCTAGAACCAAATGGGAAGCAACCCCCTTCGTTTTAACATTAAAAGTAACTAAAGTTGGATATAAGGTCTAGTTCCAAGATCATTTGAAAACCATAACCAAATCAAAATTTTGAAAGAAAACTCTAATTTTATTACGTACATTTGACATGTACATACATAATTAAGTTATGTTAATTATTCAGCAAGAAAATTACACACATATTAAAATAAAAATACCAATTATATATTATATATTATACTTAATAAGTAATAAAAATTATTAATTACAAGTAAATGAATCATTTAAATAAGATTAATTTAGATTTAACCAAATTTTAACAAATGTTTAACCATGGTTTTGTTAGGTTTTAATCGAACCAATATCTAGGTAAATTTGAATTTAGCCAACGTTTCATTTAACCAAGGTTTTGCCAAATATGAATTTGGTCAAAATTTGAGTTTTTCCAAATATGAGGTTTGTCGACATTTACCCAAAACTTGGGTTTTCCAAAAGTTTTGCCAAGGTTTGAATTTAGAAAATGTGTAGCCAAAATATGAATTTAACTAAGGTTTTGCGAAATATGAATTTAATTAATATTTAACCAAAAATTGGGTTTTGCTATGGTTTTGCCAAATTTGAGTTTAGCATATGTCTAGCCAAGGTTTTGCGAAATATGAATTTAGCCAATCTTTAATCAAAAACTGGGTTTTACCATAATTTTGCCAAATTTGAGTTTAGTTAATGTTCAGCCAAAATATGATTTTAGCCAAATTTTTGTCACATATGAATTTAACCAATACTTGACCAAAATTTGAATTTTGCCCAAGTTTTGCCAAATTGAATTTAGTTAAAGTTTAGCCAATTTGGAGTTTAGTTAAGGTTTAGCCAAATTTGATTTGAACTAAGCTTTAGCCAAATTGGAGTTTAGCCAAGGTTTTATCATATTTTAATTTTGCCAAAGTTTTTGTCAAATATGAATTTAACCAAGGTTTAGCCAAATATGGGTTGAATTAAGTTTTAATCAAATTTGAAAATAACCGATGTTTAGCCAAGGTTTAGTTTTTAAAAAATTGAATCCAATCAATGTTTTGCTAAATTCTAGTTTAGCCAAATTTAACTAATGTTGAGTTCAATCAAATTTTAATTTAGCCAATATTGAGTTCAAATTTAACCTAAGTTTAAATATAAATGCCATGTGGGCTTAACCTAGGTGCAACATAAATTACTTTAATTAATATGCTAGGTTAATTGGTAAGTAATAAGTTGCTAAGTATTAATATGTAGGTACTACTTTAAGTGAAGTGAATGAATTATATATATTTTTTCTGTTCATAAGGTTGGTAGGTTAGAAAGGTAAGTCAATAGGTTAGGTGGGTAGGTAGGTATAAAGATAGATAAGTAGGTAGGTTTTGTAGGAAGATTTTATTTTAATTTGTGATTAAAAAGTTTATTGTGTGCACATGTAGATATAATTTACAACATTGGAAAATAAAAACAAAAGATATGGGATAATTTTTATAGTCACAAATTAATTTGTGACTATAAAATTTATCCCATATCTTTTATCTTTCATTTCAATTTTGTAGAATATATAACAAGATGCACTTGGAACATTGAAAACATACAAACAACTTTGAAAATAACATGACATTTTGAATGAACCAATAAAAAGGTTTGACCCTAAAGGTTAAATATAAAATAAAATAAAAATATTTACTTACCTAATCCCTACGTATCAATGTACCTACCTACCCACCTACCACCCACCCACCTACCCACTTACTCACTTAATTGAATTTTTAATTTTAATTTTTAAATTGCCATGTGGCATATTTTGATTATGCCAAGTGGCAAAATTTTAAATGCACCAAGTGCAAAAATGTGAGTGAGTTATATTTTTGTTGCAAAAATGAAAGCTAATTGCAAGTTGCATATGAATGGTCAATGGATGAAACCATATTTGTTGATTGTATAAATTATCCATATCTAATGTGCTTACATCATAGTGAGTCGTCGTTTGTGACTAGATGTTGCATGCAACTTCACTTATGTAATTAATGATGTTTTAATTATATACATTCATTGCAACTTGTTTATAGTTGCAAATTCAAACTTTTCTTCTAGTGAAGGGTATTTAAGGGTGGAATTTGGGGAGCTATTTGGGGAAAATTAAGGCAAATTTGGGGATTTTTTAGGCTGAATTGATAAGAGGCCATATTTCAAAGTGGTAACACACTAGAAGAAAAATTGTCTTTTGTGACTTGTCTTATCCAACTACATGTGTCTTCTGCAACTAAAATGTTGGATGGAACTATTTTTTGTTGCATGTGACACATGTAGTTGCATAATATAAGTTGCAAAAGATAGATTTCTATTAGTGAATTAGTAACTACAATTATAAAAACCCTAAACATGAAATTGCATGGTAATGAAAAAATGGTCTTAATCCATTAGAAACATCTAGTGTAGATTAAAGTTCAATAATGGGCTAGTTTGTATTAGTTTGACATTTTAAAATCTTTGTAAATTTTCTTCCCTTGGATTAAAAGTTTAGGTTTTTTGTTTTTCCATTGTCCATTTTGATGACTTGGATATTGGAACTAAAACCAAAGGTTAATTGCAACTAGAGATTATGGAATTGGTAATTGAAACTTGCCAAGTTTGGAAATAAAAAATTAATCGAAACCAAAACCACCTTTTCAATTAAAAAATCAAAACTATATTTGGGTCCCATTTTTCTAAAAAATTGGAACCCAATTCTATGAATCGAAATTGAAGGTTCTTCCTAGAACTAAAGAACCAACCAACATTGTTGGTTTCAATGTTGTTATAGGAAGAGGGTACCCATGAAGGGCCATGTCAATTGATTAAAACTAATGATTTCTTTCCTATTTAAAAAAATGATAACAAACTTGTACTTAGCTAAAGCCACACCTCTTACAAATAATCACACACAAAAAATGATGATGAATAAAAAACCTACCATTGCTTCCTATAAAGCTCCAAGGTTTGAGGAAAAATGATAACAATGAACTCACAACTTGTAATCCTTGTTCATAATAGAAAAATAACAAACAAACAAAAAGGAGGGGGCCATGCACCTTGAGCATCATGACTAGTGTTGTTAAGGATGGAACAAATCATGTTTTAGATAATTTCCAAAATTCACAATAGGAATCTCCTTCAAGTATGTAACATTATTGGGAAACAAGACATGAAGAATTGTGTATTTCAAAGTACATCAAATGAAAATTTATTTTATCAACACTCCTCGTATCATAATTATACATTGACCTTAATAATGCTATTGGTAATGAGAATGAATTTTGCATGAAAAATGCATGGAAGCAAAAACCACAAAAGGTCATGTTTGAACTCTAAAAGGAAAAACATTAAACTCCATCATTGTGTTCATAATAAAAAACTCACCTAAGATTACAATAGATGACCAATGTCTAATTTTGATCTAATTTGACTTTCTAATGAGGTAAGCATGTATCAACTAATGTTATCTTTGAATAATCAACATTTCCAAGATTAAGATTGATCCAATTTTAACCAAATTGCATTCATATACTATCAAAACTAGAGTTTGAAAGTTCTAAAAAGGATTCTTCCAAGGATCTAAGTTTAGAAGATTTTAATTGAGTTCCTTCTATAACCATTTCCATCTCCATGTCACCTTGTAACATTGCCACTATTCTAGACATGGATGGTCGCTTTGAGGCTATGGTTTGAACACACAAAAGCCCAATGTTTATGACATATAATATTTCCTCTTCATGATTGCGAGTATTCATTTTAGGATCCACTAGCTCCAAAAGCTTATTTCCTTCATGTAATTTCCAAACCTAATACATGATGGCAAAATCAAATAACAATATATATTCGAGCAATGTATACTACGGATTATTATTCATTTTAAATTAAAGAATATGAAACATAAAATGTTATACTAAACTTGAGTCTGTAATTTTTTTAGTTTAAATTCCATGTGCTTTACCAATTTGATCTTAATGTGTTTTACAAGTTTGATATATATTTCCAATCTATTACACTAGGAAGAGCTATTGGATATACATCAATGTACGTGTATTAAATCATGTACATGAATTAGAATATCTCCATGTGCTAAATTAATCATTTATTTATGTAAAACACAACTTACCCATTCAAGAAGATAAGTTCGATCCTCATTCAAGCTGTGTTCAATGTTCGTCCTTCCACTCACAATTTCCAACACCAAAACTCCAAAGCTAAACACATCAACTTTCTCACTTAGTTGACCACGAGTAGCATATTCTGGTGCTAGATAACCCCTACATACAATTGAAAAACACAAAACATGAATGAGTTAATAGTTAAAACTTGGTCGAACATTCCAAAAGTTGTCATGAAAAGGTTTACACACATACAATTTTGATACTAGAGCCCTTATGTTTTTGTATAACTTTTATTTTAAAAAAATTATGGGGATGTATAGATAATGTGAATATTTTCATGCAAATGAATCCAAGGTTTTAACAATTATGGTATAAACATATTTTCACATATCCTTGTTGACTTTGATACTTGTGCTCAATAACTATAACTAAAGATGGTATAATTTCCATATGATATGAATCAAGTACAACAACATGTGTAGCATACTTACATAGTCCCAACAATGTGGAGAGTACTAATATGGCTACTTGTATTTGGGAAAAGTCGTGCCAAACCAAAATCTGCAATTTTGGCATTAAAATTTTTGTCTAATAAAATGTTTGATGCTTTGATATCTCGATGTATAATGTGTGGTTGAACATCTTCATGGAGATAGTTGAGGCCACGAGCAACTCCCAAACATATATTTTTTCGCATTGGCCAATCCACATTGTGTCCTCCTTTGTTTTCTATTTTGAAAGGAACACATGCTCAAATTTTCTCAAAACTATCACCCAATTTAAAGCTTCCAAAATAAATACTTCCTAATAATGTAAAGTCAATAATTATGGGTCTACAACATGCAAAAAAATATCAATTAGCTTAAATTTACAACTTGACTCTATTTAATTATCTTCAATTTTTAAAAATATGTCTTGTTAAAAAACCCTCTAAGGATCCAAATAAAGTTTTGCAAGTTGTATACAAATTCAAAAGTTCCATGATGTTTTTGTTTTAACTTGAACTTAGTTGAATTATGGGTGAAAACATTTACCAAAAATAGTTTCAGCCAAATTGTTATTGTCAACAAACTCATACACAAGTAATCTTTTGTCCACTCCTCCACCCATGAGACAACAACCCTTGAGTTTCACTAGATTCTTGTGTCTCATATTTGTGATGAGCACAATTTCATTAAGAAATTCATCAATGCCTTGTTGTGAATTTGTTAATAGATGTTTCACAGCAATTTCAGACCGATCTTGTAGTACTCCCTGCATCAATAAAATATGATTCATTTCAACAACCATTGAAGGTTCAACATTATTAATGTAAACAATATAACACAAAAAGATGATCAAAGAATGTTGTACATACCTTGTACACAACTCCAAAGGATCCTTGGCCTATCTTCATGTCTGGGTGAAAGTCTCGAGTGGCTATTTTGATATCATTGTATGCATATATTGTAGGTTGCACATCTTTCTTTGCAAATTCTAAGTCCAATACATGTACAACTTTGGTAAATTTCTTAATGAATTTAAACATTTTTTCGTCCAAATAACAAAGTTGAAAAAAAATTTAAAATTTAAATTAATATAACATAACAAATAATTGAACATGCATCAAGAAAAACATTTAAATTTCTTATAAACATGATTAAAAGTTTTTCATATTTGGGTTCTTTTTATGAAGTGTTCACTGTTTTATCATTATAGAAATGGTAAAAAACTTGGTGCCCAACTTTCCTCTAGGCTTTGACCATTATGTTCCCAATTGTTTTTGGTGGGCAATCAACTTCATAACCTTTGTTATACTTGGTTTGCATGTTACATTTAACATGGCGTAATACTCAAAGGTGGCCAGAAGTCTTGAGAAATTGGGATAGTGGAATTTGGGTTGATGTTAAACCAATGAATATAATGTGATAGTGAAATTAGCTTATGGATTTCATAACTTATTTACATCAACATATTAATGTACAAAATGAATTTTAATGTTACATAACATGTTTATCACAATACATTATTTGTAAAATACGCATCTTACTTCAAAAGGTAACATACATTATTCCACAAAATGTCATATACTTGATTATTTAATTTGATTCATCAAAATACTTCTCCAATTCATGAAAATCTTTAAGTTTATTTGAAGTTGAAGAATGTGAAATTTAAGAAACAATGTCAATTCAAATGATACATGATTAATTCCCTTACCTTGTTGGATTTGAAGTAGTAGAGTGTACTTGTCTTTTCGTGTTGACCAATATAAGAAAAAGCCGATCATTGCTACTAAAAAAATTACTATTGCCACAGGCACTGTAATTTCTATCACATGGTCATTGACTGCATGACAAATTTATAAACCATGTGTTAATGAATGGTTCATGAAGATTCATAATTTATTGTTAAATTGCAATATAAAACTAGGTAATTAATTGGGGAAGGTGGGCCATGTTTCTACTTCATTTTCAAATGGAAGTTGATCCATAGTTAGATTAAAGCTACATAAGAAATAGTGAACAACGCATAACTTGTTCATTAAAATATTGAAAATGTACAAGTGGGTTTTGTGATTTCAAGGATCTTGATCAACTTTTATTCATCTACTTTTACACATACCATAGAATTCTTTTGTAAAATTCTTGTAAATAATTCAATAATTTCAAAACATCACACATTTGACAAAACATGTTTTGATCAAGTTAAAAACTTGCCTGCTGATGGTGGATGGTTTGTAATATTGCAAAAGTAGTAGAGTTCGGCATCATTTAGTTCGACATTGACACAACAAGGGTTGTCTTCAAGCCTGTCAATATATTCAAATTCAAGTTATAACAAAATTGTTCCATGATGTGCCTATCAAAATTTGAAATAATTCATGCTTATAAATAATGAACATATTGTTAAATTGTTGTCAATGAATTTCAAAGCAAGGTCATATTGAATATGGAACTCACATGATCGAAACTCCATTAGAGACCAAATGTGACATATTATAATATAATGTAATATTTGGTCCAATATTGTTCCCTATGAGGTTGACCACATGCAATGGCCCATTTATGTTGATGCTCGCCAAATCAAGGGAGGCTGTGATGTTATTTTGGTCAAGCCCTCTGCAAATCCCATTAAGTTTATGTGAAACCAATTTTTTTTATAAATAAGTTAATTAATTCTATTCATAAGATGTTGCAAGATTGATCAACAACATAATAAAAGTTTTGCACTTGTAATAAAGATGCTTATATTATTATGGTCATAAACATGATCAACTTGGATGGAACAAAATTGTTCCAAGAATGATATGTGGAATTAATTTTATCATCAAAATGTCCATTCACATAACATCATGAACTTTCATTAACCAAAGTGCATCACACATAAAATGACTACATGATAATGCTCACAAGATTTGTAGTGATGGGAGCCACTCCATAATAAGACCCAAATCAATGATAGCATCGGGAAATATCCTTGTCAATATTTGGGAAGATATGTTTGATAACCCTCTGCATCCCAAATCATAATTAAAATAGAAGGTCAAATTATATTATGATTTATTGTAGCTTTTATCTAGACCAACATGCCACATGGTGTCAAATGATTGTAGTTTTAGTTTCCTCCCTCCCCCTGCCCCCTAACCCCCTTCCAAGTATTGGTTTTAGTTGTGAAATAATGATTGTCTTTTAAAAGTATGCTAATGGCATAGTTGGTTTCTAAGTACACACACATATACTTCTTCTTTTTTTTATTACATTTGTCGAACTATTTGTAGTGGTATAAGTGACTTTTGTATTTACTTATGTTGAAAACCAAAAATTGGATATGGATGTAACTTTCAAAAATTGTATCCTTGAACAATTTTCAATTCTTAATGTGCCATTGAGGGTGGTTCATGAACATATACATGTTCCTAGGAGGAATCTAAAGAAATGCCTAATTGATACTTTCCTTTGACATCTTCCAGTATACTTTAGGTCAAAGAATAACTTTTACATGGAGTTATTATAAATTTTTTTTCTTAGATTGAATTCAAACTTGGTTCTAGAAATTATATATACTCACAATGTTTCTAGATGTGTGAAGTTTGACAGCCAAGATTGAGGAAATGCAGCTGGATAGAAAAGGTTGTTGCTCAAATCCCTGCATGTGCCAACAATAATTTAGTTACATTGGTGTGGAAAATAGGCTTATTAAAGTAGCTTTTAGCAAGGTTTAAACTCTAACCCCAAAAGAAAAGACATTAATAAGGACTCACCACATTTGTGTTGTAAAGATAAAACATAGTTACATCCATTTTAAACACTTGTTTTAATTTATAGGAAGGAACATTTTAAATATCTTTCACTCTATTAACATTCAAACATGTGCAATTATTTTCACAAGAACAATTGTAAGCCTAATGTTCATAGGCAAGGAATGCAAACATGTAATTTTAGTAACATATCATTTGAAAGTCACAAAATATTTCTTTTAGGTCAATGTAAATAAGTAGGTAGAGCCTTTTCTTTCACATCTTTTAGCATGCCAATTCAACCCAATTTTTTTCTAGACGAAATCTATTTCAAAGCACTAACAAATCATTATTGTTGGGTTATATTCATTACAATCTAACACAAAATCTTTTTTGAAACCTAATTAAGTTTCCAAATTTTCATAGACCCACTCTAATTTTGGGTTCATGTTCATAAAAGGCTAAGTGTCATAAGTTGAAAGAATTTAGAAAAATGAAAAGCTCACAAATATTGCAATGATTTCGAAAAGTTGTTCAGATTGGGAAAAACACCAGTGAAAGCATTAGATGACAAATCCAAAGTACCAAGTGAAATTGTTAAATTGAAAATTGAATCAATTAACACATTCCCGCTCAAATGGTTGAAACTACAATTCCTGGATGATTTCCCACATAAATAATTAGTACAATGTTTTGAATAACATTATGTTTGGTTAATCGTAAATGATATAACAAACCCAACATCTTACTTGTATGTTTACTACCAACATGAGTAGTTGTATCATTTAAAATTTGCCCAACCAAAGTTGCATAACTAAAGATTGTTCACCTAAAGGAATGTGCAAACTCTAAACCAAACCAAATAGTCCAACAATTGCCACATTGATTTTGGTTAATTGACATTGCACTCACAATATTAAAAGCAAATATGTTCTTTGAAGATTGGGTAGTCCTCCACTCAATAAATTCTCTTGCAAATTCCTACACCATACCAAGACAAGTTGTGAGATTCGTAATAGAAGATGACAATCTCATTTAAGTGACCTATGGAATCAAGTTTGTGACTCTAGTTTGTGGAAAAGTCCTCCACCCTAGCACATATGCATATTAGAATGTGTCAATTCTTAAAACCCCATTCATTCCAATTCATCCTTATGACCTAACTTGAATTTTCTCTATTTTAGTAGGCATTTTTTTCCTATGAAAATTTAATCAAATTGTAATTGGGAAAATGTATATTACTCATTCATGATGGCTTTGATTGAGACAAGAGATTCTTAAATACATTTGAATACACATGAAAATGAAATCATTGTGTTAGGGATGGAATTACAAGACTCTTACAATGTCATTAACCTTGTCAGATTATCAATACCAAGATTATAACTATTGGTTGATGAAACTGGAATTGTTCCAATGAGATTATTGTTGTTCAATAACAATATTTCTAACTGGCTTGCATTTCCTACTTGTGGAGGAATTGGCCCACTCAAGTCATTGCCACTCAAGTCTCTGAAACAAAAAAATGGAAACCATTAGGATAGTAAAACATATGTAGCTCAATAATATTAAATGGATAGCATGTCACAACATTTGAATTTGTCCACCTCCTCTAGGAATTGTGAGAAATTGGCCTTTGCTTTCATCAAACAACCTCTCTCAAAGGGGGGTAAGCAAGATTTATGGAACTTTAAAAAATATGCAAATTACTCCTTTGGAGCATTAGTGTTAGTGGAATCATAATTTTAAAATAAGGTGCAAGATTAATTTGAATATGAAATTGATTTGCAACTTCCTTGGCCCTAGGTTTTAGAAACCATATGGAGAAGTTTGGAGGAAAAACCCTACGCATGCACTATGATGTCTTCACTACAAGGAAAATGTCTCCTTTGAAAAAAAAAACATAATATCTTTGACAATCATTTTGTTGTTTTTGGGTATATACTCAATTAGGTGGACCAAAAGATAATGAAAGTCATGAATTGTTTAGGCGGCTTTTTGGAGATTATACTTACAATTGAATCAAATTTTGCAATAATCCCAGTGTGATTGGAATGCTCCCATTAAAAGCATTATCATGCAAATCCCTGCAATCTCATTACACCATAAGTGGTGAGTGCTTAAATTAGAGCAATTTCTCTCACCCCATATGCATGAGCAAAAACCTTAGTTACTTTGGTGAATCTTTGCATAGTAGCTATTATATAAACATAACATGGTCATAGATTTTGTGATAGTTAATGGGTGCAATGATGCTCACAAGTATGACAACTTTGTATTACCCAATTCCTGTGGAATGGGACCTCCAAGGTTTGGATTCCCTACCAAGATTCTACAAGCCACAAAACATTATATAAAAAATTTATTCAACTAGAGCACTTCAAAAAAAAATTCAATTGGCTCTCCCTAGGTATGAAAACATTGATACAAGTGAGTAGATTTCAAGTTCTAATGACCATCCATGGCTTTGTAGAAATATGAGACTCATGATTTTCAACCTCATTTTCAACCAATGGACACCATGTAACTCATGACCATGTGATGCTACTTGGCAAATTTGATTAAGGGTACACAATCCCTAAGTTCATGCTCACAACAAGATCCAACAGGTAAAAGAGAAAACTTACAAGGCTTCCAATTGAGAAAGATTCCCAATGGCAGGGGGGAGGACACCTTCAAGTCCAAGACTAGACAATTCCCTGCAACATAATCATGAAGGATTGTTAAATATTAGAGATCAATATTCTGTTTAATCCAATTTGTATATCGACAAAGGTTATAGTGAGATAGACACTACTATACTATATAAAGGGGTTTGTGGAACAGGCTTGTGTCTAGGTGTAAATTAAAAGAGCCTTTGTGGCCAAGCTATCGATAAAATAGGAACATTGAATTGAATTGAGGAGTTACCCTCACTAAGCTCACACTCTCATATTATAATAGCCTGCTAGGATTATGTCAGGTGTGAAGAAAAAATTGTGGGCAACCCAAATTGTTTGAATTGGTGCTTTAAATTGATTCGAGGAGTTGCCTTAGGTACCTAGTACTTAAATGTTACATGTCTTGTGCATATGTCCCATGCAAAAGAGATGCAAAGTGCAAGGAACTTTGAACAAGAATTTGGAGCAAGCTGAAGACATGTGTCTCTCATTATACTGAGGGTTGCACAAACCCTAAAATTTCTATGTGCACACCAGCAACCTTGCAACCTCCTCCTTTAACTAGTAGACAAAGTTCAGGCACATTACTTGTGTTATTTGTTTTGAACATCGATGTTCACATAGAGGCAAGTGCAGGAAAAAGAAACCACTATATACTAGGACAATATTGGCATAAAAGATTGGGAGGAATTCTTGGAGAGTAGCTGCAATTTATGGAGGAGTTGGCTCAATGATACTATGCAAAACGTGATGTTAGTATGGGCTACCTGCAGCTCACTCTGGGAAAATTCGTTCATGCGATTATAGCAACAAAATATTCAATGCTTGATAGAGGAAAGCTTTGAAGCAGGCTCCTTACAAATAGTGTACTGCCACCAAGAAGATTGGAGTAGTGCCATTATACGGAAGTTGTTCGTGGAGGCATACAACCCCTTGCCAATTACCCTTTTCAAAGCAAGGATAGTTGAGGCCAACCCGATTCGACCAACCTTGCAAATTATAAGAAAAAGAATTGGCTGCTGTGTCGCTCCAAGCTTCGAAAAGACTCTGCATCGCATCCACTGCAGGCACATCAAAATTACACAACAACATGTAAATCATAAGTTTGTGAAACACACAAAACAATATTCCTATTCGCAAATTCAAGACTGGATAGCAGGTGCAAGAGTAGAGATGTTTCTGTAGTGGACTACACATGACCCTAGAATGTAGAGATACCAAACTTTGGCCTGTTTCTGGGTGCATCACAATGTCCCTTTCCTGAAGGAGAGAGCCAACCCAAAAAAAAAACCAAAAAACAAAAAACAAAAATATGAAAGTAAGAGTACTAGAAACCTTACCCTCTTTTGTCTCATAGTAGTACCAAAATCCGTTAATGAGCGTGGCATTCAGGCCGGCGGGAAGATCTGATAACGGAACTGGTAAGGGAGGGGGTCCTGTGGAGGTCGCAGGAGCAGGAGCAGGAGCATTCGTGGATTCAAGACAACAACAAGAAGACAAGCTCGATAATGCACAAAACAAGAACAAGACAAACTTGATAACGTTGTTGCTTGTGAGAATGCAAGCATGAGTATGGAAAGGAAATCTGCCGACTGTCAAGATCATTGATTGAGTGGTGCATTCTTCCTTGAAGCCACATGCACCAGCAACACGGCTAACACGGATATTGCAGAAGCTGCATCTACACCTGCCCATGATTCTAAGGTAATTTAGAGCTTGGACGTTGGGGACTTGGACTATGTTTATTGTGAAGAAAGGAAGGGGATGTGAGTTTGTAGTAGACACGGGGGAAGCGCTTTGCTGATTTGTGTGTGCACAAAAGGTTCACCTCCAAAATTCACTCAAAACTTGTGCTTGCTATCTCTCGAGACCAAAGGGACAAAAATTGGTTCCTCCGTGTATTGAAGATGACCGAAGGGACAAACAAACCGCTTGAACCACGCGTTTTGGGAGAAAACGAGAGCGTAAAAAAAAAGAATGAATATATACTTATTTCCTCACAAATTTCCTGAAATTTCGCATTATTTGGTTTCAAAAAACAACCAAATTTGTTGAAAAAAAATCAATGGTCCTATCACCTTCTTCTTCCTTGTACATAACCAAATTTGCCAAAAATAAAAATAGTCAATTTACACTTGACAAACACAAATTTCCTGAAATTCCCCATTTTTTGGGTTTTAAAAACAACAAAATTTGTCGAAAGAAAAAAATTCAGCGGTCCTATCATCTTCTCCTATGTACTCGTATGGAACCTCCCCTACAACAAAAATATCTAGGCTCATAGAACAAACACTATAGTCAGGTAGCCAACAAGTCGGGGTATTCCCAAAATAAGGGGGGTAAGATGTGGCCATAGTTGGGGTACCTAGTCATTGAATCTGGATTTTGGGAAAGTTCCACACTTTGTGAGTGAGCTTTACCCATGGGTAAAGCACTAGGGGGAAGGGTTATCCCCAACTTTGTCATTTGTGAATCACCAACAATAGGTGCCACCCACTCTTGAGTGTGGGTTACTCTTCTTTCCTAGGAGTGATATTCATTGATACAAGGTGCCCCCCTCCTCTCCCCTCCCCCCCCACCCCCCCAAATACACATAGGAAATTGTTGTGAGTGCTTCATGTATGAGGTGTGGATGGTTGGTTGTTGATAGTTGATAGAGTAGTATAAAGGTAGTGTCAACCTATGCTTTGCACTGTAGTACCTTGACAACTTCAACACTAATTATATTGTTTTGTAGGAGTGTTAAAAATCTCCAAAAGATACTTCTTTCAAAGAACAAAAGTTTGGGAAGAAAATTTGAGAATATTTTTAAATCTTTTACTTCTCAACATGGAATATCTAAAATTAATTAATTATCTAATGGACATGTGTTGAAGCTACCTTTGTGTTACGATATATATGATCTTTGGTATACATGTTGAGTAAATTGTAAGTGTCAGTTTATTACTTTGGGACTATTTCACTCTATGTTAAACAAGATAAATTCATATCACGACAAAATAAAACTCCATTCATATTGTTTTACAGATTGTGCAAAACCATATAAAATAGTGTAAACATTTGGCGAATTTTTTTCACAGAAAAACAGTTGTTTCAGATAAAATGGGGCATAACACATGCCTTGGTACATAATAACACTTTTTGATTTCTACCAAACCTTTTGGATTTCCTCATGTTACTAACATGTGTTTTAAGTAATAACTTATTGAAGTTGGAAATGTGAATCCCTCCCCCCTTCACCCCAATGTTTCTTTTACTGGCAAA
>Ga0116228_10001859_pt1 | contig 17837 bp, 10 predicted proteins | sample S1TSphfallax_2_FD_89694 | JGI IMG/M metagenome (GOLD analysis project Ga0116228, IMG submission 89694) | Host-associated microbial communities from peat moss isolated from Minnesota, USA - S1T2_Fc - Sphagnum fallax MG | ecosystem: Host-associated > Plants > Peat moss > Unclassified | place... | reverse complement strand
TACATTATAATCACAATAAAATACAACACCAAATGGGTGGAAGCAAAGGCGTTGTGCACCAATACAATGACAATCACCACAAAATTCATCTATGAATTCATTTTCACCATGTTCAACTCATTGCTTATTTTAGTGAATGATCAAGGCAATCACTTCATCAATGATAACATCAAAATTCTCACCAACCATTTCTTGTTATGACACACTACATTAACCACTTACTACCCACAAGGCAATGGTCAAGCAAAATCAACCAACAAAGTCATTGGCTTGTTTTTTATTAAGTTGGTGAATGAAAATCACATGGATTGGGATGAACACCTACATATGGTTTTGTATGCTTACCGAACGACATTTAAGGTAACCACTGGCCATACATGATTTCAACATGTTTATGGTCTTTGCCCTTTAATGCCTACCACATACATGCTGCTTATGAACAATTCTAATCTTAATCACAATTTTTCCCCCACACACATACTCACCGGTCATATGGTAAAATTAGAGCATTTGGATGAAGCCTATTGGGATGCAACAAAGTAAACAAGCATAAAGTAATGGAACACAACATTATGGGCCGAACAACATTACAAAGTCAAGAATTTCTTTACTGGAAACATGGTTTTTTGGTTCCCTAAACGCCAAAAGGAGCACACAAAAAAATTCAAAAAACAATGGTTTGGTCTAAACAAAATTCAATATTGCCTTCCAAATAATATTGCACTTCTAGTCAACATTGACAAGTTTGAATCAAACCCCATTTTGGTGAACCTCAACAAGGTAAAATCTTATTGATATTTGGATGAAACTTCCTAAAGATCGAAGGCCACAATAGAAGGGGGAAGATAACACAAAGGTGATTTAAAAGGAGATCATAAAAAATCTTCTATCGAAAATGAATTTCCATTGAAAAGTGATTTTGGTAATAGTAAACCAAAAAATACAACCTTTACCAAATCAAAACAAATGTTTTTTAGTAAAGTACTAAGAGATTCTAGTACAAATTTACAATTAGCAAATTTCAGTTTGGAAGCAAACAATGTAGATTCTGGTTTGGAGTCAATGAGAAGCAATTATGGTAATCTACTAAAGAAACTTTTACTACAAAATCACATAGCAAAAATTCTACCATAGAACACATGGGTCTAATCATTTTGGGATGTTTTTTCATTTAATAGTTTTTCCAACCAACGCCAAAAAATAGAAAGTGGATGTTGATCCATCCCAGTGAAATAGTTTCATCAACTCGTGCCACGTTTATGATACCTCCTAGGAAGGCCTAATTTTTTGTATAAAAGGGAGCACTATTATTCATTTTTCTCTCTTTCTTTTTCCTCTTGTTATTCTACCAAAATCTACACTAACTTGTGTTTGAAAATGAGAGGTAACATTAACAAAAAGATGGCAAAAAGAATGAAAAAATGATAGAATTTAGATTCAAAATCAAAAGGTAATTAACCTACATTGGAAATAGAACGAGAGAAAAGAAAAAAGGAAAAGATGGTCATAACCCTTTTCAATGATGGTAAGATTATCTTTGTCAAAATGGGCAAATTTCAAAAATGGCTCACCAATAGACATGTGCAGTGGGCAAAGCAGGTGGGTGTTTTCAATTTGCTTAGTATTTAATTAAGTCCTATTCAACCTTTAATGAAGGAATTTTTGCAAGTGATTATTCGGTTCAATCTTAACATCATCGAATCAATAGTGCATGGTGTTTCGGTGTTCATCTTTGAAAAAGTTGTGGCTAAGATGCTCTACCTTTTTTAATCCAATATTGTTAAGTTGTAAAACCATAGATGAAAAAGGAAAAGGAAAAGGAAAAGGAAAGGGAGGTCACCATTTTTTTAAAAAAAAAATCCACTAGATGCATTAATAGACCACAAGGGATGAAATTTTTCTTTTCTTTCAAGGACATGTACGTTGTAAAATTTACTTACATTGATTCAAGTAATTTGACTCAAGTGGGGCAAACTCACCTATGTTACCAAGAAATTATTTGGTTTGGTGGTCCTAGCAAAATAGGGGATTCAAGCAAATTGGGAAGTAGTTGTTTTCAATAATCTATACTGTAGATTATGTGATCTCTTTGCATCGGCAAAAGGAAGGGCAAGTAGAGACAACACCGAATTTGGGGTTACACAAGTGGTGGATATCCTCTTTCAAAACTAGTTTCCAATAGATCCAACACTCATAATACCGGATTCTGAAGGAGAGGATGAAGTAGGTGGGCATTCCTCAAAAGGGACTTAGATTGTAATGGGCATTAAAACTCCGAGAATGCTTTCTCGAGGCGAGTTAGTTGATATTTTTGATGAAATGCATACAATGCCAAAAACCAATGGAATGAATAATCAACCAAAAAGTTTTCAACAACCGAAATTAGAAATGTTGCTAAACCTACTCCCTACATTGCAATCATGGAATTTGCAAAGATTGCAACCACAAAATCTTATACCATTTCTAGGAAAATGAACCCCTACATGTCAATCATTGAAGGCATCGTATGTGAAAAAGAATAGTAGAATAACATGTGTATCTCTTGACAATCAACTTGTTTGAAATGACCTATTTGACTATTTCTTAACTTGGACATCTAGTCAAATTTAACAAAAACTTGACCACCTTAGTCAAAATCGTCAATGATGTTTAGTCAATTGGAACATTTAGTCAAGTTGGACATAAACAAATGACACCTCTAATCAAAATGGTCAATGGGGTTTTAATCAAATAGAACATTTAATCAAAATAACCAATGTTATTATAGTCAAGTGGGGTATCCTACTTACCTATCTACCATATTCTACAACCTAGCTACCTAACTACCTATTGACCTACCTACTACAACCTACCTACCTACATACTTACCTACCTTTGTATTTACCTACCTAATACAAACTACCAACCTACTTACCTACCTACTAGAACCTACCCACCAACCCACCTATTTACCTATTTACTACAACCTATTCACCTACCCACCCACCCACCTACCTATTAATGACCTACCTACCTACCTACATATTTACCTAACTACCCACCCACCTACTTCCTACAACATACCTACCTACATACCTTAGTTTTGTAATGATATGTGTCAAAATAAACATGTAAAATGAAAAAACTTGACCAAAGTTGAACTTTTGATAGTGTGGTCCATTGGTTAAAGATTTGTTTTATCATTGGGGAGGTCAAGGGTTCAATTCCTAATACTTGTAATCTATGTATATGCTTAGGGGGTTAAAGTAGGTAAGCTACGCTAAGTTAGCCTACCACCTACCTACCTACATTTTTATGACCTACCTACCTATCTACAAATTATTTTTTAATAATAATATTAAAATAAATTATCTAAATCATTTTACCAATCAAATGGTCCAATATTCATTAATCAAAATGACTAGTCAAATGATCCTTATTTTGCCAGTCAAAAAGACCACCCCAATCACACCGAACATGTTAAAATCAACAAAAAGTAATTATTTGAAAAAAAATTAAGCACCCAAAATGAACTAGATGAAGGATCCTTCGAATGATCACCTTGCATAACAAACATAGCTATTAAACATCCCCATCATGGTTATGATGACTATAATACACCATCATGAAAATATGAAACATACAAACAATAAATGAGTTAAATTAAATGACCTTGAACAAAATTTAGTTATTAAAATATATCACCCCTAGATATTTAGTTTATAACACCAACACATCACCTTGCATAATTACTAATTTTTAGTAAAAATGAATGGATGTGAAACGCAAGGGACAATAATCTCATAACTTCATGTTTTCATTTTTTTCTAGACACACTCAACACCTTCTTCTTGAGCAAATGATTTAAAGCTGAAATTAGATACATGCCCAACACCAATGCGAAATTCATGAATAATCAAACACTCATTATGAGACATACACTTTCCAAAACATTATCACAAAATTAAGTAGATTGAAAAAGTTATATTGTTATTTTTCTTTGACATGACAGTCCTAGATATCCAAATAATGATAATTGTTATTCTTCTTCACCATATAACTCAAAATAGTCTATTTTCATAATCATATGAAGCAAAATTTATGAAATGCAATTAGAATAGAAACCACCTCAAAATGTGATACGTACCCATCTCTTTGATAAGCAATGCAAAATGAAAATGCTAATAGGTTAACAACCACATGTTCATAAAGAAAATTTCACAATGAACCCACAGTTAAAACACATGTGAAAATAAAATCATCTCACCTTCCATTTCTCAGTCCCTTCTCAAGTTGTTGAATGCTGTGTACAAATTTTGTGAAGGAATTGAAGCCTTTACTATCCTCTACCATCAGTATTCCTCCTACTTAGTTGTGAATAGTTGAATAACCCTCCAAGTTTAGAGATGGTACCATGGAAGTCTCCTTGTTTTCAGACCAATGTGAGAAGATAGCGAGCCGTGGAGAAAACCGTTTACACAATTCTTGTGATGGCTAGGATCTGTCCCAATTCTCTAACAGAGTGAAATGTCACCATCCAGAGTAATACACTAGAATCAGACTGTAGTGTGCTGTCTAATGTCTGTCATTAGAAGGTCAGAACTTGGGTTTATTAGGACAAGTGGGTACTATAGATGAGAACAGAGGATGAGGCATTCTGATTTGTTTCTTCACATTTACTGCTCCAGCAGAAATTTATGCTAACATAGTATCTGAATTTCCCACAATTTGTGAAATGAAATCTTTTCTCCTCAATTGCAAAGCTACACTGGATTGACAGTACAAACTGCTTGATTGAATTGAATGGTTGAGGTGCATACTTACTTACTTTCAGGGGCAATATGCACAATATTACAAATATTGTTGCCATGTCAAGGATGAACTCTAAACTGAAGTCAGGATAATTAATGATAGAAAGTGCAAACAAGACAAGGTTGGGTAGAAGTAGAATTGACAGAGGTGGGCTCTTGAGGGTTGTTTCTTCACCCTGGATGGAATATGGTTTTTGAACCTACTACACATTGGAGTCATGTCTCCAACATCTGGACAAAGTCTAACCACGTATGTGGATACATCAGAGCAATGTAAAACATGCAAGACCACATTGGCAAGCACCAAGAATATGCAGTCTATTTCCATTACTAAGTTGCAGACAGCTACAGTACTGATTACGACCATCCTTTCAACCCTTGTTAGACAATCCCACCTGAGTTTTGGGCACATTCAACAGGTGTAACTGGGTAACGTTTCGTATCTGAGCAATAATCATATACCATGTAGTTCTGTTCAACCCATCTGAGCTTGCCAAGTTGGTCTGAACTTAACATTTGATAAGCAGCTCCATCCCACCAGTTATTTGCATTAAATGTTGCACATGATGCATTGGCATTTTCAGCCACACAAGCATCAAGATTATAATTCGTGTATGATGCCACAAATGGAGCAGCTGCCCAATCAATTTTTATGCGTCCGCCTTGGGTGGCCCATTGATCTCCATTCCAAAGGCTTGAAAAAATGGTCATTGGCTGGTGGTCTGGGTATGCCATTCCCAGATATTCATTGTTGGTGAATAATCGGATTGGCAAGTTGTCCACTGAAAATCTGGGCACAAAAGAAAAACCAACTTCAATGCTCCTAAAGAATTTTGACTAATTTTTCTAGATTTTGGACAGCTTTAAAAACTCCTGTACAGTCTAATTTCAACATGTTTTTCAGGATTTCTATTTGTCAGCATAGAAAATGAAGCTTTTTTGTGTCTGGAAGTACTTTTTTGCACACAGAGGACTAGGAAGCAAGCTGAGCCAACTTTTGTGTTTGGTATTCTTGCCAAAGTCATTGGGATGTAGGTACAATGTCTCAAGTTCAAAGAATTCCATATCTGCTCAGAAGTTCTGATTGTGGACAACCCATGACACTCTGCAAGAATAGTAATCATTGTAATTTGGCTTGAACCATGTGTAAATGCAAGGAACTCAGAACTGTGAGGGCTTACACTATTTGCCGATGGTTCCACAGAATGCCATAACTGTGGAAGTCTGCAGTTGGGTCAAACCATAAAAAGATGCGCTGTTCACGTCCTCCTGTGCCATTGGCAAACACATTGGTCTGCAATATATAAGGCTGTCCAGAGAGATTTCCAAGGAACTCAAAATCCAGCTCATCATGGGTATCTGGGTGTGTCCATGGTGAAGAAAGCTGTCAACCAACCCCACACAAGATATTCTCATCAGCCTCACCAAGATTTCCACCAAATTTTAGACAAAAATGGGTTTACTGCACAGACCACATGGAAGCACTCAAAAAATCTTCCCTGGAAAGTCAATTTGATCTCTTTTTGCCGTCAGTTAACCATCTATGTACTTTCTAATACCAATCTTGGAAACAAATGTTGCTTTACTATCTTGGTGGATGGACCCATGGTCAGTGCTGGACTGTATTTGATCATGCCCCTCAATTGCAAACCTAATCTAAACAGGCGAAAAAATTGCAAACGTTATCTTTCTTTGACAAGAAGGCAGCATTGCAAGAAGAAAAGTTTCAATTTTTCTAAACTGAGGTGCAATAGAAACAAAATGCTACAGATATTCTCAATGCACAGGAGCCCCATGACAATGTTTCAGTATGATGATTTAGCAGAATGCAGCTTGAGCATCAGTTTTGCAGGCAGAAGATAGGGAAGAAACATACATAATAGGCTGTGACAGTGCCAGCAGAATTATTAGGAACAAGTTTGATTTGCATGGTGATATTGCCAAATAGGAATTGATTTATGGATTGAAACGCAGAGCCTGCACAGCATAAATACGAATCAGTCAATTTCCATGAGTTCTTGATCCTATTGAAGTCAATCCAGCAATACATCGTACTTGACAACTAACAGGTTCAATCTTCCAAATAGCAATTTCATGAGAGAGGCCAATGTATTTAATATTTTTGATACTTTTCTTAACTAATTTCATGATGTTGATAATTGCATATAAGTCCTATTGCAGAACTGCGGAATATTATCACTGAGATTAAATCCAAGTATTCAATAAAGGATTGATTCACCTGCCAAGACAATAATATCTCTAAGCATTCCTTCACAAGACAAGGTGTCAATATTTATGACCAGGCAATGACAAATTAACTGAAAATGGCTAAAACATTCTCAGAGACACAAGTTTTTAATGCCCACACAAATTCAGTCTCTGCCCTGAAGAAATTTTCCTTGTAGCTCAAATTGGTATTCTTGCTTAACAGCAAAATGAACATCCTATTTGTTTGTTGCACTTCATGCTGCAACAAATATTTAGGCATTGTACATTTTGTATCACTAGCTGATAAGAGTGCTACTCTCTTGTGCTCAAAATGCATATGCATTGAATCCTGACTAAAACATGACTGGCCAACAATTCAGATTGCCTCCCCACAGTGGACTGGTTTTCTTCATTTTTGTGCCCAACTAGATCATTATACACTTTGATAGACCATTCACAACCATTCCCATTCTTGTTCCAAGTCAATTGAGTGCTTGGATATAGTTATGCACTTTGTCCTAACACGGACTGAATGTATGACATTTCCTTCACAGTTCTGGTTTTCCAGCTTGATTTTTTTTCAGCATTTGAACACCAAACCAGTAGACTATGATCAAGAATTCATAAGTCAAAATAAATATTCATTCTGAGCTGTTCAAAATAAGTATCCAAGGCACTCTTATTCCAGAACACAAACCAAGCTTCACATTCCCTTTGTGACTCTTGCAAGGTTGTATTTCTTTATCTACACATTTCCAGATCATGACCACTCTTTCACATTCTCATCAAACATTGAGAAAATCAGTTCATTCAAAAACCAAAGTACCTGATGTGTTGTCAAGTTTGAGCTCGAAAACTTCACCATTGTCAAGCAGTTGGGTATGGTCTGGAGCCCAAGTGATGTTGAAATCCTTGAAAAATGGTGGCGTTGTTGACTGGTGCTTTCTCCTCTTCTCAGCTGGGACTTCAATGGAGATCACAATAATGAAAACTAGGAGCAAAAGGATTATCAGTGACACACAGAGGCACCTTCCAATGGCCTTCTTTGACCACTTCTTCGGTGTTGATTGCATGGCATCCACAAATAGCTCTGTCATCTTCCCTGACTTTCTTCACCAACTGGGCGAGTTCAGAACAAAAAGTCTCCAAAAAATTGGAATTTTGATGATGCACTTAAAAAGCTTAGAAGATTGGAGTCTGGGAACCTCTAAAAAAAGCTGAAAAGAATTGGAGCTTGATTTGAGATCAAGACCTTAAACCTTCAGAGTTTTCAAGTTCATAAAATGTGACTCTTTAGAGACATGAAGAGCTCACTCATGCAAACCACAACATCTCAACAAAAGATAACGAAATTTGTGACCTTGTTGTTCGCAACAAGATTTATGTTTTTTTTGGAGAAGAGCTGTAGACATGAAAGTGGTGTCTAATATTAAATAAAGCTTCACAGATGAATTGCTGGAAGCTGGAGCAAAAATTGCCAAAAAGACAATGATAGAAAAGCACGTACAACGTTATCAAGCTCGAGACAGTTGCAGACCTAAATGAAGTAAACAATGAATGAGAGGGATTATGCTAACAGGAGGAATGCAACAAAAAGGTTTGACATATGAGAGGAGTGCTTCAAAGAATGCAGCAGCAGCTCAAAGAGATGAGATGGCGGCTACGAAGATGATCGGACGGAACTGAGCTTGATCATCAAAATGACACTGCAAATAAACACTTCCGAATACAGTTATGTATAACCAAAAGCTTCAAGATGAAAAGAAGACAGTAAAAGCAAAACAGGGAAACCTCAGGAAAAAATAAAAACCAAAATCAACTTGAGGAAAAGCAGTCGAGAGATTGACTACCAAGCAACAGTGCTGATGCAACAACAACCGAGAGAGCTAAAGCGAGCTTCCGTAGAAATGCCACTATAAGGAAGGTTGGAGGTACGTCACAAACAAACAGCTGTGCATTGGAGTTTGCGAAAGTCTGTTGCAGTGCTCACACCAAATTACTGCCCTAAAAGTCGGAGACAAAAAAAAGGAATTACTTCAGTAGGCGTTCAAAGAAAGAAAACAGCAAAAAGAAAATAATTTGAGAAACACAATGACACGCTCTGCAGCTCATGAATTTTCCCCTTTCTAACGTGAGCTTCATGGCAAGCCTCTTCCCTCCTCTCTCTCTCTCTCTCTCTCTCTCTTTGTCTTGCTGCCTCTGTCACACTCTCTCTCTCTCTTTTTCTTTCTCTCACTTGAACCAAGGTTGACTAAAGACAGAAATTGGAAACTTTAACACATGGTATTCAGCACAGTGTGTTTTTCAGTCATTTTCAATCACTAAACAATGACTGAAAGTATTTTGTATTTTCCTTTCAGTGGTGAGTTTGAAAGGAAAATGCTATTAATTTCAGGGGAGGAAATCATTCCTGTGCTGAAGACAAACCAAAAAACAAGACAGCCTTGATGACAGTTTGCTTCATCAACCAAGGAAATTGGAAGAGAGCTTACTGATGATAATAATAGGTAGTTCAGTTATACGTAACTTAATAACTACTAACTACCTCCAACACAGAAAACAGAACCAAAGAGCTTAAAACATAACTACTAACTAGGCTATACAGCCAAGTATGTAAGAGGGGAAGACATCAAGGGAGCCAACTAAGCATGACTTAGCAAACATAATTACAACCAGGTAATGGTGCATTCACACTTGATGTTAAGTCAGTCTTAAATGAAGATCTAGGTGGCATCCTACATGGCACCCAATGTTAAATGAGCGATAGCTTAATGTTAAGTGAATGTTAGCTTCACATAAAATTTTCAGGGTAACTAGGTTTAAGTCCTAAATGGCTAGCATGATGTTAGGAGACTCAACACTAAAGTCCCTAACACCAAGTTTGAACTCACCTTAAGTAAGAAGATCAATCTGTACTTGCCAACTAAGCATGACTAAAAGGACTTTGCATGATTTAGAGAGAAACTTTCACACAAAGTAAACAGTGATTTTTTTCCAACAGTTTTTGTCATTTTTCAACCAAAAATTGCAGAAAGTGTTATTTCTCTAGCTTAATTTTTTTGAATTTATTTTTGGTTGTCTCACAAAATTGAATGGATTAAAAAAAAAACCTGAAAGCAAACATGTGTTTCATCCAGTGATCTTTTGGGTGGGAATTTTCACTACTTGGCAATTTATTGAAACTTGGAAACACATGTTCTAATTCAGAGCAAAACGTGTTTTTTAATCAGCAAAAGTTTGTTTCTTTTGTGAAATAAAGGAAAATTGAATGAAGAAACAGGCATTTTCATCACGTAATTGGCTCAGCCTTTTATTTCAGGTTCAAACAAAATCATGACAAATCATAATACTGTGTAACATAGTGAGGAAATTTTAATGCAATGTGTACACTATAAAATAGTAACGTGCAGACTACATTTAAGGGCCGCTTTACACTAGGAGTCAGGGCTAATGTTCAACCCAAATCGAGCATTCCTATTGGTGCAAAAGTTGAAATCAGCCCCAAGCTTTACACTAGGAGTCAAGGCTGACATAGAAAAAAACTTTTCAATCTGCTCCAAGTTACTAATAAATGCTAAACATTATGGCCTTGTATTGGCCCCAAGGCTGAAAAATGGACACCATCAAATTTGGGAGGCCAATTTGCAACTGTTGGGTCCAATGTTCCAGCATTTATTAATATTCTGGCATCAATGTTCTAGCATTTATTAATAACTTGGGGCCAATTCGCAACCCAAAAATGCTCAAAGTTGGCCTCAAGTTTTTTTGGCCCTGACTCCTAGTGTAAAGCAGGCCTAAGACTTGTCGCCCACACTGGTTTGAACTTCAAACTAAAACATTTACCCCAAATTCCTATATACTGATTAAAAGTGTCTACTCTCTTGGCAAAGCCAACAAACCTTGGGCGGAAGGTGGTGGCAACTGGAAGTGTGATAAGCCATGAGACCAGAGGTTAACTACTTGGATGTAGTCGTGGCATGTGCGCCGCAGTTCGTACCATAAACCCCCGCCCCCTCCCCCCCATGTGCACAGGACCTTCTGTATCTGATCATCAAGTCTAGTTAGCAACTGGCATCACTTGCTCTCAGCTCAAAGAGGAGAGGTGAATCTGGCTTGAATTCCTTGTTTCTCAAGGAGCTTAGCTTCTGGCAGAGTATTGGGTGGTGTTTGGGTGTCATGTGCCGCCTAATTTTTAAATTAATTTAACATGCTATTTTAATATAAACATCACATATTGTGCATTATTATGGATGAAATGGCAAAGTTTATTTCATATGTGTCATGAGTTGCAACTTTTTGTGTGAGAAAAATCACATTCTCTTGTAGTGATTTAACTTCATCCTTCAAGGGTCTACAATAGGTTATCACCAGTGTTGGGCGGGTATAAAAAATTGATCAGGTTTCAAGCTGGCTCTCAATCTGGTTTCAATCCAGTTTTCAATTTGAAATTTGACTATTCTCATTTTGAGTGAGACTCGACACTTCGAAAACTGGTTGGGTATCCCAGAGGCTCAATTTGATACTTAATATTGGTGAAAGTTATCAAGTGAACCTTCAAAACCAGTTTTCATGCTTGTATAGGTTTATAAAAACCCAAATAGATAATATCATCTACCCGTTTACAAGGTTTGAACTGAAAACTTTTTAAATATCCTTGAAAGGATTAATCACCATGTCACAACTTTTTATGTGGACACCAAGTTGTTGAATTTGATGTGTAGGGTAAAGCCCTAGGATGGGGGCATTCTCAAAAGAAGGGGCATAGAATGAGGCAATAGCCAATTCTGGCCCTGCATTTTGGGAATGTCCTCCACCCATTGGCTTAACCTATTGTAAAACATGAGGCAAAATTTATGGTGAATCAAACCTACATAGATCACAAGGCATAGGAGTGGGAGGGATATTATACCTACTTATAGGTGTAAGAACCCTCCCACTATTGAGGAGTAGGCATAACATACCTCCTATTTTTTAGGAGAAAAATTGATGAATATAAGGTGCCTTTAAGACACATTAGAAATTTTCTCCAAGTGCTTTATGTTTGAAGTTTACATATGTCATTGATTTTAACTTTAAAACCATTAGGGTGAATAAGTATTAAATAAAAAATAATACACATTATTATTTCATGTGATTAAATGTGACTAGTACTTAAGTTTACTTTGAAAAAATCTTGAGTTCAAACTTCATTTAGGTGATAACCTCAAAACCGACAAAGGTTTTTTTTTTTTAAAATAAGTTTTTAAAAAACTGGACCAGTTCTCTTTTAATTCTTTCTAAGAACTAAAATCAATGGTTCCCTCCAAAACATGAAAACCACCCAACACTGGTTATTACCACGCTACCGCCAAAATACCGGTGATTTCAGCAAGGACACCAACTAGGATACCGTGTTCCTAAGCACTTGACGTGTCTGTCAAAGGATATATTTAGGGTTACTGCCACTGAATTCCACAACAGTACCATCAAATGTGCAGTTTGCACAGACCCCTAGAAATCTAAGGATTAGAAATCTTCGATAGAGCGAGAGGTCAGGTACCCAATGTTGTGATTTCCAGTCCCTAACAAATTTTTACATAAAGTGGCCATCTGCCACACTGAATTGATTGTGTACCCCGTGACAAAATTTGCAGCTCTGTGTTGGGTAATTAGAACCTCCAGGCGATCATGTTCAATTATGGTTTAATTACATTTTTAATCTTATTTTAAAGAATAAAAATTGTTGTGTTTAAAGCAAATGAGGTAATCCAAAATGTTTTTTTTCCTTAAAATGAGAAGAATTAATGGATCTTGTGTATTTTACACCTTTATTTAATAGGTTTTCATCTACCCTCTATATTAGCCCACGGAAATTTTCGTTATCATTTGTTAACTACTTCCCAATTACTAGTGGGAAAAGTGGGGATCATAGGGTTCCATTGTGGGAATCCATCATCTGATTGCATGTTACTTCTCAGATTTGAGAGATCAAAGTACAAGAAGTAGATAAACAAAGTTGGAGCAGCTCATTTTTTAAGATCTAAGTTGGAGGAAGCTACAAGGGTTCAAACAGAAGAATGTGTGAATGAGGCCACTAATAAGGCCCTTGCATCTGTTGGCATTTTTAGGGATATCTGAAAATATAGCCTATTGCAAATATACTCTTACCAAAGAAGATGGTATCCATGCCATTTATTTAGCCAAGCAATAAATTGGACAAGCAGTGCTTTGGTTCTATTTGGATTCTGCGCACATTTATCTAACCCCGTAAAGACCTGCTCCAATTTATAGTGTCATCGGACGCCATGTTACCCAGTCTATGTCTTCCTCCACTGTTTTGGGGATGTCTCAAAAAACAGAATGCCTACTGGAGCGGGCATTCCATTTTTTCCAAAACACCCCCATTTTTTCGTTTTTCATTCGGTACACTCCGGGTATCATGGGGGACCCAAAAGAAAATCCGACTTTGTGCTCACACAGAATCCGTCTCTGAAGGAAAAATGGAAAATTGAAGTCCCAGTGAAGTGGCAATGATGCTCTAAATATTGAAGGCACCTGAAAGGCAATCCCATTTACACTGGTTCACATCACATGGTTTGGAAATTATATCACTGGAACGAAGGGGTGGCAGGATCCAATGATTTGGCAAACCACAGGAAATCTATGTAAGCGATAATCCCTGGCAAATTTCATGTGTGAGTTATTCTTGTGGAAACCACATGAGATCCAACTGTGGGCACTGGGTTATTCTTCTTAGATGCTGTCTGTGGCTTCCAAGAGGAATCAACCACCAAACTGGTCAATCCGTCTCTGCATTAAGTCCCAGTCAGTACAAACAAATGACACCAGGCCACCAATTGAAGGGATCTCGCACTAATATGACAGCACATAAGTGGCAGACTGCTGTCTTTCTTTTGCTGCACGGAGCCCGTTCCCCTTTCCCCGCACAAAGCCTTGCGCAACCTCAAGAGTGACTAGTGAACGGGGCATACATCGCCAGTGGTAGCCTGCTGGCAGTCAGATGCATGGAACCGTGCTATCATCACCAGCTCATTGATGACCAGCGCTTGACAGTCCAATTATAGACTGGTTGTGGCAGCAGTACTGGGAGCCTGGGAAAACACTGACTTGTCAGGGAAGTGAAAGAATCCATTCCTTGTTATACCGTAGCACCTTCCCAGGTTTAGTAATAATTCATTTTTTTTTAAATGTTGATTTTTTGAATTATTTGTTTCAAATGTCGAAATTTAAGGAAATTACAAGGGAAGACAAAATACAAAAATCAATGAAAATCCAGAAGCTTTCTTGTTTCAAGCCAGCCCACCATTGCAGAGCAAACTATCCAATAATTGACAACATTTCTCTATCCTATAATTTGGTATAACGTTATGTCTACCCATTCTTGCAAAAAAAAAAAGAAGAAGAAGAAATAGAAATTGATGTAAAAGGTCTCACTATGTTAGATGTTCAAAGTATGGAAAACCTCTCAAAGAAGCTGCCTATATTTATTGTCAAATTTTCATAAATTCTGTTTTTTTACTGCTGAAGTGGATTTTGAAAAAATAAAATAATTATTCCAGACCTGAGTGCGGATCACCACAACCCAAGTGCCGAATCTGAGAAGGCACTAGGGTAATCTAATTCCTGTGTTTTAAGGTTTGGAGTTTTGGATGGCTATGGCTGTTTATTTCTGTAATGTTCTCCAGTACAATGAACGGTCGGTTGTTATTGCTCAGATGTGTGATGGATCTGCCATGGATCAGGGTCATTCCGTGTTCAAAAGATGGGCACATGATCTCCAGGCATAGAGTTGTAGCTGTGACCTGGGCCCATGTGTGTGTGTCTGTCTTCCTGCTACAATTTTTTTTTGTTCTTTTTTTTCCTGAATTAGGCAGCGATATTCGCCAAACTGTCCATCAAAAGATGGAATACCTTACCCTAAGGTCAGTTTCGTCATTAAATAATCCCCAAAATAGTGAAATGAATTTTTTGTGGAAATATGAAGTTGACATGTTGAAAATCATCATAATTATAATAAGCTATACCTTGAATAATTTCACTACTCATATCAGAATATCATAGTAGATGATGGAAAATATATAATTTAAAGATTTAAAAACGAACTAATTTTTTGGAAAAAAAATAATTATTTGTTTTGTCTACATTGAAACTGACCCTAGGCTACAGTATAGAAGACTGATAGATGTCCTGAAGACAATCTTTTTTTCTCCTGGCTATATATATATATATAGCCAGAAATCTATATTGTAAATTGAGAGTGCTAAAATTAAGTTCTTTTCTGTTGTTTTCAAAAGCCGGAATTTGATCAAAATTTAAGAAAAGTTACCAGATTTCTATACATGGTTCAAGTACATAGCCAAAACAATAGAACCGTGTTTTGAACTTTTCACTTTTATATTTAGCTTGTAGCCAAATCTGGCTAAATCTTCCTGTGGGCCATCACCAAATGGCTAGATCATAATAATGACACAAAAAATTTGCCTGAAAACTACTAGGATCGCTAGTCCATGCCATATTTGCAGGGTATAAATGAGTGATTTACCTATCTATGCCAGGTTTTTTGTCCACATCCTTGAGCACAAATTACAACCATAGAAGCTTTAAAGTTCAGCTATTTAGACACAACAAAGTCTAGGTCAACAAGTGGAGATGGTATTTTCTGCACATCCAGCAAACAACGCATAAAGCCAACAGATATATGTGTTGTTTACCCAAGCAATTAGTTGGTTGAGCCCTAGGGGCCAGATGGGAGCACGCATGCAGAAACGGTAAACCCTAAGTATTAAACCTTAAACCCCTTCATGGCTCCTATTCTGTAACGGGGAAGGGGACTAAAGAAGGAGGGCAGGAAGCCCTTCCTGCCTTTATTTTGAGAGCAGAAAAAACGCAAGATAAGCTCAGTTCATTGTCTGTTAGTCATTGAAGAAAATGCTTTTAGATGTGGGACTTTTCTTTTCTTTTTCCTTCTTTGCATGATAATTTGCCAGGTATGTACTGACAATCAAAAGTCTGTTGCAGGCCAAGGTATATGCCCGCAGCAGCTATGTAAGTCCTTTGCTGATGAGGTGCATCCCCCTTCCTTTCAGTGTTCACGCATGCAAATTGCCTCATGAATTTGCTATGAATCAAGAGGGGAAGCCGTTATCTAACTCCTTGTTATGAGACATTTAGGTCTACAGCCAGTCCCTAGTTGAGCAAACTGTATTTGATAAGGAACCAATCCAATACAAATTTGTAGAAAGGTTTCCTCAATTAAAAACTTAGTCTAGGTTTTTACATCGGGGTAGAACAGGTGCTATCAACCTTGTTCCAACTTCCCATGCCCTGAGACGATGAAAATCCCTCTAGACTGGCAAGCAGCACCCAAGAGTGCACCACAAAGGATGGATGGTAAGTGTTCAGAAAACTATTTTATGTTGGCTTCCAGGTCCTTAGCTACCTATGGTGATAGGTTAGTTTCTTGTTTTACTACCTACTAGCTAACATTCCACAAGGTAGGAGGACGCAAAAGAGAGCTTACATATGCATAAACCATGTACTTAATTAGTAATCACCCATTTTCTTACCTATCACTAGTCCAAATTCGGATGTAATTTATTAGCCTAAATTATTACATGATTTTTAAAATAAAATAATTTTATCCCACCATAATCATCTTACCTTGTTTAAAGTTATGTTATTATAGGGTCACTATGTAATATCATAGTTCATTACTAATTCTAATTGAAGTAATTCCCTACTATTTGAATAATTCACTATAATATATAGGTTTTGTTTTGATGATGTTATTAAATAAGTTATAGGTATATAAAGAAATGTAGGTAAATAAGTTGTAAATAAGTAGGTATGTCAAATGAATGTTCTTAAATATATAAATAGGTGGATAGGCATGTATGTAGATGTAGTTATGTTGTAAATAAGTAGGTAGGTAGGCCTTAGGATAACCCTTAAATAAGCTTATATTGTTCTGAACCTATGTAGGCCCTTAGTAACTTGTGTTGTCCCTCATTACACCTTAGACCTTAGGTAGTTTACATAGTCGTTAGGTAGGTCTACATAGTTGTAAAGTAGATTTACATAGCCATTATGCTTACATAACCCCTAGGCAACATACATAGTTTTTGGGTAAGCTTACATAGCCCATAAGTCACTTACATAACCCTTAGGTAACATAGTATATAACCTATAGGTAGTTCCATAAAGTAACCCACAATAATCCTTAAATAGATTACGTAACCCCTAAATATCCTTCATAACCTCTTCATAACCTCTAGGTCACTAGAAGAAAAAGACCAATATGTGACCAACATATTTACAACTACCTACGATTATTTGATTTGCAATTAAATTTTTGCATTCTACAACTAATGTGACATGGTGCTGACATCAATTGAGTCACCTATGACTATCCTACGACTAAATCGGTTTACATATATATATGGGTTGGATTTATCATCTACGAATAACCATCTAAAATCCCATTAGTTGCAAGCAATGTGGTGCTTACTTGTAATCAACATATACCTATATACATTAATTACAATAATTATTTCATTAACAATTAAACTTAATATTCATAATTTTAAATTTTAAATATTTTAAAAATTAAAACATTTCCACTATAATTTATTTAATTTATTTAATTTACAAAATTGTAAGAATTACATTCCAATATACTAGAATAATCAATTACGTACTTACAATATATAATTGTTACTACATCATAAAATCATGGAATATATTTACTGCAAATTTAAAATAATTATAATAAATTATTTTAATTATTATTTATTACTGCTTATTTAAAATGGATAAATATTATTAAATTTTCACATTAAT
>Ga0116228_10001858_pt1 | contig 17848 bp, 12 predicted proteins | sample S1TSphfallax_2_FD_89694 | JGI IMG/M metagenome (GOLD analysis project Ga0116228, IMG submission 89694) | Host-associated microbial communities from peat moss isolated from Minnesota, USA - S1T2_Fc - Sphagnum fallax MG | ecosystem: Host-associated > Plants > Peat moss > Unclassified | place... | reverse complement strand
CTCCTTCCTCAAGATCAATGGTGTAGTCATATGGTTGATGCTTGGGCAAGGTGTTTGCATTTTTCTTCTTAAACACATCCTTGAGTTCTTAGTATTGGGAAATAATTTCATGTGGACGTGGTTTAACATTTGGTGAAGGAAAAACCTAAATTAAGAATGCATTTCTTTTCTTTGCAACCTTTATGAAAGTTTTTATTCAAACAAACAAAGGCTTGGGGCACCTAGGCCTTCTTGTACCATTGAAGTCTTCTTTTTGCTTCACATTTTGCATGTTTTTAACAAGGGTTTCATAATCCAAGGTTTCATGTTGTGGTGTTTCAATGTGAAGACTCTTTGTATGTCAATCCACTCTTGGATTATGTAAAGCAAGCCAAAATAATCCAATGATGACAAGATTTCTTAAAGATGAAATGACATTGAAGACCACCTTGTGCATGTGAAAGCCAATGGTAACATTTAATGCCTTGGTTTCATGTGTGACTAATCCTAATGAAAGGTTTCGATTGTGATGGATGCAAACATTATACACCATCTTCCAATGGATGGAATTCATCCATAATGTTCATCCATAATTCTTAATTAAATCGTGGTTACTTTTCAATTACGTCCAAATTAACTTTCAGTTAAATCTTAGTTAACTCTTAATTAAGTTCAAATTAACTCTTAATTGATTATTATATAAATCTGAATTAACTTTCAATTAATTCATAATCAACTTTCAATTAAGAAGGTTTTCAAGAAGCTTCCTTACTTGATGCACACATAAAAGCCTCCTTGGAAGCCTCCTTGAGCTAGGTCACCAGACAGGTATAAGTAGGAATAGGACCCTTTATTTCCTTTAGTGTGTTCAATATTAGTCTTAGGCATGATCGTGTTAAGGTGTTTCAAAATGAAGACTCCTCATATGTCAACCCATTTGTGGATTATTTAGAACAAGCCAAAATAATCCAATGATGATAAGATTTCTTAGGGATGAAATGACATTGAAAGCAACCTTACTAGTGTGGGAACCAATGGTAACATTTAATGGCTTTGTTTCATGGGTGACTAGTTTTCATGAAAAGTTCAGACCATTAATGACCTCAACTGACAATGATGTGTTCTTTTCCATTATAATCAACTTACATTGTGGCACTAACTCCTTGTCAATAAAACATGTTAATGCATCAAAATTAAGAAGTGTTTGGGCTTCTATCATCACAAGCTTACTACATTTAATAATGATTAATATTAATAAACACAGGGTTGGGTCTAAAAATAGGTTATGACCTTTTTCATTACATGATGCATCAAGGTCCAACCTTGCGGTCCCTATTGAGATTGGACATGCTCATTTTTTACTCCTCTAGTTGTGGATTGGTAACAAAGATGGCATGTGTTGCATGTGCTCCACGCTTTTTTGGACATTCACAAACAACATGACCTAATTCTTCACAATACAAACAAAATTATTTGTACGTTGACGTTGCTTCTCTTGCTCCGTAAAAGGCTTGAATCTTGTCTTATTAATATGCATGGGGTCATCCTTTGGTGAGGTTACCAAAGGTTGGGCTGACATTACATGTGAAAAACTCCTTTGTGTTGCTAGTGGTGCAAAATTCTTTTATGTTATCAATGTGGGTTCATGGCACCTCTCTTGTTGATGTTCGAAAAGCTTATTGTCACATCAAACATCTTATGCAATGGTTTGACTTAATGTTGAAAGGTTAGCAAGGTGAGTAATAAGTCCTTCACATCACTTGGTAACCCAAACTGGAACTAACTTATGATTGTTATTTCACCCCATGAAATATCGGAAGCCAAATATCTGAATTTTGATGCATATACTAAAATTGAATGTGATCCTTGACAAAAAGATTGTATTTTGATGTTAGATGTGTCTTCTTTGTTTGAATCTCCAAATGTGGCATGGAACTCTTCAAGAAACGTTTCAAAGCCATTGAGCAAGGGTGATTGACATTCCAACAAAGTTGCAAACCAAGCAAAGGTTGTGCCTGACAACAAGGTGTTAATGAGTTCAACTTGAAATAGGTTATTTGGATACTGGCGAGGATGAAATCGGATGACCAAATGCATTTAGTTGACAAAACCTCGAAACTTTGAATGTGTGCCATCAAACTTGTTAGGTAGGTTGATCCGTGGCTCCTTTGCTTGGGGTTGTGTTGTCGAAATGCATCCCAAGGAGGTTGAAGTTTGATTGGTTTGCAAATGAACAATAGATTCTCAAAATGCCTGATTTTCTTATTAAAAATTCCTAAGGACAACAAGGATTTCTTCGATGGATGTAAATATGATGAGCACCATGAAATATGACACCAACAAAAGGTGGGTAATCCACAACCTCAATCAATACAAAGTGGGTAATCCACGACTTCTTGAAAACTCCCCATTTGAAAATAAAGGGTAATCCACACTTAACTCCAAAAGAAATATAACTCCTAATTATCTTATAGATACAAAAATAGACATAAACCTAATGAAGTCTATTCAAATTGTTAAAAACACGAGCAAACACAAGAACAAAGGCTAAAGGAAAAGTCTATGTCTAATTTTCAAACAAGGAATATAACAAGATTACGTGATTCAAAAATAAAAACACACAAACACAAAACAAAAACATGAGATGTGCAAGACAAACATGGAAATGGATCTTTATTATGCTAACATATACAAACATGAACATGAAAAAAACTTGATAATGCTATGATGTAAAATTGTGCTTAAAATTAGTGTTGAACAAACTAAAGGAAATGAAAGGTCCTATTCCTATTTATACCCTTTTAGCAACCTAGTTCAAGAAAGCTTCTAAGCAAACTTTTATGTGCATCAAGTAAGGAAGCTTCTTAAAAACCTTCTTAATTAAAGGTTGACTATGAGTTAACTGAAACTTAACTAAAAGTTAATTCGAACTTAAATAAGAGTCAACTAAGAATTAACTAGATTTAACTAAGACTTAATTAAAAGTTAACTAAAAGTTAACTAGGACTTAGTTGGGAATTCACTAAAAATTAACTAAAACTTAATTAAAAGTTATGGATGAATATTATGGATGAATTCCATCCATTGGAAGATGGTGCCTAATGTTTGCATTTGTCACATCAACCATCAATAACCTTAACTAGCACTGGTGTGTTCTTTTCCACTAAAGCCAACTTATATTGTTGCACTAGCTCCTTTATTAATGAAACATGTTGATGCACCAAAATCAAAATGGGCTTGGGCATGCATTATCACAAGCTTACTACATTTGATAATGATTAGTGCTAAGAAACATGGTGGTGGATATGAAGATAGGTTGTTCTTTGTGTTTCATGTGTCTTCTATCAATGTTTTCTGTCTTTTTGTTTACATTGTTATGTGTTCAATGTTTGTTATGTTTGTGTTTTCAATGTCTTCTATTAATTGTCTTTGTGTTTTTAGTTGATCTTGTGTTTATGGTTTGTTGTGGTTGTGTTTTTAATGTCTTGTATCTTTTTGTCTTTAATTGTTTGTTGTGTTCATTTGTGTTCAAGCGTCTTCAATGTTTGTTGTTTTTGTGTCTCAAGTGTCTATAATGTTTGTGTTTTTCAATGTCTTTTGTTTTTGTGTCTTCAATGTCTTTGTTTGCAACTAGTTGTGTTTTGAGTGTCTTCAATTGGTTGTGTCCCGGGTGTTTTTAGTGGGTTGTGTCAAGGGATGTGTGTTGAAGGCCGGAGGAGAGATGGAACAAAGTAGGAGTTGCCTAAAACTTTAAACCATCAAACATGACATAAAACTTTCATTTTAATTCACTATTTGGCTTAGCCTTTGAGTTTAAAGTATACTTTGTAATGTTTTTTAGCTTTAAGTTCCACCATGACCCTCTTTGAAAGCTTTTGTTGATTATAAATGTCTAATCTAGAAAGTCTGCCTTAAATTTCAAAACCTCCAAATGCAAACTGTAAATGTGTTGTCTCCAAAATGTAACAAATCTGCTTGTGTAGTGTGATTTAAGATTTGACACTTGTCTTTCAAAGGGGCCTTTCAAATACCCTGCCTTATAGTGTTACTTAAGACCAGCACTTGTTCTTCTAAGAGGTCATTCAAATACTTGGTGAAATCAAAGACCCCTGTAAAAGAACATGTGTATACCCATCTTGATTTTTGTTAAAAATAAACTGAGCTTTATACCCGGTTACCCACATACCAAACCCCCACCCCATAACTGCTCATCATTGGGTTTCTAAAACCCGGGCCCGGACCGTTCTCTGAATCTTTAAAAAATCAAATAATCATACCCAAGAGGTCCGTTAAATATATTTTCTACCGCCTGGACCTCACTATTATCAGAAAATTCAAATACCCGCCCCACACTCGTTAACACCCTTAGAGCAGGGCATTCTCGAAATAAGTGCCCTCACTACTTTTCTACAGGTGACCATAGACCACAGGCCACTCATGTGCACTGGAGAGGGTCCTATTTTTTTCTTTTGGGGGGGAAGTGGGGATGGAGGGGGAGGTTTTTGTTTTCTTTATGCTTGTTCTCAATGTGTTCCCATGAGGTTCACCAAGTCCTGAAGTTGTTCCCCCAAGAAGTTCCCAATAACACCTCAGTTTTATCCCCTATGGTTTGGCCAAAGTTCAACTCTCCTGTATATAAACTCTAAAGTTCCTCCCCTTTCTTTATTTGATATGCATCTTGTGACAGGAAGGGGTTAGAGAACTTGATGTTTCCCTTTTGGTTTGCCCTCTTAGGTGGTTCATTTGTCTTCTTGGACGTGGGTCCTTCCATTTTGTTCCTTATTTTCCTCTTTTTGGGTGCTTTGGTTAATTTATTGTTGGCAGGGTTTCATCAAAAGGTGGACCATTGGGGAGCACATTTGTTTTTATTTTGCAACTGGGGTCCAAAGAGGTGCTTCTATTGGAAGTGCCTAATGTTCCCAAAACAAATTGGTGATAGGCCAATCAAGATGACTCCTTCCACCAAAAAAAACAAGAAGAAAAGTCTAAGTGCACCCATGAACTAATTAAAATGAATATTCCAAAAAACCCCAAGGTTAGATGTTGAACCCCAAGTTAAGAAAGGTTTTATGGGGTACCCTAAGCTTGTCCACATATGCATATTCATTTCATGTTTGAGAAAACAACGATTTGAGAACATTTCCCTTTGGATTATCATCCATTTTACATATCCTAATTTTTTCATCTTACAAAATATACATCCCTATCCTATGCTTCAATTCCGTCCTTGTCTACCCAAGTCCAAAAAGTCTACCTATGACCCCACCTACAAAATAGCAAGGCCATTGCGAAGGCCTGCCAATGGAATGTTTCAGATTTAATGCTTTACCTCGGGTTTCATGCATTACATTAGTTTAGGTCCATAGGAATATTTTTGATGTGATGCCTCATCAAGGCTCAAAGCTTTACCAAGGCCCAAGCCATTCATATTCATCTTTTTCCATGTTCTAAATGAAATATACACATGAAACTCTCTTGTTCATCTTAGCATGTTTGTGAATGATTGGTTTAATGTTCAGAGCTATAAGTTGAAATTCATAATAATGTTGTCCTTTTTTTAATCCATGACAACACCATTTCTTTTGTCAGGTTTTTTCCTTCTAATTCGTTGCTTTGTATATTTGAAACTAAATCCTCTCCAATCAAAATAACTCCTTTTTCCTTTGATCAACTTACAATACTGAGATTCTTACAAGACTCTAAAGTTCATTGTCTTCAATATCAATTGGCAAAACCTCTTTATATCTTGAACCATTACATCTTCAGAGGAAGTAACTTGAAAAATATACATGCTTCCTAACCATGTTTAATTCCAATACTTGTGATTCCACCAAACATCTTTTTGAGAGCAGCCTTTGAGCATTTAATTCAACATAGATTGGCCAGGGTTCGACATGTGACTCACAAAGTTACATACTAGAAAGTATGACATGATGTAATCAACTTCCCCAACACCTTTGCAACTTTGAACTTTGAAATCTAACATGATTGTAGAACTAAGAACCTCACCAGCAGGAGTTCCAGTTCGCAAAGCATTCCCACAAAAGAGTTAGTCAATTTCCCCTATTGCAATTCTACCAAACATCTCTTTGAGAGAAACATCTGAGCATTTAATTCAAGGCTGGGCAGTATCATGTGACTCACAAAGTTACATACTCATGGAACTAGAAAGCATGACATCAAATATACCAAATCAACTTCCCCAATGCCTCCACAACTTTGAAATTTAAAATCTATCATGATTGTAGAACTAAGAACATAATAACCTCACTAGCAGGTGTTCTGATTTGCAAAACATCCCCACACAGGGCAGGCCAGTACAGTGGAAGGCCCAGCACTACCTCAGTTATTATTACCCTGGGTGATGCCCTGGCAACAAGGAATTACACCCCAGACCTCAGGCTCTCCCCTTGGTTCACAGGATGTAATGCCGTGCTGCCAGGGCATTACCCTACACATGAGCAACAAACATGGATTTGTCGAAGTATCCTAGCTGTGAAGATTCTGGGAAAATTGCTTCATTGCTGTAGAAACTAACCAGCTTTGCTGACTGGAGAGGCTCCTGCAATGCATGCTATATTGTACAATACCAAATACACTTCAATGCCCAAATCTTTAGAAACACAAACATTACCTCAGATAGGAAAACCGGTGATAACTGGCTTTGTCAAAGCTGGGCTTTCTTCAACCTCTAAACATCCCCCTTCAGAGCACTGAACTGGTTAGAGGCCAGAATACAACTACTAAAGAACTGCTTTGTACAAGACATTGTTGAGAGTGATCACTCTCCAATACATCCGATATCCCTCCAAGTTTTAGAGAGCAACACACCGACATTAACTTTAGCCTGAAGGAGCAGTAGGAAAAACAGATCTGGAAGAATAACTAGCCCAAAACTGCATCATTGATGTGAATACTGCTTCCTGGAAGAAAGGAAAATATACCAGAAGCCGAACGATTTAATCAGCAGCACATTATTGCAGCTTGGGGTTGGCCTTGGCAAATAGTAAAGAGTCACTCCTGTCTTGTCACAGTCTTGCAGCAAACACCCACTAAAAACCTGCAAGTACCACTGCATGAAGCAGTTCACCACGAAGACCACAAGATACCCAAGGCTTGCAGTCAAATTGGCATGAAAAAAAACAAATTGAGTGCTTCTGCACCACAAGGCTTGAGATCACTGTAGCCAGTAACTTCCAGACAATCAAATAGATGCCTTTCAACCAGCAAGGCCATAACTCCCAGGGTTGTCCACAGCAGCAACTGGAACACACAACCAAGGGTGATCAGAGGCTTGATCCCTCCTCTTGCAGATCCATTTGGAGCCACTGTCAGGGTTGCACCATCCTCAATAATACAGTCAGCATTATCAAATCTGGGTCCCCATCTTCAGATTCTTGCGAACTGAACTGCAAGCTAACATCTTCCCCATCCACACAGAGACCTTTGTCAGTGTCAGATGAGGTCTGCATCCAATGGTCTGAACTCCATATTGTACTATTGGTCTCGAAAGAATATCTACTAACCTTCTTTTGTCTCTAGGAATGCCTGCCATTCCGACCGTTGGACTCTTGAGAAGTCGAACTTTCATTCGAAAGATGATCCTCTCCCCGCGAAACTCTGCGCAACTCTTCTAGCTGACGGGTCAAATCTGCAATTTGGTTTTGATAATCCCTCTCAGTAGTTGGAGCTACTGGAGCTAACAGTGCAGTATCTGGTTGAAAGAAAGGATGTTGCAAGAGTTCTGGTATGCTAATGCGCTTGCGGCGATCATATGTCAAGCACTTCTTCATGATGTCCTCAAGCCAGGGATTGCAAACTGGAGGAAACTCTATCTTGTGATTGGGGTTTGTGATAGCCTTTATCTTGGCATAGAAGCTGAGATCAGCAAATGGTGGCTGCCCATACACCATTTGGTAAAATATGCAGCCCAGTGACCATATGTCAGAGGCTCGGCCAATCTTAAACTCATTTCCATTATCATCTGTTGTGCTGTTGAGGAATGCCTCTGGTGACATGTAATTGACTGTGCCCATCTGCAAAATAAGCATGGTTCCTGTTAATGTGAGGAGCAGAAGCTGCCTGCATGGTGTACAGAATAAACTCAGATCATAATCACAAGAGGATTCTTAATCCACTATGAATGTACCTGAGATTCCCGCACAATGTTGGTTGTATCATTTTGGATTGCTTTAGCAATACCAAAGTCTATGAGCTTGAGTTCACCTTTGACTAGCAAGAAGTTGGCAGGCTTTAAGTCTGAATGCACAATCCGTTCTTCATGGATGGTCTTCACAGCCTCCAATATATGCTGTAACAAACCACAGATGAGAATGTTTGAAACCCTACTCTGGGAACCAGTAGGACACAGAGAACAGAGGCATGAGGCAAATTCATGTCAAAAACCTGCAGGCTAAGTTACAAGCTCAGAGATTTATATACCAGCCAGTAAAGTCGAAGCCAGGCCGTTTCTACTGGATTTTCTGCATCTAGTTTCCATTTTCCAGTGCCTTGTTGCTTGCACTTTGCAGAAAGCATGTTTGCCAAGTCAATCTCCCCATACTCCAGCACCATAAAGATGAAGGCATCTTCTTTGATGTCACCCCCCTGGTAATTCCTTCTATCCAGCACCTTCTTATTTGTAACCTGCATAACATGGATGGACATAGGTTGGGCTCCCAGATTTTTGAACACATGATCAAAACAAAAATCTCACCAGATGAGGATTCAATGACAGAGATGTTCTATTTGCAAACATCCTTAAAGGAACTGATTGTGTTCATCAGTATATAAAAGCAGCAGGTGGAGCTCACCTCAAAATCAATAAGTTGTATGATATGCCGCTTGCCTTTCAAGCGCTGGAGGTACTCTATCTCTTGGCAGAATCCACGAGCAGAAGTGAAATCTCTACCCTTCAATGAGATGCGCTTTAAAGCATAGATTGAGCAGTCAGAGGCAATAACTTTGAATACCTCACTGCTGCCACCTTTGCCAATTTTCCCAATCTTGTCATACCTCCTGTCATTGACCCACACAGAGTTTGCAGTTTCCGTTCGCACTTTTTGCTGCAGTTGTGGGATGGAGGGAGCCTCCTCTAGACTTTTCACAGGTTCCACTTTCTCTCTGATGGCCGCATAGCCTGCCTTCAAAGAATATCCATCATCAGCTTGGATTTTAGGACTGGTCCTAACCAAAGGTTTAAGCTGAATATGAGGATCGATTGGTTCAGGGCCTTTATGACTATGACCCCAATCTGCTACAGTTACAGGCTTCTGTTGAAGATTGACACTTTGCATGGTTACTCCAGTAACTCCTGAGCTCCCAGTTAGAGACCTTTCATTCACAGTTGTTCGATGTTGTTGTTCAATGAAAGGAGGATTTGTGACTTGCTCATAAATCAGCTGCTTGGCCTGACCAATTGCCCCAGGAACAGCTCTCTCCCCTATTGAAATGGAGCCAAAGGAAGTTGCCAGGTTATTTATAGCTCCCTGTGCAAGCAGGCCCGGTCCACCACCAGTTAGTTTGCTGCCTTCAACCCTGTCTGTCTGTTTGGATCTCAAATCCTCAAGTCGAGAAGCACTGACAGTCACAACTGTCTTGGGGACCTCAGAAGAAGATGACTGAATCATTTCTGCTCTTGATAAGCCTGGCTCTTTGAAATCCAATTCCTGCACACAAAAGAATGTTAGTGATAGAATTTCTGGCTACAGACAAAAACATGACCGAGAGCATACCCTGAAATTGGAAGACACAGGGATGGCAGCTTACTGAAGCAATGTAGCGAGATGGGACACCAATCTTCCCTGTCCCTGTTCTTGAATGCTCTGAAAAAACTGGTGAAGGCTGAACTGGCCGAGAAGTTTTCCAAGCCCAAGGCTCCCTTTCAGAACCAGCTGACCCATTTGTATGTCCTGTGTGTAACTTGGGAGTATCTGAGGGTTCTACTGCATGATGCTCATGTTTTTGCACCCCCATACTGATCTCAATCTTGCCTGTGCTTTCAGACCCATGCATGTACGCAGGATTGGTTGGCATGTCATTCTGGACTTCCATGATGACAGTGCTGGAGCTTGATCTGTCACCAGCCAGAGTGCCTGCAAGAAGTAGAGAGGTGTCCCCCCTTGAAGGATCAGCCTCAGCTTTCCGCTTTCGTTGGTCACTAAGCAGATCACTGTCAGCACCAAGCCTGGCTCCATCTTCAGTATCCTTTGGATACTGATTTTTTCCAGCATTCAGAAGACCGGCTTTGTTGCCTACGTCTTCTGCAATAGCTCTATCCAGTTTCTCATCTGTCAAGCCCTCTTCCCTCACACTGGTGTTGTGAGGCATAGAACCTGGCAAAACCTTGAGAGGATGAATCCAACTGTTATTGGACTCCATTGAAACTGGGTTGTTTGGGTCTGAGACAAGCTCCCTCAGAACTCGCCTTGGAGGCCCTGCACCATTCCAACCTCAATTAGTTCATTCTCAATTGACAATGAGTTTGAAGGTTCTCAAAGTGAGTTCAAAAGTGGTTACTCACCAAAGGCCTTGAGGCGCTTCAAAATATGTTGCCGTGAGCTGGCTGAACTGAGGGACTTCATGCTGGGACTGGATTCCTTTGTTGTCAGAACTGTAGGAGGATGTTGACTTCTAACGGTCTCTTCCTCGCTGCTAGCATCCTTTCGTGACGAAGGGCTGCCCCCACTGCTACTACTCATGGTAGCAACAGAAGTAAGCCTTGCAACTGTAGCAGCTGCTGCTGTTGGTGTTCCTTCAGCACCTGCTTGTAGAGCCCCACTCTTCAAATCTCCTTCATTGTGCATACCTCTCTCACTACTTGCAAACAGCTGCAAGTTTACATTGAGCAAATGTTGTCTCTCACCTCCTGCCAGAATTCCTGGCTGCTTGTTGTCTTGCCCTGCTGTTGAAGATCAACAATTCAGCATGTTAGCTAGTTCCTTTAACATGATGAAGAACAATCATCTTGTAAGAAGAACCAGCAAAGTAGTTTCCTACCTTTGGTTTCAACCTCAACAGGGGGAGGACCCTTCTTGTACGGTGTGAGAGTGCGGGGTGGTTGTGCTCCAAGTTCAAGATCTCTGGTCCAGGCAACAGATCCTAGAGGTGTCTGGTGTTCCTTCACAGGCACTCCAACTTGCTTCTGAGAGGCACTGCTGCTGCCATTTGACAGTTTCCTTGCTCTTTCTCTTAGTTCCTGAAGGATTTCAGCAGCTGTCTTCCCCTTGGAGGACTCAGACAAAGGCTTGGGCTTCTCTGTCGCAGCTATAGGAGTCTTCTGCAAGGGTGCTGGTGTGGGAACCTGTAACAAGGAGCACATTTGGTGACGATAATTTCTTCTCTGGACATTCAGAGGATCAATGAAAAATCCTCTCCTCTAATGGAAAATACAAATGCCCCCAAAATAAAAGGAAGATAAATTCCATTGTCCTCCCTTGGCCAAGGAACGGATTGGAAGCACAACATGCACAAAAATCTGAAATTGTAGCTATTGGCTACAGAAGGGTAAGAACAGATCTGGATGTTAGACCTCAGCATAATCAACAATGCATCACTTGCATGTTTTAGTAGCCTACAACACTTAAAAATATTTTAGGCAGCAGGCAGCCAAGATTCACACTCCATTGTTGTAAATCTTAGCCTATAGTTGGCCAAATTTCTATTCCTATGCTACTCATTTAGCTAAGTACAAACTTTCTCCATGGCTAATTGGTGCTCCCATGTGAAACAATTAGGTCAAAAGGCATGCTTTGCTCCATGCTTCTCTTGTTAACTGTTCTGTTAGAAGGGAATATGCAGAACCATGTGGCATGCACAAAGGAAACCATATTCCAATATGCATCAATTGGAATATGTAGAACCATGTCTGATTTGCAGCCAAAGATGTTGCCACCACATCTCCAAAGTAGAATAAGAAGAAGTATTGCCCCTTTTTTCTGTTAAAAAGTTCCACTGAGTATGTCTTCACCCTTACCCCACTACCAACTCTCCATCACAAGAGGACCTTGTACATCCACAACTATGTGTTCACCCTTACCCCACTATCAACTCTCCATCACAAGTGGACCTTTGTATACATCCACAACTACCCAGAAATAAATAGCGGTGGCAGCATTTTCAACAGTCGTTACATACAGTGGCACCTCTCATGGTTGTATCAACTAATGCAGATGATGATCTTGCATATACCCTAAGAGGTTTTGAAGTTGAAGACATTTGTAAAGGTGGCCGTGCGCTTGTGGCCACTACTAGAACAGTAGACCTGCTTATTACAAACAGCACAAGCAAGCACAGAGGGGGAAACAAAGGACTAGTGTAGTTGGGGACACTGACCATGTTGTGTTGAGCCGAGTCCTTGAGAGCCATCCTCCCCCGTGAAGGAGCTGCTGCTCGTGGTGCAGCGTTCTCCTTATCCATGCTTCTGGCGAGCATGATGCTGGTGCGCGCCAGTGATACGCCGCTGCTCTCGGCCCCTCTCCACTGGAAAGAGGACGGCCTCACCTGACTGTCCATGGCTGCTACTGGTTCTACAGCATTGGAGGCGCCACGCCACCTTGAAGGTCGCTCTTCTGCAATAGCCTGCAGAAGAGACGCACTCCAAAACACCACTTGGAAAACGGTAAACGACTTTCAGGAACTACAGTAATGTCCGACGAAACGCGAAGTGCTCAGCAAAACCCAGCGCTGCCATTCCGTCTTAACCCGTAGCGTCACCATCATCAAAGAGATTCTCCCGCTAGCACAGCATCTGCGAAGATCGTCACAAGAAGACAGACCGCCTCCAATACTGCGAAAACTTCACCAATGTGACAAAATCCGGAGCTCGCTCTATCTTCCCCCAGAAACAACAAACAAAACGGAGAAAGAAAGAAAGAAAGAAAGAAAGAAGAGGCCCCAAAAAAAAAAAAACTATCAAACCTAAGAAACCGATCCCCAATCCACAAAAGGAAAATCACCAGCGGGAGGGAGGGATGCTGCTACTACCTACTACACTGCCACAAAACCTGACGGAGAGAAACGTGACGATGCTTACATTCTCCCATTGCGCTCAACGCCCTCAAGCACACGACCTAGGCTAGTGTACATCTGAAAGGAAAGATCCAAAAAAAAAGACGGTTGATGACCAATCCATGTCGTCAATCCATGGCTGAGAGAGAGAGAGAGAGAGAGACGCTACGCGACGCGTTGCTCTAGTGCGACATCCGCCATCGCCCTCAAGCTCTGGCCGCGCCGTATTCGAACGGAGGTTCGACCGTTGAGCGCGGGGTTTAGAGACCCGGGCGTTTGTCGGGCGAGAGTTTCCGGCAAGGTAGAGAGATACCATGAGATAAGACGGGCTAACCGAGATTTCTTACAAGCCCGACCGTTTGAGCGCGGGGTTAACAGACCCGGGCGTTCGCCGGGCTAGAGTGTCCGGCGAGATAGAGATACCGTGAGAAAAGAAGGGCCAATGGACATTTATTTTCATATTCTTTTTTCCATTTTTAGTACTACACTGCCGCCTTTCTTTCTTTCGTTCTTTTATGGGCGAAATTCCGTCACTTGGTGGAAACTTTTATTTAGTAAAACAAAAAAAATTGATAAGTGTTTTGTGGGCCCAACAAAATCTCAAAAGAATAGTACTTCTCCAAAAAAATCAGAAAAATCGCCATATTTTTATCTCACGTTCTAGGAGGTAGCCAAATATGTAGAACAATGCTTAGATTTTTTTACTTTCATAAATCATTCATAAAATAAATTGGCTAAACGTATGTATGTATTTTTACATATACATGATTGTCTGATGCCACCTTAGCTCCATCACAAAATTGTGTTTAAGAAACCATTATAGTCATGCTAAATTGGTAGTCATGAGTCTTTTAGGACAAATTGAAGGCAATTGGCCCATTGTGGCCTAACCCTAATCAAGGTAGGTCCTAGGTTAAATGTTTTAAGATACGTCCACACTAGTGTTGTGTGTGCACATGTAAATCATTTACATTTAACTGTATGGCCTTGCACTGTATGGCCTTCATATGTTGCTTCAAGTGGATTCCATGCTAAGCTTTTTTTCCCTTTTGTGCTTTTTATGTTCATCCTTCATATTTTGTTTTTTAGTTTGTCATGGTGGTCATGGTTGTGCATCGTGCTCCCCTTCATGTTACATAGGAAAGATCAAAAGGGACACAAATATGTCACCCTCACAAAAAAAATCTTGGCCCTCGTTTTCTATTTCAAGTGGATGCCACACCTAGCTCCATTTCCCTTTAGTGTGTTTCTTTTTATGTCAATTGTTTGTTATGGTTATCATGGTTATGTTGGTGCTCCTCATTGCAATGTTTCATGTTGCACAAGGAAGAACAAGGATGTGACAAGGAGTGTTGCCCCTCACAAATTTTTCAAATCATTCTTGGACTTTGTGTTTTGCTTCAATTGAGCACCATGCATTTCTACCCTTCCCTTTTTTGTTATTATGTTTGGCCCTTGTCTTTGTTTTTTCAATTTGTTATGTTGGTCTTGCATTGTGCATTTTTTTTGTTGCACAAGGAAGAACAACAAGGATGTGAAAAACTTCACCCTCGAACATTTTTCTATTTTCAACCTTTATTTTTTCCTTCAAGTGAACACCATGCCAATTGCTTTTCCCGTTTTTTTTTTACTACTAAGCTTTTGTCTTTTACTTTTTGTTCATCATGGTGGTCATGGTTGTGCATAGTGTTGGTGTTCCTCATTGTGTTGTGCAACAAGGAACAATAAAGGTGCAAGAACATCATGCCCCCCAACTATCATATTTTATTGAACACATGAACATAAAACCCAACTACATCAATCTCTCATTGTGGTTGTTAAAGTCAAGTTGGTGTTCCCCATCATGTTATGGTGATATATAAAGAAGAGCAATGAACATGTGAAAAATGTTAGCCCCCTTGATGATTTTCAACAATCATTTTTTTCAACTTGTAATTGCAATTAAATTTTAAAAGTTAGGCTACCTACCTACTTGCTTGATTTTTTTTACCTATTTAAACCTATTACCTACCTATTAAATTTTTTTAATAACAATCCAAAAAATGATTTTAATTTTTAAGTGTAAATTTGACCAATTAAATGGTTTGTTGTCTACTAATCATATTATAATCATCCACTACTATGACACTTCATTAATATGTATATTTTTTTCTATGACTTGTCCTATATAATTTGACAATTTCCTTTTATGATTATAAAATGAAAAATGTCACATCAAACATTCAATAATTTCTTATCTTAAACAACTCATATGGCCAAGGGCTTTTTAGCCATATGATATTTGGTATGACTACAAAAGTCATAATTAGAGTCATAACTTAAACAATTTTTTCTAGTTTTTCATTTGAAGCAAATTTTAGATTTTCAGTTTTATAATAATGTGTGGACTTGACTTGTTTCTTTTGTACCATAAGGAACTTGAAAGGGTGAAAAGAATGGAAGTAAACATGTTCAATTATAATTTACCAAAGTGGAAATTAGCAATAGTCATGAAGACCTTTTTTACCTCAAAGGTGTCCATGTTTCAACAACGTATTATTTATTGATTATAAATGGTGATGTGTTATGTTCATCAAATATAAGCATTAATTTTTGAAATTCCTTCAAAATTGACATGGGTAATTGTTGAGGTGGTTTGTGAAATTATTTATCCTATTGTCACAACATGCATGGTTATCCAATATCGTGGCTATTGCACTACAACAAATCATGATTTTTAAATTTAAAACAATTGGTCAAAAAAGATCAAATTATGACATTTGCTTATTTGACCAATTAATCGTAATAAACAAAGTCAAAATTTAACCAATAAAAAAAAACATGTCTCTTCAACAACTAAACCATGTAAGGCCTTTAGTCAAGTTGGCCAATTTTTTGGTCAAAATGGATAAGGTAATCAAGTTGGTTAGCTTGAAAAGCTCTAATTTGTAGTAATGTTGGTTATTGTTTAATGCACGAGTATTAATTCAATAAGTTTGTATGTGAAACTTGAAAAGGAGAAATTATAATTATAAATGAAAAATGATCTTGTTGATTCTTTGAACATGTAGATGAAGGTCAAATAATTCGATTCAAATATGTGACAAAAAGTGATTACTATGCTAAAACCTTTTCTTAGATTTCATGGATTATTACAAACTTTCTAAGGTTCATGACATGTTAGCACTCGTGTTGGATCTTTGGTTCAAAGACCTTAACTTAGTATGAGACTGTGTAGGACAAACAACAACAATTGAAATTGCTTTTGCATCTGATTCAAATTTTCTCCTTCAAACTCTTAGGATATGTACCAAAAGTCACAATATGGATGGTTGAACACTAGTTTGGGTGTTGTGCAAGGAAGTTTGCATAATACCAATGTAGTTTTTGAAATTGGGGCATTGAAATTGAAAATAGTATGGAAGAAGTAAATGTTCTCATTACCTACACGTCAATAGTTAATTAGTGAATTAATTTGCCTTTGTTTCAACATTCAACTTTCAATATGTTCCAAATTAACTTGATTTGAATTTTGTTTGTTTGTGTAGGCCCATCATAAATTGTCATGCTTGCACACCTTTGTTGTGCCACCCTTTGAAAAAATTGGAATACCCTTTTCTATGGTGTGCAAAATGTGAAAGGAAATTATCAATAATTACATATTTTTCCAAAGCATTAATATTGGGCATACTTGGTAGTCAAATAGAAATAGAAATATTTTTTTCTATTGTAAGTATCCTCATGGGTATTTGTCAAATTTTAGGCTTGGTGCAAAAAACTTGGACCTTCTTGTTTTGCTTATCAAAATTGGCCCAGTGACCCTTGTGTGGGTATTAAAGGAATGTTCAAGGGATATGGTGAAATTTGTTGAAGCTAAAAAAAACCCTTAGGTATTTTTTTATGTTGAATTCCTTTATGCACTTAGCTATCATTTAGAGGAATGTCCACAAGATTGGAAAATGTTTCTTTGATCTTACTCATGACATGATGTTGTTTAGAATAGTTGAACCTTGAACATGTGTTTTTATGTTTTTCTATGAACCATTGAGTTATTTGGAACTTGGTAATTGGTTCCTTTTAATGCATTTTGATCAAAGGTTACATTGACAATTTGCAATGTGTTTATCCCATGTCCCAAGTGTATGGCCGAAAATTGTTAAAAAATACCCTAAACCTTAAACCTCGTGTCAGAATGTTTTGCAAGTTTTTTTTATTTTTTATGGTTTTTGCACAATTTTAAGCAATTGTACACAATGTGTAAGTGTATGTATTTTACACTTATGTAGGAGGTGTAAATGTGTTTTACATTTACACAAACATGGATTAGGTTTTTACACTTACACTTACACAAGGCATATAGGAAAAAACCATATACATGACCAACACTAGTCCACACCTATTGGTAAAACGTGATATTGGAAAGGTATAAAATTGGCAATGTGCAAGAATTTGAAATGACTCCACACCTAAGGGCAAAGTTATTAATTTAAAATGACAAGTCAAAAAAAAGAATAGATAAATGGATGGTAACTTAATTTCAAAAAAAGTTGTTGTGTACTATCTCAAGTATGATTACATTATCAAACTTATTGTATGCTATAGATTTTGCAACAACAAAGTTTCACAACTTTTGTACAATGTTCACATGATGATAAATCTCTTATAAATATTTTATTTCCAAGCGTTTGCACAATTTTTTGTGCTCACATCATTCACACAATCTTTAGTATTTGCGCCTTCGTTGCATTAGTGGACACAGCTTCAACACAAAACATTTACAAGTTTTGGTGCTCATAACATTATTGAATGTTTGCAAGTTTTAGAATTGATGGCACAATTGCATCTTTGACATGGTCATAATTCTTTTATAACTTCACATGGT
>Ga0116228_10001857_pt1 | contig 17851 bp, 11 predicted proteins | sample S1TSphfallax_2_FD_89694 | JGI IMG/M metagenome (GOLD analysis project Ga0116228, IMG submission 89694) | Host-associated microbial communities from peat moss isolated from Minnesota, USA - S1T2_Fc - Sphagnum fallax MG | ecosystem: Host-associated > Plants > Peat moss > Unclassified | place... | reverse complement strand
AGAAGAGAAAAAAAATTCAAACTTTTTGTTGTTTGTAAAATTTAATAAGAGTATTATATTATGGTGTTATATGGTTGGGGTAAAATTTTGGTGTGTTGGGGGGTTTTTGGGGGGGGGGGGGGGGGGGGGTTAGTGATTGGCATTTCTTATACACTTGCTTGAGAAATGTTGTACTCCATTCAAGAGCTTTCATCACAAGAGAATGTGGTTTTTCTGACACAAAAGGCCACTGCTCGCTACACATGTGTGAGGTAAACTTTGTGGATTCATCCATTACAATATACAATATGTGATATTTATTGTGGTATATTTATGTACATTCAAATGCCAATTATTTGTCAGATCAAGTAACGGCATATATTACATTTGCATTACATGTGCGATTAACTAAATGTCAAATTATTGGCATTTGAATGTAATATATACCACGATAATTATCACATATATTGTACATTGTAATGGATACAATCACAAAGTTTACCTCACACGTGTCAGGGGCAGTGATGTGTCATGAGCCGTGGCTTGTTCTGCGAGAAAAACCACATTCTCTTGTACAGATTTAGATTTGAAAACTTAATTAGCTTGATCAGTAGTGAGCTAGAATTAGCATGTGTAACTTACCCAGCTGCTTGTGGTCCATGGTTGCAGGCTTGCTGGTAATCCAGAAGTGGAGGTCCAGTTATGGAACTGAGACGCAGGCCTGACATGAGCCGCCATGTGTATATCTTGACTGCCAACCGCTGTTGCTGATGGAGCTGGTTGTTGCAAGCTGCTGGGTCGATCCAGTCGCGGGAATTGCAGCATATTGGGCGGGCCGACGCGGTCGAGCAGCCTGTCCCATGGACCTTGTATACTGTGTCCTCTTTGATTAACAGACTGCAAAGCAGCTGCATTGTTGCTTATAAATCCTCGCCAATCCTGCAACACTCCGGCTCGGGCTGATGTGCTTGGAGGGATTTCGTGCAACCAAGCTGCAGGCAGTCTAAAAGACGACTGTCGATCTAATGACACTAGGCCGGCCGGCCTGTGATGATCGGAACTTCGTGGTCTGCCAAAAGAGTCAATGCTGGGACCAGCTGCAGCTCCCTCTGGTCCCATCATCATCCAAGATGCCAAGAACGATTCTTCAGATTGAAATCTCGGAGGTGCAGGCCGTTGAGATGGTGAAGACGACGTTGGGGGTCTTAATAGCTCATGAGCTGCATCTACTCTAGGGCGCTGGGACGGCCCTTCACCAGCTTTCCAACTGGTCATTTGCCTTGCAGTTCCTGCAGGTGGTTGTCTTGCATCTCCCCTCTCAGCAGGAAATGGAAATCTCGCGGTGGAATTAACCGGAATTTGATGGGCAGTTGAATCTCTCAGAAACTGGAGAACCTGTTGAGCCCCTGGACCTGCTGGATCGTCATGTCTGAGAGGGAGTACCATTCCTTCTCCATGATGCAAGCTTGGACAAACCGAAGCTCCATGCACCTGCTGTCTGCTAGTCCTGGAAGCTACAGCAGCTCCTTGAGGAAATAAGATGGCGGGTGCAGCTTGGAGTTGTCCCCGATCGTGCAGTGGCTGATCAAAGGAGGGGGAGACAGGCTGCAGTAGTTCATGGGCTCTGCTGTAGGCCGGATCCAACCTGCTGGTGTCAGTACTTGGGGGATTCAAGGGAGCTGGCCTAGTTCCGCCGATTGTTCCTGTGGGATCTGAGCTTAGCAGTACGACAATTGGCGACTTGGTCACTTCTGGATACGTGAAACTCCTTGAAGTGACAGCTCCAGGTTCCTGTACTAGTGTAGCTTCACCTGATCTTCCTAGATCTGCTTTCAGGGTAGTCCCTAGCCGCAATTGTAACCATGAGGTACCTGCTTCTTGTTCTTCTTCATTTACATTCGTGTCAGTCTGAGGCCTAGAAGGAAGTCCCTGCTGCGTGTGGTGCAGCTGATATATGCTGCTTTCCTGCAGGTTGGAAATTTTCTTTTCGACGACCCTAGTTTCGAATGCCAATGGTACTGTTGCCTGTGGATAGAATTCTCTCTCCGTGGGGCCTGTAGGGCTCCTAGTCCTGTCTTCTAATTCTAGCTGCTGTGAAGCTGCATTTAGTGTATTTCCTGGAGGGACGCCAGGCCCAGTATAAGCTTTCTTCACACATCCAGGAACTTCCTGTGAACGCAAAGACTCATGTGCAGATGATACTAGTTCTTCTTCTTGTGGTTCGTGCTGCAGTACTGGGTCGAATTGCTGCACTCTGGGTTTCTTATCCGGAGCTGGAACAGGGCTCGAACATCGCGATGGTCCCGGGTCGTCGAGAGCTGGTGGTCCAGCGACCTCGTCAACAGAGCTGGATCTTGAGCCTTGATCTTGATCTGAAGCCATATGTAGCTGCTGCTGCTGCTGCTCCTGCTGCTCTGAGGTCAGATCCGAAGCTGCAGAATTCTTCTGAGAGCCTTGATCAGGCTTCAACAAGCTGCTGCAATAGTTGAACTGATCCAGAGCTTGTTTGCAGGCCGAACTAAGACATTCATGAACCGCCGAACTACTTCCCCCAGCAGCCCTGAACCCAATTCCCAGCTGCAGCGCACTCTCCTGCAGCTGCAGATGAGATCCAAAGCTTAGACTGTGCTGCACTAATTTTCTCTTCTTCGGTTGTGACCAGTAGTTCATGAAATGGGTGTTCTGGACAGTACGAGTAGTAGTGGGCGCATTGCAGGCATCTCGCCCCGAACTATTGCTGCTGAAGTCCACGAGCGACCTTGAATCAGTCTGCATATCATCAATCTGCCCACTCTCCCGTGGCGTCGTCAAACATCGAGAGCTGGTGACTCGATTCAGCCGGATCACAGTTCCAGGCTGCAAGATGAAATTATTGCGCACATGAGCTGCAGCAGGTTCACTAGAGCACATCTTCCATGATCCGGTTGTCGTGGAGCATCTCCGGTATTGGGAAGAACTGCTGCATGCCCCGCTAACGTGTGCTAGTGTGCTCGAAGAAAAACAACTCCTGCGGTCTTCAACTGTTCCATTATCATGGTTTAGCCTAGAAGTAAATGAACGCAAATGCAAGGTTTTTCTGGCGACTGGATTGATTCTGAACTGTGCACTCGCTTGGCACCCTACCGAACTGCATACAGACATACACAAAAAGCACAACAAGTTGCAGGTCAATGTTCTGGTTAGATCGCCAACGCGGGGTTCTTCCTGTAACGTCTTACACAAGGAGAGTTTGGAGACTGGATATATTGTCCTGCAGGTTCACAACTGCTTTTACGCTTCCTGCTGCAGGTATTCCTGAGTATACACCGCCGCTCAAGTACTTCAAGGGTTTTATAAAGAGGACTTACCATGTTTTAGTGTCATGCAGCAAGCTGAAGGAGCAGAAAGCACTAGTCGTCTTTGAGTTGTCGCAGTGAGAGACATAACTAGCGCCATATTCATCAGTACTAGTGCCAGCTCCAGGCAGACTCGAGAAGCTGGAGCAAGCAGCTGCAGCGCTACTTGGTTGAGTTTGCTTCCACATACTGTAGGTTGAGAAGAATCGCACTGATCAGCAGCCATGTAACTCTCGCGCTCATCAGGCTCCCAGCTTACAGCAGCTTCCCCTACGCTCCTTGCCAACATGAAATCAGATTCTAGCTACGTCCTCGGACTTCTCTTAAGCTTGGACAGCAGGTTACTATGCAGGAGTCGCTTGAATCTTCACATTACGGTGCAGATGCGTCATGCCGGCCAGTTCAAGCTGTTCTCCACGCCTACACCGTCGATGTCTAGAGATCCTCACATGGCCTGCACGATTCGAATCAGTCATCTCAATCTTTTGAATGCTTCTAGAATGCATGCCAATATATCCAATGGGAGATTGTGTACAAGTGACCCTCTCCAGTGCCTTTGAAGATGTTTATGAACACACAGCCTGGAAACTAATCCATACGGTACGTGCAGCTGCTTCCGGATCGAAAGTGCTTCCGCCGGACTGGCTCCAAAAATATTCTTGCCCATTATTCACAGACTGCAATGAAATCATTTGAGAACATGAGATTCAAGTATTGAACAGCTGACTCATGACCAGTTCGATCTACAGCCTCCCACCTGCGCGAGCTGTACGTCCACAGAATTAGGCTTCAAAACACTCTTGCCCAAAGATCTTGACGTCTACCGAGTAATCGTCTGGTCTTCATGTACTCTACAATCGAATTGTGATGTTACATGAGTAGTGCAGCTTCAGTACTACCTCCTGGTGTCGCCCGAGAGCAGTACAGCACCTTGAGCAAGTTTGCTGGATTTCAAATCTTCCCCTAAAGGAAAATCCGATCAACAGTCCCAACGCAGATCAGCGCCTGCTTAGTGTCGCAGACATTGATCTTTAGCAAATGTGTTGAACACTAAAGCTGCCAAGAGGACAACGTCGCGGGCCTGTAAACTTCCTGGTACCAAAAGTTACAAAGGAGGAAGAATCTAGCCAAAGCTGGACTTCATAATTACATGTCCATGAAGCTCTAAGGCATGTGTAACAAAGCAGGTCACGCGGCGCAGCACTTACATGCTGCAGTACTCCAGACATCATGAGCGCCGTTTACAACCCGTGATGTACATACTTTCTTTCCTTTCTACACGCTCCACTACTAGCTAACAGTGCCCTCCATCCTGCAGGTGATCAAGACCAACCAGAACCCACTTATAAGTACAGCTAGCGCCACAGCGTACAATAATTCCTTGACGCCAGTCATGACTTCTCGAGACTAATCAACAGTATTAATTCTTCTTCCTACTGGAAATCATGATATTCATGATCATACTTTTTTGGTGACAACTACTAGTACTACTACTCCACCCGCTTCCATTGTACACACCTGCACCCCTACGACCATTCCACCACACAAGATGAATAATATATATTAGGAGGATATAAATAAAGCTGTACTGGTGTTCTACATCAGATGGCTCGATCATGACTTACTCATCAGCAACAACTTGAGCAAGAGTATAAAATATTTTAGAATCAACTTATACTTACTCCGCCATCACTCTCATGAACACCAATCTCCCCTAGCTAGCAACCACAAAGCAGAACCTGGGCTGCAGCAGCAGACGACGACTGCATGACACACATCAGTCCGTCACGCGCTTGCAAAGAAAGCCGGAAGCGTCGTACTAGCCAGCTGCTAAAGAAAAACACACCACCACCAAACCAGTCCGGAACTCCCCGTGGCAAAACACGGAACTGGTGAAAAGACAACAAATCCGGTAGAGAGAAGAGAGAGAGGAACAACAGCGTGGGATGCGTGCTACCACTGCTGTAATCAAAGGGCCTAGTGTAGTAAAAACCTGGAAAGATTTTCCTAGTGTATCTGGAGATACTCGTACAAAGTGTATTCCAGCCGTCGGACTTTACAAAAATGGTGTGGGCTTTTCATTTCAGTAAAGTCCGGCAGCCATTTTTTTCCATGATACCCATTGGGTATCCACTGGACACTTGCCAGGTATATGGGAAATATAATTTTAAGAAAAATGATGCCCAAATTTTACACAGTGTAAAACTTATTGACAAGAGCTTTATGGAAATTCAAGACTTCGTCAGTTTTGCCTTCAGGTCCCTTGTTTTCGTCAAGCACCTGTCCTAGTGCTTACCTGACACTTTAGTACACTCATTTATAGATCAATTGATTGATTAGTAGTAGATTAAATTACTTGTCCCCCTAATTAAATCCATTGCACGGCACCTCAAACACACCGAACAAAACATATTAAATCGGCCAGAGAAATTGAATGCAGTAGTACAAAATTACTGCTGGGATTTTGTCCCCAGTCTGCCCTTCGGCCCATTCATGTTTTCTAAAAAAAATTGGGTGATACCTGGGCACGTTTTGCACTCATAACTTCTCATGTTATGAATGTTCCAAAGGGCAAATAACATGCCTAGTGACAGGTTAAATACCCCTAATACCCAAAACATGTTTAGGTGTCACAAGGTAAAAACAAGTGGGGCAAAGGGCAGACTGGGCGAAAACCTTGCAGCAGTACTTTTTGTACTGACTGCATTCAATTTCTTTGGCAGGTTTAACATCTTCCACTAGCTCTTGGATAATTCCCTTTGTGGGAAAATCGTGGAACTTTATCTCCAAGATTAATGGACTAAAATCGCAACAGGGAATTGTGTGACAGAGAGAGTTTTGCAACATTCCCAAGGAGCCTGCCTCGCAAGGAAGTTCAAATTATGCGATTAGTAGGGTACTGTGAACCAATGTCAAAGGAGAAGTCGATAATTTTTCCCTGATTGGAAAGCACCTATTGGGAGAAGCGAATTTTCGCTTTGACATTGATTCTAAGGCCCACTTTCCACTAGGAGTCACGGGCAAGGTTGAACTCAAATTAAGCATTCCTATTGGTGCAATCACTGAATCAGTCCCAAGGGCTGTATACTAGGAGTCAAGGCTGAAAAAATAATTAATTAATTAATCTATCACTTTATGGCCTTGACTTGGCCTCGAGGCAAAAAGAAAGTTACCTATCAACTTTAGAGGCCAATTTGCAACCCTTAGGGTCAATGTTTCTACAATAAAATACAGTTGTTTTGATGAAATCCACATGGTAGAATGAAGTAAACCCTGAACCAAGCCTTATATTTTCTACTTCATTTTTTCATCTTTCTTTATTTTTCTCTCCTTAACCAAACACTACATCTTTCAGTTCTTCATTTTATCTCTCTTCATTTTCTTCTTCTCAACCTAACCTTATTTCTTCTATTTCTTCATTTCATCTCTCTTCATTCTTTTTCCCTCTTTTTTATTTTGTATGTTTGTTTGTGAATGATGGAGATAGTTTTTATTTTTCTATTTGAGATATAGCCATAAGAAAACAAGAATTACAAAAAAAATTGTTTATGTTCACCCATGGTGGTCTGACTTTTAAAATGTAATCTGAGAAAAGAAGCCAAAATGAGAAAAAAATGATTCCAAAAAAGAATGAAAAAAAAGCAGATGAAAGGTTGAAGCCTTGGTTGCTATTTTTTTGTCTTAACTGCTTTACACATGAACTCATTGACTCCCAAACAAATAAAATTTTATTAATAATTTGGGGCCAAACAACGAGCCAAGAAATGCTCAAATTTTTCATTATTGGGCCCAAGATTTTTTGGCCTCAACTCCTAAAGCAGGCCTAAGAAGGATTTCTAACATTCCCACATTCAAGCACATAGGGGAGTTGTTCAAAAACTCCTTGTGAGACTTAACTTTACTGAGCCATTAAATTTTAAACCTGCCCCATAAGTGAATTGATTGCCTACCCCCGGCACAAACTAGACTCTAGTCTGCTGTCTAACGAGTTCTGTGCATCCCTCAATTAAAGTTTGGCAGGTTTACACCTCATCCCTGTTTTTAATAACTGTTCTTAACAATAGCCTCTCTCTATCTCTTTCTGGCTGTCTCCATTGTCCAAACGTCCAGACTGCCTCTCGTACAGGCCCCAGGGTAAGCTCCAATGCCACACTGGCTACGTAGGTATATAATTTCTATGAAAGAAGTTTTCTTCTTTTGTTGGGCTGTGCCCCTAGTGAAGAGACTAGGTGTTATTGGTGTAGGATTTGAACACAAAATTTTGGCTCCAACTTGACCCAACCTGTGGGTGACAGCTCAAGTACTATGTGTGTGTGCAGATGATGCATGGGCATGTTCCATATATAAATGCATGCATCCAGATGAGAAGTTCTATGTTTAAGAAGAGAAGTTAATAGTTTGACGTTTGAACCTGCCATACAGGCATTCCAGGTGATCAGATACTATTTCCCAATTACTAAGGAAAAGGAAAATTTTAATTAAAAAAATGTACTTTCAAGAAATGAAACCAGTCATTCAGCAAATTAGTAAAACCAGAAACAACATTAATTGAAAAGAAATAACACAAAATTTGTTTGTTGTTGTTGTTTTAAAATTGGGGTGGTTGCTTGCTTGCTTGCTTACTCCCGTTGTAGTTACTACCCTTGTACTCACCTTGCAATGTCTGCTGCTGCTGCTGCTCATTACTAGTACAACAAAAAGAAAACCCATGATTCTCACATTTATTTCCTAGCTAGGAGATTTGATGCCTGAGAAATTGTCTTTTGTTTTTTTCATTTCAGACAAATGTACATAGTAGTTACTTTACGGAGTTCCTTGTATCCCACATATAATTTTCAATCTCATAGAAATGCTTTTTTTGGGTAAGGAGACGAGCATTAGGGAAGCTATGAAGTATTCATTACGTAATGTGTTCTTGGATCTTATTCTTGGCTGGTCTATGATGCATATAAGAAGAAGAGAGGGAAGCTGCATATGAGGTAGATTTGTTAATGGCAGTTGCTTTCTGAGATAGCTGGGGGCTGTTTCACAAAAAAATTGGTACTCAAATCCTTCCTCAATGATGCTTCTGTATAAGTTAACTCACATCTTTCACACTAGTGTTCCACAATAATTAGACTCCAACCTTTCTCCACTTTGCCATCCAAGGCAGAATCAATGAGCAGAAACCCATTGGAATTCCAAATGATAATCTTGTCCACCCAGTAAATTAGCAGTTGATAGCCATCCCCATGAAGCTCACATGTATACAATCATTGTGAGTGCATCCTAATAATGACTAAATATAGGGACTAATAAGGCTGAAGTTCTTAAAACAGATTTGAAGTCTTTGGAGTTGAGATTCAGAAGTTGTTCCATTTTGGGTTGGTGGATGGTACACGAGGAGAAATTTTGGCTTTGTCTTTAGTGAACAGTGGACAGCATGGAGCACACGGAGCATTACCCCTTTGAGGAGAGCTGTCACCCTTAAGACCAACCTGCTCTAACATTTGCACATGGCCATTCTGATTGCCTACATGTTGGTCATGAACCAGACCCGTGCCAACACCCTAATCATTGCATTCAAACACCTGATTGACCATACCATTTGCTCTGCTGCTGGCTGCTGATGGCAAGGACTATCAAAGTATCACCAAACAAAACAAATTGGTAGGTAAAGAAATTCATATGCTGCCTTGTAAGTTGTGGTATTTTTCTAAACTCTGTAAAAATCATGATGACCATGGCATATGGTCAAATCATGGCCATAAAATAAAGCAATAAAGTAGCCCTTCCCTTCTATTTTCTTCCCAACTCCAGGTCCCCCAATTGAAAAGTTTGTCGGTTTCAGTGGATTGGGGAATCTCAGCAACCAATAGTGACAGGAAGGGTAGACAAGAGGGAAGAAGATATGTATTATGCAAGGTAGAGAAATGTTGAACTTTCATGCTAGATTCAGGAAGGTTTTGACAGGCCCAACAACACAGATGATCTTAGCATATTACCTTGACAATCTTTAGGTAACCCTCTGGAGTCTGGAGGCTGACCATAAATTCCCATTTCTGAATATCTAAACTTCAGAATCAAGTGTTTTTGGCAAATGGATTAGTACCAGTGCTTTTTTCTTTTGGCTAATTTTTGCATGGTGGTGACCAAAAAACCAATCCATCGTCAACATTTGTACAGAAGGTCTTTTTGGAACAAATACACAAAGGTCACCAGATTTTTATGGGAAAAGAAAAAGTTAAACCCTATCGTTTCATCCTAGGCCCCTTATTTTGAGAATGCCCCCCACCTGAGGGCTTTACCTTACACTCAAGACATCATGTTATATCAAATAATGGGGTCCTTAACTGAAAATGATTGGGGATCTTGGTACCTGTAGGAACGGTGTTGACAAAATGCTGGTTGGTATGAAGAATAGCTTGGCTGTCATTGCTGGCTTTTATGAAATATTCAAAGTTCTGAGGTTCAAATTGCAAAATGAAGATTTCTTACTCATGCCCAATGATTTTTTGGAGTGGTTGTATCATCGAGAGATCAAGCAGCAACAACTTCACTGCAGCCTGCTCCTAAATTTGATTTGTAAATCTTAACAAATTGTTAAAATTTTCTCACTACTATCCTCAACCCATCATATGTGGGAATAGAGCAGTGTTTTTTCCTCAGGTGAAATTTAGTTCAATTTAATTCTTATGAAAAGAAAGTGGTCTTTGAGGTTTTCATGGGTGGTATTTTTTCAAATTTTCAGAAACATTGCTGGATTTATATATCACTACTGTGGCCTGTTGCATTGGCTCAAGTGTGAACCTATTTCAAAATAGGGGAAACTCAGCATATGAAAATTGTTTTGTAGGGTTTAGGATTTAGGGTTAAATTAAACCTTAAACCCTAGACCCTATATCCAATTTTTGAAGGTTAAATATGACCTGCAAGTGCGACAACATTCTCAACTAATTTGTGCTTCCACAACCTGGTTTTCTATAATTTATTTGAATTTGCAAGGGCAAAAATCACTTAAATTTTGATACCTCCCACATCCTAAGTCCAAAACTTATGACATAAATTTCATTAAATGTTGTTCATCAAGATCTTTCCAACAATACCAAAGGCACATCCAGTAAAAGCACAGTAACGTATACAAAAAAAAGTTGATGAAAAACTATCACATTTTTGTAAAGGCAATTTTTCACGAAAACACAAGAAAATAGATTCAAATTTTACTTCAATTTTATTTTGAAATTATTAAGCTCTCAATTGAGTTTATTATAAATAAACTACAAAATTTCGAAAACTTTGGAATAATAAAAGTAGGGAATAAGTACATTTGAAATTGATTGGTCAAAATGTTGTTCAAACCTACTTTTTCATTAAAAATTTTAATGAAATATACATGTATGAAGTTATAATATAAAGATCATTGTATATTCAAGGGCATCACCAAAAAACAAATCTACTTTGTCTTTGGTAGAATATACTTGACACATACTTGAATCAAATCTTACACTATAGAAAGTAGGTTTTAAAAGTACTTGCATTTTAAAAAGTCTACTTGAAACCTACTTAAATTACAATGAAAAATTTAAAAGTTAATGCATATTATTGAACAAGTATCTTATTATTTATCATTCAACTAAAAAGATTGAATGTATAACAATTTTTTTGATGGGTTTTGGTCCTACTTTTTGTTCACTTCACAAGTAGATTGGCAAGTACTTTTAATTGTACAATTTACCATGCTTTCACCCCATCTCAATTCTTCATACTTGAATTCAATGGTAGATCTCCAAGTGCAACTACATTCCCAATTGATTTTTCGCTCCAAAACTTGGTTTTTCGTGATTTATTTGAATTTTCAATGACAAAAATCATGTAAAATTCAATATCTCCCCCATTTTACATTCAAATCTTGCAAAACATATTCCATTAAATCCGACTCCTTGAAATCTTCCCAACAACACCAAAGGCACATCCCAATTCCTTTCAAATTTTCAATTATGATTTAATTTAATTTTCAATGAAAAATCATTCAATATTCAAAAAAATTACACCACAAGCCCAAACATCATGAAACCAAAGCCAATGCACCCCTCCTCACCAAGAGCTTTCCAAAGATACCGATAACACAATATGTAAAATGCACAAGAGAATCAATATTATTCTTCAACAACTAAATGATACAAGACATTCCTAGCATGTAATAAGGATCAACAAGGACAATCAAATTAGCTTGCAACCAACTAGATTATTTGTGTTGTCTAGACAAATCTTGGCCAAAAGCGGCCTATACTTTTGACAAAATCTTTATTAAAGGCTCCAACAAGGATATTCAATGGGTTTTCATGTTTATGAACATTGCAAGCCCCTTAGTTTCCACCATACTAATGAACTTAATGAACTCCAAGTGCTTTTTTGAATTATGGGTAAATGATGAATGATAACTTTATAGTAAATTTTCTATATTTTGAATTTTCAAACTAAACAAGGTCTTGAAAGCTAGATTGTATCTATGAGCCATGCATTGAACCTCAATGGAAAATTTTGCATGTCAAATGTGTTAGTTTAGTTGCTCAAATAGGTCCCAATTAATTAAAGATAAATCAAATTAATTTAGTTCTTTGGGTTTTATTTCAAACTAATTCAAGGGTGAATAGGGTTCGGGATATTTTGTTGATGGGATATAATCTTAGGTTGTGTGGTCTCAAATCATTTTTGGTGATTTGAAATTCTAAAACACATTTTTTTTTACATTGTAGTTTTTTTGTGTTATGCCAATTTTCTTTTAGCATGTGGTGTTTTTGCCTTTTCATCTTATGTTTTGGGCTTGCATTCCTATGTTGTTGTAGGTGAATCATCTTTTGGTTTGGATATGGTGTACCATTCATAATATTTTTATGTTATGTGTTGTATGTTCGGTGATAATGATGGTTGTATGTGCCAACATAGGAGCGCACAACATGTATGGTGAGTATTGATTTACAAACTGACCCTAGTTTTGGTTCCTTGGAATGTACTTACCCCATCAACCCTAAAAAAAAGAGTTTTTTGAACTATAAAATGTCATATCAATCCTTTGGCCATTTATAAGGCTTCCATGATTATAACCATCAAATTGTTAGCCCTTATTCCATTAACAACCTTTTGAAGGAAGAATGTCATTGGAATTCTTGTTTAATTTTGCATCATGAATATTGTGTGTATGGAAATCTATTTGGGTGAAAACACGGTTAAAGGAGCAAGGGCACCAAGGTAAAAGTCTTTTTCCAAGGATTGCACATGACACGTGTTATTTTTGTGCTGGTTTATAACTATAAAAATTGTATTATGAGTACCCCTTTAGGCCATATTCAAGATCAAGGAACCCAAAAAAATTGTCAGACATGAAAAATTCATTAACATATGTAACTTCTAAGTTTGATCAAGATTCAAATTTTTTCCTTTTTTTCTCATTTTAAACACATTTCCTGAAGAATACATTCAAAATAAATGAATGATATAAAACAATCAAACATTTGATACTAAGAGGATCTCCATTGAAATCTTGAAACAAAAAAATTAAGATTGTAACAAAACCAAAAATGATTTTAAGGGCATGAAAGGATTCCAGAAGCTTATTGAATTCTAAAGTTCTTGGACTCATAATGGGTTGAAAGGCCATATTTACCTATGTTAGCCAATAGAAAACTATGTGAATCAATCTTACAACAAACATGACCAAATAATCAAGACATTTTTAAGAAATATTGGCCATACACTTAAGGACTATTGAATTTGGTTAATTTATGGCATTTATGGATGCAAAAAGCTTGGCATCATTAAAGCTAAGGCCCATAAAGAAAATATTTTAAAAGTATCCAACCTTGTTAAAAAACAAGAAATTTTTTAATTTATGTAGCTTTAAGGACTTCGCTTTTGAAAGTCAAGTGTAGAGTCCTTCATATGGGGAAATGTGTATTTGGAACATTGATCAGAGTTGTTGATATTAGGTCATTGCATATCTAATGGTTCAATTTTTGCAAACTTTTTTTCACACAAACAAAAATGTTTTATGGTGGTGATCAATTTATAATATGATGTGACCATTATTTCGTGTATGCTTTATGCACTACGCACAAAACTTTTGAGCTCGATGGACACATGGGAGGTTTCAAGCTCACATCATGGAGCTCTAGGTTTTATAATATCCATGTTTTTTCTACAATCTTTTCGTTTTGAAACACGTCTTGTTTATGAGCTTAAAGTATATTCTTTCAAAGCAACTCAAGCTTCAACATTCTTGAATAGGTTTGCTAATTAATAATTCTATAAGGTTCAATAGCTCAATGCATGTAGGTTGTCTCTACAAGTATTCATGAAAATCTTTGATGTCGTAATAGGTTTTGGGAGTTTGTCGTTTGCAGGAACTGCAAAATGTATGTAAACATCTATAATGCCGAAGCCTAAGTTTGAAATAGAACCATTGCCTTCTTACTACACTAATTGCCCAAAACTTGGTGACCTTCTTGTATACAAAGTTCCTTTAAAGGTGCATCCTTCGGGTGTGAATTTCATCTTTATCAAGCTAGAAATCTATCACTGCAATTTCAAGAGCTTTTGCTTTTGTTTGAGGAAGGTGAATTGGGTTTTGAAGGCCTATGTGCACATTGGAGGTTGGTGGATATTAGTTTCATTAGGTGAATTGTAGATGCCAAGACTTGATCAGGTTTATGTCTTCTCTTACCTTTGAAAATTTTCAAGGTATGTCACTATCAATTGCATAATTTTTAACATTGTTTACGCTTTCACAAGTGCCTTTAAGATTCCATTAGGTTTATAGGTCATGAAACAATGTAGGAATGATTTTTTTTATAATACAATGCGAAATTGCGTTTAAAAAATCTATTAAAATTTATAAGCTAAATTAGGTATAAGTGTTTCAACATATGTGTGGGTGTGTTCAGTGATTTAAGGTTGTGATTTATATATCGTCTCTTGTACAGTTCGATGCTTCTAATGGGGAACAAAAGGAATTAGCAAAGAGTTGGAGAAGGTACTAGGAAAGTTTTAAAGACACAAGTTGCATGAAGGTTGGTGGCTAGGGACAAACAATGCAAATCTAGGGTTGCTAGGAGATAAATGTTTACTCAATGTCAAAAAGTTATTATAGATGGTAATCCTACTCACACTACTAACATAAATAGGTCGACCTCTAGACTTGCAAATCATATTACACCACTCCTACATAAGATGACAGGAATGAAAGGCCTTGAGTATTAACAATTAGCCATGGAGAAACTTTTGAAACAACCCATTTTGAACAAGGCAATGCCAGATGTGGTTATGAATTCAAAACAATATGAAACTACATTTGAAATTATTGACAACATGAGAGAAGGTTGACAGGGTATAAAGGTTGGTCACAATCTTGATGAGATGAAAGCTAAGAAGGTTGTCAATAATGTGGTTGTTTCAAGTCCTACCCAGAGTTTTATTGTAGTGGGCCAACTCATTGGAGCAAATTGGAGAATCTTGAGAAAAGGACAAAACATGAGAACACAACTTGAAGGTGGTACTAATATGTAATGGGCCCTTGTAGTCTAAGCAAAAAAAAAAGATGTGCTTATAAAAGATGTTGTTGACATGGTGGTGGAATTTTTGAAAAATGAGACTAAGGTTAGTCCAAACAAATGGGATGTCATGAAGCACTACATCATGAAGAATAAATGGGAAGAACATGCTACTCATTTTCTTGAAGAACCACAAGTACAATCTTCCAAATTTCTTCAATTTGATTCTTTCTACAATTATTTTATTTTTTGTTTCAACTTGTTGTATTGTTTATGGTTATTCATGGGGCTTGGATCTATGGTTGTAAAGGAAATCATAGTTTGAAAACATATGTTTACAATTTCATCTAATTGAAAATTTATTCATCTAATGTTGTCATCCCAACATGCTTAAGTTCTTGATATAATTATATTTTCAAATTGGCCCTCTATTTCATTTGAACTTGTTTATTCATTTGTCAAGATTGTCCATATGGGTTTAGGGTTTATGGACTATTCATGGGTCTTAGATATGTTGTATGTCATTATTGACCTTTTGCAATTTAAGGAAAAGTTTAGCAATTCAAGTCCATATAATCTTTTAGATTTTTGTTTGAAAAGACGTAATTATAGTTTTTGATTTTCCATGTGATTGAAACCCTATTCATATAGGGGTCACAAGAAAAAACCACATCAATTAGATAATTTCCAAAAACTTGGTGAGTTTTTCTAATTTCTAATAGTTTAAATTTCAACATGTTTCTATGATTCAAGCCTAACAAAGTTAAATGTTACATAATTAATTATAACAATTCTTGAGGCAAACCACCTTAACCTTGTGTCTTCCTTATTTTCATGTGTATTTGATCTATGGTTGGTCTTGAGAATGCCAAATTCTCAATCTAATGCCAAAAGAAAATATGATGAATTTTAATTATTATTGAATAAATTTATTATTTTTTGTTTCATGTACGATGCATTTACAACCTTTGATCCTCCATATTGTTCAACCCTATTCATTTAAATGCTCAAGTAGTTCTAAATGTTAAAGTTTTAGATTATGTTACACACAAACCATCATGATTTTGTGTTCATGATTGTTCTGTGTATTTGTCTGATTATGGTGAGTTTTTACAATTTTTGATGCTTCAAGATATATTGAGTTTTTGTGAGTGAAAAAGTTATTAAGTTAAGGTGGACAATTAGTTGTCAAAATTCTTGTAACAAACCATTTCAATCTTATAATTTTGGTCTCGATGCATGTCTTTCTAATGTGGGTGGTCATAGATGTCATTATTGGTATGATTATTATATAGAGGTGGAATTTTACGGCTAGTAAGTCCTACATAAATTAGTTTGGACAAAAGCTGAATTGACATGATATGTGAATCAACTAGGTTTGCTAATCTACTTAGTTACACAATCATATGTACAATTTCATTGTTGAAAATTGCACATAATTGGGGTCAATTCAATGTATTTTGTTTTTTTACATTGATCATTTATCTTGAATGTGGTCAAGATCAAGTAGCCCCTACTTTGTTATCTATAAATTGGTGTCTAATTTAATGAATTGGTGCTCCTTGAAACAATCTAAAACATGCGTTTTGATTCAATATTGTTGGGTCTGCAGTTTTGTCCAATTTTACGATAAATGTTGGTCCAAGTGAACCAATTTGAACCATGCATTTTGATGTGGTATTGTTGTGTTTGTAATTTTGTCCAATTTTATGATAAATGTTAGTCCTTGAACCAATTTGAACCATGCATTTTGATGCAGTATTACTATCTACAATTTTGTCTAGTTGTATGATAAATGTTGGTCCTTGAATTAATATAAACCACGTGTTTTCATTTGGTATTGTTGTGTTTATAATTTTGTCCAATTTTATGATCATATGGTCCTTGAAACAATTTGAACCATGGATGTATTTTGATTTGGTATTTATGTGTCTACAATTTTGTCAAAATTTATGATTTGTTGACCTCTTTGAAACAATTTAAACCATGTGTTTTGGTTTCATATTACTATGTCTATAGTTCAGTCCAATTTTATGATGTGTTGGTCTTTGAAACAATTTGAACCATGATGTGTTATGATGTATTATTATTGATTTTGTGATTTTGTCAAATTTTACCATTTTTAGTCCTTGAAATAATCTGAACCATGGATGTGTTCTAATTTGATATTGACATGCGTTCGAAATTCTATCAAAGTTTATGATGTTTTGATCCCTCAAACAATTTGAATCATGGATGTGTTCTAATTTGATATTATTGTCTACAATTTTATCAAATTTTATGATTTATTGGTCTTTGAAACAATTTGAACCATGTGTTTTTATTTGCTTTAACTATGTTCGGAAGTCTTTGACCCAAATTTATGGTTTTTTGGCCCTTGAAACAATCTAAACCATGTGTTTTGATTTGGTATTACTACATCTAGAGATTTGTCCAATTTCATGATTATTTGTCCCTTAAAATAATCTAAACCATGTGAACTCTAATTTTGTAAATTTGTGTTTCTAGTTTTTCAAGGTGATGTCATTGAAGCTCTACTCAAATTTAACAATCCTCTTGAGTACTACATCTAGAGATTTGTCCAATTTCATGGTTATTTGTCCCTTAAAATAATCTAAACCATGTGAACTCTAATTTTGTAAATTTGTGTTTTTAGTTTTTCAAGGTGATGTCATTGAAGCTCTACTCAAATTTAACAATTCTCTTGAGTTGTTAATGTGATAGTTCACTTAATTTGACAATTCTATTATATTTTCTTGGATATCATTTGTTAAGGACTTCTTGGGCCTCAAGCAATAAAGTATGTCATGTACTTGACCTATTGTAGGAGTCAAATTTTTCATTCATAAATTAAGTCCTTGTATTCTTGTATATGAGTCCATTGATGTCCTTACAAGATCACTTTGCAAATATCCTTTGTGGTTTTGCTAACGTTGTTCAAATTATTTGAAATCATAGTTATGACATTCTTGGTGCGGGAATGTTATGGAAGCCCAAAGAAGCAAGAATTTT
>Ga0116228_10001856_pt1 | contig 17859 bp, 17 predicted proteins | sample S1TSphfallax_2_FD_89694 | JGI IMG/M metagenome (GOLD analysis project Ga0116228, IMG submission 89694) | Host-associated microbial communities from peat moss isolated from Minnesota, USA - S1T2_Fc - Sphagnum fallax MG | ecosystem: Host-associated > Plants > Peat moss > Unclassified | place... | reverse complement strand
TTCGTTGCAAGTTTAGTCAACAGTTAGGGAAACAATTGACACCGTGCAGCTTACTTCCTGAATTGATGCATTCGGCTAATCAGAAAGCGGTAGCTTTGTACTTAGTTTCTTGCCTAGACAATAAGAGTGTTTTGCTCAAGTCAACTATGTAATTGTCGTCAAATGGATCTCTCTGGTCCGGGTATTGACGCTAAATTAAAAGAAAGAAAGAAAGAAAGATGCAGAACTGACACCTGGAAAGTTTTTATGAGGTTTTAGAATTCCTCCTTACTTGAAGGCCCTAGGGTTGGGCGTGCACCCCTTTTTGATAATAACCACCTAAGGCCATATCAACATCGCAAGAGGAGGTTCAAGTGTCGTGTTCAAACACTTTGCAACCTTTTTGATTAGTTGGGACTAGTGGTTTTTTTGTCGAAAGTTTTCGCACTTTGGAGACCCCAAAAAAAAAATTAAAAAAATCAGTGCAAATTCTAGGAAGGACTTTTTTTGGAAAAATTACATAAAAGTCGCCATATTTTGAGGAAAAAGAGTTCAAAGTCGCTAGATTCAGACATCAATTCTAGGACAGTTGTCATTTAAAGCTAACTAATGCTTGGGATCCACACTAGCGCACCAACTTGAGGAATTTGAAAAAAAAACGTGGTTGTGAAAGGTGTCCAGGGTGGCGAATTCACCCCCACATTAGATGCACACCAGTGCACCAACTTGGGGAATTTGACAAAAACAACCCTGGCTGTGAAAGGCGGCCAAGGCGGCGAATTGAACCCCACATTGGGATCCATGCCAGTGCACCAACTTGAGGAATTTGGAAAAAAAAAAACGTGGCTGTGAAAGGCGGCCAGGGCGGCGTATTCACCCCCACATTGGGATCATGGTAAAAACCCCAAAACCTATTTAAATGGGTTTTGGGATTTTCCCGATGATCCCAATGTGGGCCAGAGTGAACCAACACTCACAAACGCACCGTTTGGATGGATGGTCCAGTGGATGGGTGCTGATTTTCTGTCTTTTCCTGTCCCTGTGCCAATTAACTTGGACCAAGGTAGTTAGGCTAGCACAGTTTGACTTCTTTTTTCTGCCTTCTCAGCCCCTGGACTTCCGAAGAAATTTTTTTGGGATTTTTTTGGGACCCACGTGACCGCATCAACATCCCACCCTACCACCCACCTACCTTCCACCCTAGTCTACTCTTTTCTCACCCATTTTCTCACTGACATATTTCAAATGACCTACTCTAATCCCCACTTACCTACCTGCCCACCCGTCTACCTACCTACCTACCAATTGACCCCTACGCACCTACCAACGTTCTACACACCACCCAAGGACGAGAAAATGTCAATGAACCCAGATACAAGGAATGAATTAATTATATGCTTCTTGTGTATTTATATATGCATTTATTGTATTATAATGTATTTGTACATTGGTGTTTGTTTATTTATGTTTTTCCCCCTTTTCAACATTAACCATCCGCCCCCATAGTATATTGTGAGTTTAGTGCATAGGGTATGACAATTTATATCAACATAATTTCTATTTTTTGTTTTAAGTGTAGTCACATGTTTGATGGCTCCACAATGGCCATTGCTCATCAAATGTTTAGAGTTTAAGGTCAAGGGTTCTAGGTGTATAACATAAAGAGATGCAAACCTAGTCGACTATCCCAAGACAATGCCATACTTCACCTAACAAATACCATTATAATTGACTATATGTCTTTTTCATATTGTTTATGACACAACCCCAAGTCCCAAGCTAGGCCCAAGGCGGGCCTCGGCTTTAAGAATGCGGAAGTATGGGCACTTGAGGGTATGTTCCCAGCACTCAGCACTAAAAGGGGTAAAGGGTGTGTTGAGGTTCCGAGATAGGACTAGGAAGAGGGACAAGCTTATTCACTTACTCGCAACCTACAACAAAACCAACCACAAGTTGGTTAGTTCACCTTAGAGAACACTCTTGGTGTTAGGACAAGCCACGGGCAACACAAACTCACTTGACTCACCATGGCCCGGACTTAGGGGAGGCCACCACCTTCCCCCATATAGTATTCTCTGCGTTACTCCGCCGCACCCACGCCCAAATGGCTTTTTGTCCCAGGACTCCCAAAGTGGAGTCCCGAAACTATCCCAGCTTGCACTCTTGGGACTTTGCAATGTCATAAGTTTTTGCTCAGACCTTCGATTAGGACGAGGTCAAAAGCAAAGTTTTAGCTCTCCTCAAGAGCTTTCCAACAGTGTGTCACACTCCCTCTGCACACACCGGGGTTGGGTCGATTCTTGACTTTTAATGGTCGGGAGTCAAACTCCCAGTTTGACTCCTGACCTTTCTTTTGACCATAACTTGTGTTACAGATGTCCAAATTGCTCATGTGAGGCCATTTTCGAATTTACACTTTGAGACCTTTCCAATGGTATAAAGAACACATCAAGGCGAGGTGTTTTGGCCTATACAATCGAATTCTGAAGTTTTGGGAGTCCCGGAGGACTTTGGGTTCCAACTTTCGGGAGTGTGAGTTTCATCCTCACACTTGTTTCAAAGTAGGGTTGTGACAGTTTATTTCAATAGGTTTTGTTTTATGAAAGCAAAATTGGATGGCCAAAAAAAATATCATTTTTTTTATAGGGTTTAGAAGTTAAACATTAGGCACCATGGTATTGGTGGTTTTAATTATGTGATTCATGTATAGAAAACCTTAAACCCCATGATTGTGATAATGACAATATTGCAATTTACAGTATAATGGGTACCATAAAAACAATTCGAATTAGGGACTTTTTTTCACCATTCATTTATTTAATGATGACCATGCATATATCATGTAATTAACATTTATTGTCGATTTAGAATATTGAAGGCATTTGCAATGGGTGTTTACATCACATGTACATTTCTATGAAGGTCAAAAACATGGGTTGAGCTCAAAGGGCCCAAAGTATACAAGTCCAAAACCCAAACAAATTATCATTTTCCAATGTGGAGTTGGTGTGGGTTAAGGATGAACACTATAGGGGTTCAAACAAAAAATCAATTGATGTGGCATATAACCCATATGCACATGTCCAAGAGTTCTTGAAGGGCGAACAAGGTAACCTACGTACCTCAGTGGAGTGGAACATCCACAAGTTCATACACAAAAAAACTTGTCAAAAACACCACTATTTGACACTACTTCATGCATATTTGGTATGTATCACATAAGGGTATAACTTGCATTCATTTGTTATTTACTAGAGTTGTATAGTAATAGACAAAATTGGAATGTAGTTTTTTTTAATCAATTGACTGTGATGTAGGTATGAATATGGATATGGTTCGAAGGATGATCATGGTGATTCAAACCCTACTAGTTCCATTAAGCATGATTGTTTGGTAGCATTATAGGTCCAACAATTATATTTATGACCAAAGGTGGTTGAGATATCTTTTTATCATTATGCCCACACTCGCACTAAAGTTGAACACACACATAGCCAAGATGATCCTAAATCTATAGCTTGGATGTCATTATATGCTTTCCAAATGTCTCAAGTTTTTATAGACCACATTTGGATCCCATTGAGCTTGGGGTGAATGGTGAAGGAAATATACAACAAACACAAGGTGATTTGGTGGGCATGGATCAACACAAGGGAGCCCACGATAAAAATGACTCCATTTGACAAAGTGACATTATGTATTTTGACCAAATGTACAAGGAAAGGAGTTGGTAATTACATACCAACCTCATAATTTCCATTTGGACCTAGGCATATAATCATTAGGATGATGTTTTTCTTCCAAGAAGTGACAAATGTTGGCGGGATTCAAGCGCCATTCACCATTCAAATCCAAACATTCGTCCAATTGGAATCAATGTTCACAGAAAGGTGTAACAAGGCAATTTCAATAGACACAACTTTTGGCACTAATGATGTGAAACTCCACCTATTCATTTTAATGATGTTTGATTCACATTGGATTGGGATCCCGATTGCATGGATCATCATTTCTCAACAAACACAAAATGATTTGATAAAGTGGTTAGCCCCATTGAGAGTTAAATTCCTTTCAAGGATGCATGGTCAGAAGCCTTCATGTTTTATCATTGATGGTGCCCCACAAGAATTGGTGGCGTTGTGGTGATTACCAATTACATTCCATATTCCATTCCAAATACACCTTCATGATGTACAACTTGTAATTGTGAAATTTTTCCAATACATGCATTATTGGGTTGTATAAATTTGTTTGGAACCAAAAGATGGTCCTGATTTACTTATGTGTGGGGCATGTTTTAAAGGCATGACATGTCGCAACCCTAGCTTTGGGCTCGCGACCAAGGCAAAAGGGTTGCAAGGTTGCGGGCCAAAAGGGAGGAAGCTTGTGGGTCACATCACATACTCCCGGGAATATTAGAAAGTGTGAGGGAGTGTGAGGGAGTGAACATTCACACTCCCAAGGCAATTCCCACTTTGGGAAATGGAGTCCCGATGGACTCCCAAAAATTCAAAGAGCAATTTGAGGGGTGAAAACTCAATGGCTTATGGAGTTCTTTATATCATTGAAAAGCTTTTGAAAGTTAGATGTCTAAAATGGGCTCACATTGTTCATTTAGACATCTAAAACACAAGTTATGGCCAGAAGAAAGGCCAGGAGTCAAATTGTCAATTTACTCCAGACCAGAAAAAGTCAAGAATCGACCTGATTTATTTGTCTACAGACAACATGCCACATACCTTTGGAAAGCTCTCAACGAGAGCTATAACTTTGCTTTAAACCGCACCTCTACTCGGTCTACTCGCAAAGTTATGGGGCTCCAAAGTCGCAGGAGTCCCCGTTGGCGCGATTTCGGGACTCCCACTCGGGAGTCCCGGGAGAGAAAAACCATTTGGATGTAGTCACCATGGCTAGCCATAGAGTATACTATAAGGGGGAAGGTGGTGGCTTCCCCCAATTTTGGGCCGTGGTGAGTCTTGTGTGTCCGTGTTACCAGTGGCTCGTCCTAAAACCAAATGTGCTCCAACTATGCACTAACCACCTTGTGTGGGTTGTGTGCAAGCCTGTGTGAGTGAGTGAATCTTGTCAACTCTTCCTAGTCCCATCCCGGAGCTCCAACACACCCCTCTACCCCTCAAAGTGTTGTGAGCTAGGGAGCGTGCCCCGACTCCTCCCTCTTCTACTGTCTTCCATTTGGACTCACATTTGAATCCTTCAAGGAGTTGGGAGTGCGTCATGATAGGTGGGTGAACTAGAAAAGATTAAGGATGTGATAATGCATTGAACAATCTTGGATGACCTCCATGTTATTATGTGATGATTAACCTTGTTGGAAGCATCGAAGATTTGAAGGCAAATGGGAGAGAAAAGGTCATGGCTAGTTTTGAACAACATAAGTTGAGAGATGCTTGGACATGATATTTTTGGGCTTATTAGCCCATCTTTGGTACGTGTTCATCATGCACTTAATTATCCATGTCATTATTTCTTGTTCTTTTTAGTTGAATCCATAGTGTTTTAAATTTATTTACCTAAATATGTCATTGGCCCTTTGGTTTTAAATTTGTGAAGGATTGGACTCCAATGGGTGTCACATTTTGGCAAGGACACACATGCATCAATTGAGTCCTACCACAATGCATTGAAGCAATGGTTTTCCCTTGAAACAAAAGGGTTTAGAGGTCAATGCATTGATTAGTTAGTGTGGTAGCTAACAACCACCATGGCTTAACATTATATGCATGTGTGGAAGATGAAAAAACACAAGTTCATAAAGAACAAGTGCATCGTAAAAGTAAACATTGGAAAACATTGTTGATTCTGGCCACCAATGTGAAATGGCCATCATTGGAATCTAGGGTTGCTTGGATTATGATGAACCAAGGGATTCCCAACCACATGTATGAAGTTAAACACTTGTTACAAAATATGCCCCAATTGTACATGTGAATGGGCATTGTGCGGAAATTTATGTAAACACCAAATAACAATTATTTTGGTTTACATAGATGTCACCAAAGAAATTATCCTTGATTATTGTGGGACATGTTATAACTCTAATCGATTAGGATTCAAGGCGATGTTCACAAACCTTTGTTTATAGGACAATGATTCCAATATAATCAATAATGATAAAAGGCTAGACCAAATTACTAATGGGGAAGGGCTTATCAATATTGGTGGGTTCATTTCTCTGAATGATGACATCTTAGCCCTTGATGATGTGAGGGTGCTCCCAAGCCCAAGCTTCAAATGTTCCTATGGAACAACCAATGGATTGATTAAAAGAAACCATGCAAGATATCATGGAGGATTAGAAATAATCTAGGGTTACATTTTGTGACCATGCGACATCACTCTTCAAAGTGATATGTCTATGTTCGCACAATTCATTTGATGAAGGCTTATGAATCCTTGCACCTAGGCACAATCTTCAATTAGGTGGAAGATGACATGGGTTGTTCCTTCAAATGAAGGAAATGATTGGCACAAAAAGATGGTTGCACACAAATTTGTTAATATTTCGAATGTTCTTGATGTTTAGTGATATTGCGTGTATGCTTTTTAATGCACCATTTAGTAGAAACCATAATAAAGTATACACAGTTCATGAATGTGTGAAATATGAAATTGGAAATTCAATGGTCATAGGGTTTGCATCATAATAAACCATTACCCTTAATTCATTATCGTGCATTTTTGTGAATATATGTCATGAAGGAATAATGTCAAAGAGTTTCTTTATAGTTCTTAGGGCTTGAACATTCCCATCTTTACAATTAAAGATTGTTGAACATTTGATGTGGTTATTCACAAATAATAATACCTACATTACCAATGAACATGATCTCCCAATTTGGACCCACATTTACATTATGGAGGTATTACAAGCTTATATAATGCATCAATACTTGCACAATACCCACACCCAATGTGGTGCCATGCTTCGTGTTTATATTTAGGGTATTGCATGCACACCAATCTAGTCCAATGATGTTACAATACCCCAATATTATTTAAACCAATAGATTATTTGTCATTTGACCTAAAGATATTGCATTCAATTTCTATAGCCAAGTTGGAATAATTCCATTATCAATAGTTGCAAGATCCTTTACACAAAATGAAACATTTGGACACTTTTCAAGGTATTGCATGCACATTGGGGTGTCTAGTGCCATTGCAATACACGCATTCATGTTCAATAGTGGGTTTAGTTGCACTATGCCAAAACATATATTATTCAATATATAAAATTATATTAATCATTATTACATTAATATTAGTATTATATTTATTATATATATATATATATATATATAATGTAACATAATAATTATATATAGGTTTATTCTATTACTTTTTATCTAATGATTGGTCAAATTGTCTACCATATATATATGTTACATACTTTTAGCAACTTAGTTTAATTATGCTACCTACATTGATCTAACCTAAATTTGCATGCCTAAAATTCTTTTTGCATGTAAAGGTATTTGATTACAACCATTAAATATTACTAAAAATTTTCATAATTTAACATGTAACATCATTATGATATATAACATATGGAAGACACATAATTTTAAATATTTGTATATAACCATAAATGATTTCAAATTAGATTTCACATATTTAAAATAATCATTTCATTATTTTGAAGTAATATTCTATTATCAATAAATATTTTAAATGTATCAATAATATATAATTTATAATCTAGTCTAATTAAATGATTTTTTTTGAAAATAATAAATCATTAAGTAAATTATGTTCGAATTTATAATTAAAATGAAATTCTAAAATAAATATCCAAATTTTAATTTTGGTTCACGACATGTTATTTTATATATGTAATTTATGGTTATCTGAATATTTTTAATATTTTAAAAATTATATATCTTCTATATATTATATATTATAATAATGTTAACAAATAAATAATATGAATCATTTGGTCAATAAAATGTCAAATTTAGATTATTTTAAATATGTAAATTTAATTTGAAGTAATTTATGATTAGAGATAATAAGTATAACTTGAATAATTTCAAACTTAATGATTACATGTTTTAGATAACATTTCAATTATTCATTGGAGAAAAATAAGAAATAAAAATATTTTAATGTACATGATCATGTTGTTGTTAAAGAAAAATTGTCGTGATTTTTTTTCATTTTATAATATCACATTAATTATGAGGAACCCAAAAGGAATCTCAGATTTAATGATAACATGTTCTGTGAACTTATCTAGACATTTAAAATTTGTCACCAAAGGCAACATAGTTTTCAATTTTTTGGAAATTTAATGACTTTTTTCAAAAGAAAAAGTGATTGTATATTCTTTTTTCATATTTTATATTTCACATTGTGCAAATTTTCAAACCAAAAGAAAAAGACTTGCCATGACATGTGGATTTGAATGTTTCCAACCACATTGTCACATTTTGAAAAAAAATACATAATTTTTTGCATGATGGGTGCCTAAACCAGTTTTGGAAAAGTTAGTTCCATATTTAGTTTTGTGGGTTATGGATTGATGACAAAGGCACTTGGGGGCTGGGTGCACATTTGAAAAAGTGATGGAGAAAACAAAATATCCAAAAATGGATGTTTTTCATTTAACAACCAATTAGGATGCATCATCTCACCTAGTTTCAAGCTGGCAAAATCCCTTGAAGGTACTATACTCTATAATGATTCTCAACACAATATCTCTGCATTACAAGGTAAGGCCAATAAAGGAATATAATTCCAATTGAATTATTTGATTTTCAACATCTTGTCTTTTGTCCTCGTATCAACTGTTGCTACCAAATCCCTTGAATTTGGAAATGCATTAAAATATAAATTGATCTTGGCATGTTTTCATGTGCTTGGTGGGTTGAAAGTCACTTGATTATTCCAACCATCATCCTCCTAGAATTGTTTAGTTTTCAGATTAATACAAAAATCCCTTCACCCTTTTTCAACTTTTTAAAGGTCATTTGAGAGGATGAAGGGGCTATGGTAGGGCCCCAAGGGGGGTGGTGTGCTAACTAGTAGGTTGGGAGTTCAAATCCTAACTAGACCCCTTTTCCTCACAAAAAGTGAGGACAGTCAACATTTTGTGGTTAGGGTCAGGGCCTTTTTTTTTCGCAAATTTTTGCCACCTGGTGACAAAAAAAACGGGGCTGGCGAATCCAACAAAGGGATTTTTGAGAAGTTTTTTTAAAAATTCACCATATCTAGAGAAAAAAAAAGTTAGAAGTGGCCAGATTTAGACTGTGTGTTCCACTGGGTCGCCAGAACTAGGCATGATTCCGAAAAAGATCCACTAGTCAGGACAGTCGCCATGTATTGTTAATTAATGCCGGGGATCCTCGCCAGTACACATACTTGAGGAATTAGAAAACAAAAACCCTGGTTAGGGTTCGAAGCTTTGTTGCCAAAGTGATCAATAGAAAAAACATGTCATTTGACCCACATTTTAAATCTCATAACACTACTCAAAAGGGTCATTCATCCCCATCTGTCCTTCTAGTTTCATCATCAAGCACTTGGGTTGTATGACTTCATACACCATTTGCCTTACATCCATCCCTAAGAACCATTGAATTTCCATTGGAAGTCCACCAATCAGAATCCCTTGTTGCTCAAAGAAATAACAATCCTTGATGTTGACCACCATGTCAACACTCAACACTGGAAGTGGCTAACACTTATACCTTCCAACTGGTTGTGGGGTCAATGGACCACTATGCCATGTTAGATGTTTCTTATTATAACCTAGGAATGAAGGCTCATTTTATCAATTGATTAGCAGTACACTAGAGGAGGGTTGGGCAACCACATTGCCCATATTACATCAATTGGATGTTAACCAATAAGACATAAAATACCCTACCAAAATAAATTTTATCCACCAAACCTTCTGTCTTAGCTTTCAAGTTTATTATAATATTTTTCCATAAAATGACTTTAAAACTATTTAAAGCAATGTGAGGAAAAAAAGGGGAGAAAATTTGTCATCCTTACACATTGAAATTCAACAAAGTGGTGATTTCAACTAATTTAGATGAGAAAATTACACATCCAAATACAACATATGTTGCTCTTGATAACCAACAATGTTTTGCTGAAAAAAACACACATTTAAAAAAATGGAGTCCACCAACTGCAAATTTCAATAGTTTGATATCATATCTAAAAAGTCTAAGTTCATCACACATACCCAATGGTGTTGATAATACAAGCAGAAGTAGTAGGTACTATATCCAAGCCTCCTAAGTTTGTAGACATTCTAAAAATAGCCCCCAATATCCACAAACTAAGCCCACGGTGGTCTACAAACTAAGAATGTCCGGGACCCCAGATATAGGAGGCTCCATGATAGGGTCCCTAGTCATAGGAGACTCCACCATGGGGACTGCAACAAAAATCGATTGTTCTGAGGCAGACAATTTATGCACACAGATTTGAGATCTCGATGGCAACGATGACGAGCAAGGGCAAGAAGAAGGTGACGCTGTACTAACGCTCGCACATGCTGGATTTCGCACTGGAGGTTGTTTCGACGGTAGCCAATGGCGATGTGACCGCCAAATGCAAATTCTACTTGTACGAAGGCCGGGATGTGGTGCAACTCGACGGCAACTTGACTCGTAAGCATAAACACCGCTCCGACATCCAGTACTTCACGAAATCGTTCAACCTGCACAAGTATCGCATCCACCACGCAGGACAACGTAAGGAGTCATGGGCGTGGTACCACACGTTATCGGTCGAGGACAAAAAGCTATTCTTCGACGCCAAGATCCCAGTCACCAATGCATTGCACCAGCATATGGACCTAACCACCGATATGTTGATGTTCTTAATCAATGCTCCCATCGTCGAGATGATTGTCGACGACCTGTTCTTTTGTGACGACGAATAGCTCCACAAATTCGACGACGAGGAGAGCAACGACGACGTAGCTGAAGCGATCGACAAAAAGGCAGCCACGAAGGCTAAGCAGAAGGCAAACGCCATGAAGCTGTTTGTCCAGAATGAGGACGATCTTCATTACATGGTGGTTATCAAGAATGTCATGCAATTTGAGCTAACCATGGACCACGTTTCTGTCGACATGTCGTTCCGTCAGACAACGGCTACCATCCAACATGCGAAGGATCGCACCAAGACTACCAAGTTGATTGGGATTAACGACCTGATCATCGAACAATACATCCGCATCCTTGTCGCCTCCTCTTTGTAGCAGATCGCCGACATGCTCGATAATGATTCCCTGTGGGCCATGTTGCTGGCTGGTGACGGCAACACCCACCGTGGCTAGTTGTTCTTTGACCTGCGTCTTCGCATCTGCTACCACGGTAGCTTGCTCAAACTGCACTCGTCATGATCCCCATGTTTGATCGACACATTACAGTTATCATTTTCAACATGTTGACCAAGTTCCTTGACATGTTATATGCTAATTCATGCGCCAAGGTGATCGGCATGTCTTCGGACGGTGAGAGAACGATGACTGGCCGCCTCGGAAGTCTTGTCACCTTCATCGTTGCGTGCACTGAAAATAACGTGCTGCGCATTTGGTGTCTGTTGCATCAGATTAACATTGTTGTCAAGTCGGCTGCCGAAAACATCAACGTTGACATGTGGGTTAAGTTCGCCTACATGTTCTTAATCCTCCTGTGCGCGTAGAACAACCTCATCATCAGCATGGGGTCAAGTGCCCGAAGAAGACGAATCGTTGGGTGCACTTGGGGTGCTTGCTCAACTTCTTAAAATAGTACCGCCGCCCGATCCTGCTGTGGACCGAGCAAAACCGCCCCGATATGCTGTCGACAGACAAGTAGTGGGTCATTATGTTCTCAGTGTCGCCCGCCATTAACTCGATCAACGTCATGTTCATCATCCTATAGAGCCAATCGTTGCTAATCACGTAGCAGGAGGAGCACATCAATGTGTTGATGGAATTGTTAGTCGCCATGTTCAACATCAAGATTGTCAAGCTGAACATGGACGACGACACGGCCAACAACATTGAATACGTGTTAATTGAATCTATGCGTGTCCAAGTCGATGCGATTATCATGCATATCCAAGACCAGGGTTCGTTCGCCAATGCGTGCTACAATCGCTTGGACGTAGACATCGAGAAGGCTATCGTCAACACCATCGCTATTTATGTGATGACACTGATCTTGGGCTTGATGAAGGTCAAGGCGGAGCGTGATGGCGATAATAACAGCTTCGATCAAGATGCGTTGCCTGTTCTGCCCGCTCAGCTGGTCAAGCTGTGACACGGCGCGTTCATCCAGGACATACTGAATCCATACCACGACCATATCGCTAAGTTTTGGGCACCCAAAAGCATCGACCAGATCAAGGAGGACCACTGTGACCTGCTCAAGTTCTACAGCTCGAACCTGATCCTTCACGAAGCCATTGACGAGCATGACAATAACACGTCGTTTGACGACGCCTGGGATTGTGCCCCGGGCCAGTTCTTGGGTCTCCACTCATTCTGCGGCAACTTGGCAACTGTATTTGCCAATACGACATTTGTCGAGAGTGACTTCTCGATCCTTAAATGTGAGATGGACGACAATCACACCACCCTAATGCACTTATCGTTGGAAGGAATTTTCCAAGCCAAACAACGGGCCCGTTTACTATAAAAGGGCTTAGGGTTTACAGTCATTTGGCGCCTAAACCCGCCCAAAATGCACACATCCACAAATCAGCGACGACAACATCTACAAACTAAGTTAGTAGATCATAAGTTTGTAGATATCTACAAACTATACATCATGAAGTTGAAAATTCCATCCACGAATTTGTGACTACAAGAATGTAAAAAAGCTTTTTACTTACCACATCTCTGGCAGAGTGTTTATTTTTATTTTTAGAAATAAAATTTTGTGGTGTAGGCTAGTATGTAAAGTGGCGATCATCTTAATCTGGCTATTAAAAAATAATAATCAGCATATTCATTTTTTTGGGCTACATATTTGAACAACATATTGAAATCGGGCTAATTTTTTTTAATTCACAAAATTTTGACCTGGACAGACTGTGCAAAGGGTGGAGCTGACCCACGACATTTGCACATTGACCGATGTGGTCGGTGTCGACCCTGCAAACATGACTTCAGCAGGGTCTGCGAGTTTTGTTTTCCTTTCATTCTTTTCAGGAAACCTGGAGCAGCCAGGCCGCCATTCCTTTTTTGGCAATGCCGCCCAACAGCTGAGTAAAATTCTTCTAGATCTGACATACGCAAACAAGTTGAGATATGCAGAGACTGTCAGTGACGTTAAAACATGCGCAGGTGATCTCTATTTGAAACGTGCTATAGTTAGGTGAGGGTTCTTCTAGGCTAGGCCTCCTTTCAGGAAGTCCTCCCATTCCCTTATTTGATGTGCTTCTCACAACAAAAGGGGTTTGGGAACTTGATGTTCCGCTTGTGATTTGCCCTCTTTGGTGGTTCTTTTGTTTTCTTGGACTTGGGTACTTCCATTTTGTTCCTTGTATTCTCCCCTTTTTGGGTGCTTTGGTTTATAATATGATTGGCAGGAGTTCATACAGGTTTTATGTACTAGTGTAAGATAACTACTAGGAGCCCAACCCCAAAGTTGGGGCCATCCAAAAATAATGGTTGTCCTATTTTTGAGAATGTCTGCCATTCATGGGCTTTACAAATAGTAAAGCAGAAATTGAAGGTTATCATGAACCTAAACATCAGCAGATCACCAGTTTAATGGGCCGAGGTTCTTGCAGCTACCCACTCTTTGAAATGGAGGAGAAATTTTACACCTATAAAGGGGCAAAAGATCCTGCCTCTTCCAGAGAAGAGACATAATATCCCTACTAGAAAGAACCCTCCTTTCTAGGAAGGATATTCTTCAAGATTAGAATATTAGTGCCCTTCAAATAAATTAGAAAATCTTGGTAGGAGAACTCTCCAGTGTCTTATGGCCCCAAGAGTGGGATACCACTAATTGAGGGCCTATTCCAAGGATGATGTTGGCATCACCCTAGATTTTTCAGGATCTCACAGGGATTAAGGGCTATTTTGAACGAGGGTCCAAGGTCCAGCGACCAATGAATTCAAGCAATCTTATTGATTGAAAGCTTTAAATTGGTCCAAAGGCCTTTGTATGAGGGTCCAAGACCAAAAAGTGGCAAATTGAGGTTAAACCTACATGGAACCTGCTTTGGAGCGAAAATCAATTGGTTCGGACCAAAAAACATTGCTAAAAAAGGAGAGCTCCTGATTTGAAGAACCAAGAATCAGGCTAGGGACCAAGGTACAGTTCAGCTCAAGGATTCAATTTGGTGCAAATCAGTCCAAATCGGTCCCTAGGAAATTGGACCCTGGACCCTCTTCCAAAGTGTGTATTCTTCAATGCATAAAAAGGCGGTCAGTTAGCACCAGTGTTGGGCGGTTCTTTGAATTTTTAAAGAACCACCAGTTTCAGTTCTTTAAATATTGCAGAATCAAAGAACTGTCGGTTCGGATTCTTTGAAAAACATTCAAGACCAAAGAATTGGCAGTCATGGTTATTTCAAAAACCTCAAAGAATCCAAAGTTTGCATGAAATTACAGGCAAAGACCCGGCAGTTTTTTGGCCCCGGACTTTTCGGATGTTTTAAGGAAACACGGTTATATATTAATATCAGTTCTTTGATTTTGTGTAACTGTCAGGTAAGTGTATATACCTGGGTTGATAATTGACAGGTATCTGTCGCTCATTTTAAGAACCACGCAACACTACTTAGCCCTCCATGAAGACCTGCAGCAAAATTTTCAATGTAAACATAGGCCACCTTAGCATATAGGAGAAGATTTTGAAAACAGGCACTTCTGGAGTTGAGGTTACATGCTGAGGCTGATAGGTCAAGGAAAGGGGCCAAAAATCCAGAAGAGACTGCTTTCAAAAACCTTGCCTTACACCAAGACCAGCCTGATTTTTGTTTCTGCTTCCTTCTATAAACAAGGGGTGTGTCACACTGTGGCCTTGCCGTTTACATTAAAAAATATCTTAAGGAAAGAAAAGACTTACGGAAACTCAAATATCACCATGCAAACATATAATCTAGAAAAAATCCTTTAAAAGAAACCAAAATCCTTAAAGCTATTATCTCTCTATAGCTTATCTCAAGTTTCAACACAAGCCAAAATATCATCTTTCAAACAACCTCAAATAAAAATAGACCTATTACCTAGGGACCAAAATCCTTAAGCTACTACACTTGATAATGAATCTAAACACAATATCCTTACCTTGGTAGGCAAGGCCAATAAAGTCAAAAAGTAATAAAATAAGGAAAAGGATGCAAATATGCAAAAGATAAACTACTGAGTTTGAAAACTGTAACTTCAGAAATGTGGAAGGCCCAACTGGGCAGGCTGTGTTGCGCCTTCCACATTGCTGAAGGTACACTTTTCAATTACTTAGCAATTTTCAGGCCAGGGAGCATCCTGAAAACACAAATGAGAAAATCAAGCTGGTCTTTAGTAGCTAGCATAATGTTTTGGAGGCATTTGATGAAAAGGATTCCCAGTTTGCCTTCAAAAAGGGCGCACCCACTTTGTTTTTTGAAATGCGTCACTTTTTTCTGAGATATCCACCAGGTATCATGGATAAAATAGAAAACAAAGTCAACACAGGCGTGACCTCAGTAAAGACCTCAGCTGTGAGCTTTATCCAAAGCGAATCCACAATCAACTTCGCCTTGTGCATGCCTTCATCCACAGAAAGCCCATGGGGTAGGGTCAACTCTTTGGAACAAACAATGACAAAACGCACCCCGGTCATGACTCAGCTCTACTGCTGTCTTCCACATAATTATCTATATATATTAGTGTAGACTGTGCCGTTGGCCCAAGCGTCACCACATCCTCAACTTTTGTCCTTTCCAAAACCTGGTTTGAACGACTTTAAACTTGTGTGAAAAGGGTTTCGATTCCCAGTTATGGTATCATGCAAGTGTCAAAGCATGATTCATTTTGTATACATTATCCTAAATAATTAAAACCCTTTGGAAGGAGTGTGAGATGATATCCCTTTTCGGGTGTTAAGAAAAACCCATGTGTCTTGTTGAAATACATTCATGTTCTATTTAAACCACCATGGCCTAACCTTGGAATTTATGCACTTGCCACCCAACGTTGTCTAGACTCCATCCAAAGGATTCTTTGCACTACAAATTGCCTTACATTCTTGTCACTTTTATTGTCATGTCTAAATGTTATTTAGATTGGTATTGAAGAGTACATCGTAAGTTCAATTTGGTAGGTAATAAGTGTGAACCAATAAAAAGGTGGGCAACATGAATGTCATATGATAACTAGTCTTACATGAACACCATATTGACAACCTCGTGCTCGAGAGGCATAAAAAGAGACCATAGTTGAAGTTGTTAGTTGTAGTTGCGCAATTTTTGAAGAAATTTTCAACTTGGACATGGAGTTTGTGTTTGATTTTTGGTTGCTTATTGTTGGCACAATCAGTGTGTTCCTTTACCTTGCATGGTTCATTCCAAAGGGGACATCTTGACCTCCTGGTCCACCCAATTGGCCTATAGTTGGATCTTTGTTTTATTTGAGAAAATCATTTCATCGTTCCGTGGAAGATCTTGCAAAGAAGTATGGACCAATAATGTATTTGCGCTTGGGATATTTGAATTACATCATAATTTCAAATGCTGAAATGGCCTTTCAGGTGTTGAATATCCATGATGGAGATTTTGCATCTAGACCTTCTTCAATCATAGGGAAATATTTGACTTTTGAATATTCTAATCTTACATTTGCACCATATGGAGACAATTATCGCCTACTTCGCAAGATATGTGTTACAAAACTTCTCACACGAACAAGGCTCAAGACTTTTGAACTTATGCGTCAAGAAGAAGTGGCATGTATGGTGGAGAACATTTGAAAACACAACCAAGAAGGGAAACTCGTGAAAATGAGGCCTATTTTCCATCAACTAACTTATGATAACATGTGTCGCATGATGTTTGGAAAATATCTTGATTGTGTTTTTAAAAAGGAGTTTGATGATCTCACCGATTGTGTTATAAAGATAGGAAATAAATTCAACATCAGTGATCTCATACCAATTTTGAAACCATTTGATGTGCAAGGCATTGAAAAACAACTCAAACACATGAGAAATCGAATGGAAAATAGTCTTTCCAAAATTTTGAACGAATATCGAAACAAAAAGAAAATGGTTGTTGACTCCATTGTGCCAAATTTTGTTGAAACATTATTGAATTATGATGAAAAACTTGATGAAAGATCAATAATGGGAGTTTTGCTGGTACGTACACACCATTATAGTTGATCTATTTAACAAGATGTGTGTTACATTCCAAATATGTTCATCAACATTGTGTTATGTATATTCTTTTGGTTCATGGAATGTTTGTTTGTTTTTTATTACAGGATATGCTTGCAGGAGCAGTGGACTCATCTGCATTCACCATGGAGTGGGCATTATCAGAAATCATTCGCCAACCTAAAATTATGAAGAGGGCACATGAAGAACTTGACACAGTCGTGGGTAGGACAAGGCCAGTGCTTACGTCAGATCTTCCCAATTTATTATATTTACAAGCCATCATCAAAGAAACCCTTCGTTTACACCCTATATTCCCATTCGGAATCCCTCATTCTAATGGTGAAGATGTTCAACTTTTGAATTATAAAATTCCAGCAAACACAACTGTGTTCATAAATCTATGGGCTATGGGTCGTGATCCAAAAATATGGAAAAAACCTTTAGAGTTTAATCCTGACCGATTTTCCAATTCCAATATCAATGTTGGAGGGTCAAATTATAATCTATTACCATTTGGATCAGGTCGTCGACAATGCCC
>Ga0116228_10001853_pt1 | contig 17874 bp, 13 predicted proteins | sample S1TSphfallax_2_FD_89694 | JGI IMG/M metagenome (GOLD analysis project Ga0116228, IMG submission 89694) | Host-associated microbial communities from peat moss isolated from Minnesota, USA - S1T2_Fc - Sphagnum fallax MG | ecosystem: Host-associated > Plants > Peat moss > Unclassified | place... | reverse complement strand
TCATCATCACTGCATTTGTTTTTGCCATGATGGTAGTGGTTGTAAATAATCAATAGTCCCAATGTTCTTCACTATCACAATTCTTGGTAGCTTGCAAAACCACCATTAGCAATCGATGATCATTGCTACAAGTAAGTTTTTTACTTGTCATATTTTTTTTAGTTTTTTTTTTTTTCATTTTCATTTTAAAAATGGGATACAAGTAGGGTTTTTGCTAACAAGTTGTATGATAGTCTTGTTGACATTTGAAAGGTAACTAGAGATTATAATTAGGTGTTCATGGTTGAGTTGTCTCCACTATCACATCATAGCCATTAGTTGCCAAAATTAGTGTGAATCTAGCATTGACCATCATGCAAGCTTCCATGTCTCCTTGTCTATCCTTCTCATCCTCGATGCGGCACTTCACTTTGAATAAACTAGGTTGTAATTGTCCACAAGGGAGATGCACACATTATGTACCCATAGAGAACATCGATGGCATTATTTGTAGTTGATGTCATTCTTCTTTTAACATATTAGCTTGTGTGTTGTGAACCTATTGCAACACACTAAATGCTTATACAAGAAACTTTTTGGTGGGTTCCTCAAATTACTATAACTTTCAAATTTGGGGACTACCATCAACTTTTTGCTCCCAAAAAATCAGATAAAGGTGAATATCCAAGGTTATTATTTCAAATCTCTTGTTGTGTTCATAAAATGATGATCATCAAAACTTTATGGACTATTATATGTCTTTAGTCCCATTTCACATCTTGACTAACCCACAATATAATGGTTTAATAAATATTTCCTCCAAGCCCCTTACACTTGCAAATCAAAAGATTATTAAATGGGAGCTTTTAATGATGTAATGCATGCAACAAACTAAATATCCTTGGGGAGGAAAATTAAGCTATAGTTTGATTCATTTATTCATGCCTATTCTTTTTATCACATGTTTTTCCATCAAAACCCAACTCAAACCTAAATTCTTTTGTTATGTTTTGAATATATGTACTGACAATAAGCACAATGGGCTACTATCATTATTCAACTCCAATCCCATTACATGCAGATAAACAAGGATGTCTTGTGCATGAATGTAAAGTTTGAGCTTGGAGTTTTAAGCTTGTAGCTTGTAGCTTAATGTAATTTCAATCCACCTACATGGATGAATGTGTCCATAGATTAATGATTTCATATGGATGAATGTCATTTTGCATGGATGAATTTAATTTATAAGTTGGATTAAATAAATAAATCATTGGATGAAATTCATCCATGATTGGAAGATAAATCAATTAAAATTTATTTATATCCATCTTCAATTATTTTCTAAGTGTTAATATCTCAAACTTAAATATCATTTGATAATGATGGATAATGTAACTATAGTGGAAAATATGATGATGGGACCAAAATATTTTTTCAAAACTCGTTTTCAGCAACAATGTTAAATAATTTTAAAAAATCACCTCCCCCTCCCCCCCCCCATTGTTGTCAACAACATTATGTATGAACTTTGTGAAAAATTTAGGCGCCTTGAAAATAAATAATTATTAACAACAACCCCATTGTCATATGTGATGGTAGGATGTTTGAAGAAAGTTAATTAATGTGTTTGAAATTGAATTTTAGTTTTTTTTAAAACCAATTTTCATTAATGAAAATAGGTAGTTTAAAAATATTTAAAACATTCAATAACATTGTTATCAATAACATCAATTAGATTTGACAAAAGTTGTGGCACCTTTGGAGAGGGAAAAAAAACCCATCGTTGTCAATGACATTGGGTCAACTTGCTCAAATATATATATAAAATAAACAACTATGGGGTGGATGTTAGCATGATAACAGTAATATAGTTAAGACATTGAAAGTAATGGCATTTGAGACTATAACCATCAAATACATTTATAATGGAATTTACATGATATTATTCAACATGTGTTATATCATATGGAATTAAATTGTGTTTCATGAAACTTTAATTAATTAAAATTACGAAAAAAAATTCATTTATAATAACTTAATGATAAAATAAAAACTTTCATCCATAAATTTGATGGAAATTCTATATATTAAAAGCATGTAAATTCATTTTTTCATCCTTACATTTGATGAATGAAAAAAATCATTCATCCATAATGAAGATGAACACTTACATTCTTCCCCATGTTTACTTTCAAGTTTACATGCATAACATTCATTTTGTGCTTATATTTTTGGGTTTTAATTACATGTCTATAAGGGAAAAGGCATTTTACCATTTCAAGTTCCAACTTTAGGCTCCAAGCTTAAGCTCTAGGTTCATGCAACAATTTTCCTCATACATAAACTTGTTATTTTATAATTTATATTGGAGCCCACACCCAATGACAAAGATTTCAACTATTTTCATCTTCAAGTCGCCCAAAAAATTTATAAGATGTCAGGTTTAAACTTAAGGATGTCCCCAAATCATTGTCATTGCACACATTCATTTTTGGCATGGTGCTAATCTTGGTGGTGGTCATTAACTTAGTCAATAATCACAATCTTCCTCTTCATCCAAGTGTAGCAAGTTTCTACCATGGTGTTGCACCACCATCATTCACATGGTAGGTAAATTTCTATCTTTTACCATTTTTTGGGATATTTTTTGTTGCATTTATATAGCTTCAGATTCACCATCTTGGTGATCCTTGGGGTAATCATTAGGTTTTATTTTATCATTGCAAGTGTTCATGGTCACCATTGTGGTAAAATTGGTGAAGTTGTTGCAAATTGTAATCATCATCATCATCATCATCATGGTGTTCATCTTTGAACATTATTGTGATTTTGATTGCCTTTTAATAGTTCTTAAGATGTTGAACTCTATAGTTTTTATTAGAAAAATCTTTGTAATTACAACCTATAATATTAACTTTTTGTTTTTCTCTTGTAATTATGGTAGTAATTGAAGAACAAAACCCATAAATAAATTTCTATAATGGCATCCACAAGTGGCAAAATACTTTCAACAATAGTTGTGATGAAGAAATGTCACCAACTTTTTATCTCAAATTGAAGTTGAATTGGGATCATATGAAGGTTCCAATCTTGAGGTAGATTTAGTTTGGGGGATCCATACACCAAAGTTCCTAGCCAATTGAAATTTGTGGTATCCTATCCATCAATCGTTAGGGTATTGGGCATTTTTTTGTGGTGAATGATGGTGCAAAAAAATGTTTGTAACCCACAAATGATGTGGTGTGTTGTGTGTCACCCAATTCATGAGTTGGAACACAAAGTTGGGGGGAAACATAAAGGATTTGTGAGTTACAAATAGAAACCATGACACTAATGCTTTTAAAAAACACATTTGTCATGACCATCCTGATATATATCTTAGATATATAGAAGAAATGGGAATTATTCTTGTTGGCCCAAGGTTGTAGATTCCAAAAGTAAGAAATAACTTACCAAAAAAAGGAAAATGATTGCCTTTTTTCAAAACACAAACTTTTTTGGGTAACTATCATCCCTACAACAAATTAGATCATGCACAACATGTATTTAAAAAAGACTTGGTATTATATGTTGCAAAGAGTTATCGACCTTCCTTTTCTATTGAAAATCCATGGTTGAGGCAATTAGTTTTGTGACAATGTAGGAAGGTGCAATTTCCATCTTGGCACCAAATGGTGATTGAGGTGCTCCCAAATATGGTGCTAAAAACAATGAAAATTATATCATCCCTACCCTTGCATCTTGCATAACTTGTATTTATTCATTTCATTTGTGGATGTTTTGTGCTAGTTATGATACCTTTGCTATGGTTATCGCGTCATCAATTGTTCATGGGTGCCCACCCATGTGACTATTGGGATTTTTGAAGTGCATAACACAAAAAACGCAACCATGTTAAACCAAGTAAAAATCTTGTTAGACAAAACAAAATTGCATACATCAATTTGAACATTTTGATTATTACAATGATTTAAATAGTGTTTTGTTATGCCCTTCAATTAACATGCATGTTTGTAGGGTCATGTTTTGGGCATGGCATGTCAAAGGCAGCCCAATATGCTACTATTGATATTAACATTTGTGTTGGTTTTTTAAAGGTTAACTTGAAAGATGCTCAATCATCCTTGCAAAAAATCATTACGTGGACCAAAAAATTTAAGATGGGGAGGTAGGAATGGAAGCAATCTTGTATGGTTACAATGTTGCATGTTAAGACATTGAAAACACCAATAAAGATGTGGTTTGCTTCTTGTGTCATCTTTTTCCAGGAAACATGGGAATACCAAAATGTTGTTTCCATTTGTTATGGATGGCAACAAGCTACACATTTATCTTCTAGAGTGCCAACATTCCAAACTTGGGATGTTGCTAAAGTCATTACATGTACATTTTTCTCTATTGTGAAACTTTGTGTTTTAAATCAAAATTAAGGCTACTAGTTGTTGTCATATGTATTTTATTTTGCCTTCAACTTATGCATCGCCATGAAAGTTGATGTGCCTAAGATTTAAGTTTTATAACACCCACTAATTTGTGAGGATTTGGATTCAAAATTGTAGGAATTCAAGTTGAAGATGATGACACATGTCATAAAAATTCAAACACCTTTTTAAACATGTACATCAACTAATAATTAGGCTAAAAGACATAACATGCTAGCTATGGTCATAAGTTAGAGTTCAATTTGGGTTGGGATGCAAGTTCTAATTTGTTTTCCAAATTTTGCAAGGTGAAATGTGCCCAAAAGCCCAAATCTAAGGAAAGATGTTGCATATGTGAATAGGTTGGTAGTGAAAATTTCACATGTGAACAAAGAATAAGAATATGTATTATTGAGGAGTGAAACTTTCACATCAATAGATTTCATGGTTTTAAAATTGAAACAAATGCAATAATTGTAAAATGTGTACTTGGTTGTAATTGCAATCAACAATTTATGTTGTTTTTTCACAAGCAAAGCCTTAACCTTAAACCCTAACCAATATTGGACCAATCCTAGGTCAAAAAACATAAACCTTACTACTAAAGAACCTCCACTATTTGAAAAATGAACATTAACCTTAACCGAAGGTTCTCTAAAATAAACAGAAAACCACGCAACACTAGTTTAAACCAAACTTGTCTGGTTTTTAGCTTTGAATAGAACTTCAACCTTTGGTCCCAATTCCAATAATTTTATTCCATTTTAAATAACCTTTGGCTTTAGTTGAAGGATTTTTGGAAATTTTGATAAAACCTTAGGTCTGGATCTAGTTTTTCACATTTCAAGTCTCCCGATTCTTAGTGCTTCAAAAATAGATCCCAAGTTGATCCTAACCATGTCCAATTGATGCATACCTTGAAACTGAAACTTTATAGTTAATAATTGGCTTGAGAACCATAACTAGACAAACTTGCAATTTAAGCATGCATGCATGGAGGGATGCCATGATGCACTATGATGGTAATGACAAGAAAGAGCAAGGGCCTAGGGGCTCAGCTCATAATTTAAAAATCCATTCCTAGACCAAGGGATGATAATGGAAAAAAACAAGGTTAGCTACTTCAACATGTTGGATTTAATATTTGTTTGTAGCTAGTTCTATTTGATAGTCTTCACAGTAAGGACCCATGGTGCAAATGATATTTGCCAACAACATGAGGGTAATGATCCTTAAGCAACAAGGGTAATGGTCCTTAAGCAATTTGGTTGATCTTATATGGCCATTTGATGAACATGGCCATATTCTAATGTTTTCAATCTACCATGTTGAATACATGTTTATTTTCCACATGATGTCGTAAATTTTCTTTTCCCCATCTTTTTGCAATCACAATCATGTTAATATTATTTCAAATTTTGATGAAAAAATGGTTGTTCTATGTGACTTTAGATTAACATTTTGTTCAGGTCTTTTGACTTCATGTATGATGTTCAAGATCAAAATCTTTGTGTATGTTGTTTGGCTTAGATACAAAGTTGTATAAACACATATTGTGTGAGTGTAATAGTATCCCATGATCGATTTACAAGCAAATGTTGTTAGAACAAGTACATATTTATATCAATTGGATGGATGAAATGTTGAATAATAATGCTAAAGAATTTCAAAGGATGTTGTTCAAGAGCACCAATCAAATTTGTTGCAAATATTACAATTTGAATTTGATGACTTATTGAAACATTACGTGCACTTCTTGATTTTTTTTCTTTCAAAAACCAACATTCATTCAACTAAACTCCCAAATAATAATTTCAGTGTCATATTTCTTTTTGTTTTCAGAGTAGCGTTTCATTTATTGAAGAGAAAATTCAACTCAATTCTATGTTGAAGAAAATATTTCAATCATCACCAAAAACCAACAAAATTTCATATTTTCATATAGGTTATATGGGTGTTTTTATGTGGTGAAATTTCTCCAATTTGCAACCAAAAAAAAAGGAGGACTATGACTTGTACAAAGGATTATTTTGAGAAAAATTCCCTCAGAGTCACATATTTCTAGGGGAACAAAAAAAAAGTTGAAATCACTATATTAAGACCATATGTTCTAGCATGTTGTCACTATGTAAAATGGAAACAAAATGGGACAAAGTGAAATCATTCAATGTAAATTTTATATTTTTTATGCCATTGAGGAGGAGTAATGTAAAACCTTCTCCAACACATATAGGTTCCACCTACTTCTACATGAAAGAACCAAACCTGAACATTTGCCAAATTAAAAAATAATAATAATCTCTATTTCTTATGGTGGGTATAGAGTTTGATTTAGGCATACAAAAAGCAAGTCTTCTTCATGACTTTTGCACACGAAAATGGACCTTGGAGATATGTTCAACCAACAAGGAAAATGGGTGGGTTATATAGACTTCTAGAATCAAAACATTGAAGGACCAACAAGGTTGCTCCCTTTTATACATATCTTTGAACTTGCACATTATTAAACTTTTAATTTTAAAAATCAAGAAATGAACTTAAGTTAGAAGTTTCATAATGTGAAAGTTTAATAACATTGGGTTTAAGAAGAAAATTGATGGTAGGCACCTTAAAAAGATTGACCTAATTTTTCCTTTGTATTTGGAGATACTACTTTCATTGGCACAACTTTCAAGCATGATGGGAGGTACCTTGCAAATTGCTAAGGGCCTCCTTCTTCCTTCCAAATTAGGTCAATGTTTGACAAAGGGGAAGGGTGACCCTTCATTATGTGCTATCGCTCCCATTCTTAAGGAGTTTGTGTAAGAACCCTTCATTTGCTGAACATCAAAATCGATGTATGTGTAGGTTCATGACAATGTTTTCCTCTTGCTTTCCATTGGGTCAAGCCCATGGGTAGGTTATTTATTGAATTCTTTTGAGACCATACATGTTATCAATTTCAATATCAAAAGCAAAATTGGGTGCCAAGTAAGTTATTAAAAAAATTGGGTAATAACTGATGATTATGCATAAAGGTAGGTTATTAAATAATCAATTAACGACCACTAGTTATACATCAGTTATAGGGTTTTTTAAAATGAAATGTTTTTTTTTAACTAATATTTAAATATTGATAACCTACATGGATGATAATACCATGTATCGGCATCCAAGTAGGCTATTAATTTAACCAATTAAAAAAAAATCAAGAACCGACTGATAGGTTATTAACAACTAGCTTGCTAACAAGGTCAAAACTCAATAACTAGCCAACACCAGTAAGTACTTGGCACATATCACAAGGGGAAAAGAAGTTTAATGGACCTTAGGCAACAAAATAAATTGCCATAGATTCAATAGCACACATTAGGTGGACTTGATGAGGCCACTAGGTATTATTCTCCAAGATCATTACTTGCTACCACTACTATCCAAGATCATCCCTTGCTATTACATTACCCTAAGGTCAATTTTTTCCTTAATGTCCCTCAAATTAATGATTTTTTTTTTTGTGAAAATATGAAATTGACATGTTGAAAATCATCATAATTATCACAGGCTTATTCTCTGAATAATTTCACTATTCATATCACAATATTATAATAGATGATTATATATATATATTCAAATTTTTTAAAAGAATTCATTTTTTGAAAAATAAAATAAAATAGTTTTGTCAATGTGGAAACTGACCTTAGGCTATGGTACACAAGAAAATTTTGTCTTATGTTGTAAGAAAAAAAAAAGTAAAGCTACGACTTCCTTCACCTTAAACCCATAAGGCATTGATTTGTCACATAGTAGATAGTTAGTGTTGAACGTTAATAAAAATTGCAAAAGATCTCTAGCAATTAGATATCAAGGCATATAATCATTTAATCGCCTAAAATGAAACCTTCAAAAACCCGAGTGGTTTACCTTTGAAAACTTGACGTGGTAGGAACCACTTGGCTGAATGGTTGAAAGAACTGTGCAAATAAGAAAACCAGCAATTGAAAAATCTTGTACATTTGCATGAACTCCAGTTTGGTTTGCAACATTTTGTGGCCAATTCTTGCAACGAAGGGAAATAGAAACTCCACTTGAGTCTATGTTGGCCTTGATGACAAAACATAATGAAAGACCCCACTCACTTATGTTACAACATCATGACAACAACAACATGTATGTTCTAGTAAAAGAGAAAACAAGTAGTTGAGGTAGAAGCAAGGAATAAAGCAATAGGTTTGAAGGTTTGCCAACATGGGAATGTGTAGGGAGAGTGAAGTGTTGATTTGAAAGTGTTTGTGGATCATTAGTTTTGTGTGTGAAAGCTTTTCCAAGCTATTGCAACAAAGATGATTAATGCAATGATGGGTGTAATAGGAATGGAGAAAGCTACTACAAGAGTCTTTTCCAATGGCTTGAATGGTGCCCATAAAATTCAATGATTTGTGAATGGAAATACTTGTTGATGTCCAATTTGATGATTTGCAATCATATACAGGGTTATTTAATCTTTGCAATACAAAATTACATATCCTTTTTTCTTATACAAGGACAAAAGGACCATTATTATTCTCTATTGGGTTTTTTTTTTTTAAATGGGAACAACCTCATGTTGGGCTTTTCCAAGCGAGTCTATATGGCTTGAAAGGTTTGCATACGTATTAACATTAAGGAGATTGGTGGAAGCTAGGGCAATGGGGGGAGTGGGATTGGCTACAATATTAAAAATATATAAATAACCAAATGGCAACAATTGAAATTGACAATTATGGTAGTTTTAACTATAACCTTTTTCAAGTGAAGTCACATGTTCAATCATGTTTTTGTTTGACCTAAATAGGGAAACAAAAGTTAAATCAACATTGCATTTTCATATGTGTTACTTTGGAGACTTGGGATGTGAGATTGAATGTCCTACAAAGATGAACTCATTTGTAATAATAATTATATCAACATTTTCTTTCTTAAGGATTTATTGATTATTGAACTTATTGTCTTCTTTTGGTGGTTCAATCTATCTTTAGGAGCCCATTGTGGTTTTGTAATAGAACAAATGTGTTATTTATTTGTTGCAACATAACCTTGGGCTTACAACTAAAGCTAAGGCATTGCAAAAGGGGTGAGCCAAAAGAGTGTTGTAGGATTCAAGAATACTTTCAAAAGTGTGAGAAAATGAACTTTGCATCACCCCCCAATGGGTTCCCATGTTAAAAGTTGGAATCTTGCAATGTTTTTTATTTTTTTAACAAAATTTTGGGGACCAAACCTTGTTCAAATCAAGCGGCCTTTTAAATGTTGGAAGGTCTTAAATAATAGATATTAAAATAGGGTGACATCCCCCATTTGGAAATCTAAACCATAAGTTATGGCAAATGAAAAGTTGGGGATCAAATTGACATTTCGAGTCCTAACCACTAAAACATTCAACAAAAAGGTCAAATCACCTTTGATTAAAGCATGAAATACAACTTTGCAAATATCTTGTCAAGAATTACAACTTTTCTTGCAAAATTTTCCAAATCAAAATTCATGTGTGAAAGTTATGAATTGATAAAGTAGCGTAATTCATAACTAGGATTTATTTTTTAATTCAAGATTCTCACATTGGAGTCTTAGGAATTTATGTCATTTCGATGTAATCCCCACCACCATTTACAAAATATATTATAAAAAAATGAATGATGAGTTTCCCCAAGTTCAGTTGTTGTGAACTATGTGAATGGGTCTCTCGTTTATTTATTTGCATGTATTTGTTTGCAATATAAAAACTCTATGTCAAACTCTTTTCTAATTCAAGAACCAATTTAGAACCAACAAAAAATTCTAACATGGCAAGGTTATTTAGGTTAAAGAACCATTAGATATAATCACATTTTTTTATGGTTTTGAAATAATCAATCTATAAGGAACCTACATGAATGAAATTTGAAAAAAAGGGAAAAAAAGATAGAGAGAAAACCACGTAGGTTTTCCAAAAACCTAAAATGAAAAAAATTGAAAACCTCAAGTTGTTAGAAATGTGATTTTCAAAAGAGTTGGAACTACAATTCTCACAAGATTCAAATAATCACACAACACTAATTAGAACTAGTGTTAAGCAATTACTTGCTTTTGAGGGTTAGATTGTCACTTTTGGTTCAGGTACTAGCTAGCAAAAACCAAACCAGAATTGGGTCTGATTCCAATTTCCAAAACCAGAAACAAAATCTACACTTTTGAAAGAACCAGATTCCCAGTTCCATTTTTTATGTGTGGGAACCAAAAGTGCGAAAAACTAGAACTGAGGGCTAATTGTAATTTAACGAGAAATTAACCGTTGGTTCCACTGGAACTGTTTTAATTCATTTTGTAAAACCAAAACATGAGGTTTTTCATAACCTTAAAAGAACTGCCCAACATGGTTTCAAACTGATATGGCCCCAACCACATTCAGGCATTCATAATGCCAAGGAAAGGAGTCCTCCATACCATGAGAATGTGGAAAGCTGGACATTGTTGAGCACCACTTTTGTCAATGTTTCACCTCCATCTACCTCTGGGGATCCACTGAGATCAAATGACATGACCTCCACAAAACACTTGGGAAGAATAAGTGTTTTGTGGCACCACCTCCATTAGATTTCCACATTGCAAATGGATTCTGACTCTGATCCCAGTGTCAGCTCTTCATTATTTATGGCTGGAATTTGGTTCCTTGTAACTCACTATTTACAAGCAACTGGCCTGGCCTTCCAGAACTAGGGAAATGATTCTTGCACATAACAGAGTTATTATTCGTAAAGTCAGGTGGTGAAAGTGGTAAGAATAGCCAGTTTTGACATAATAGGGTGTCAAACGTGTAACTGGGAATGAATTTTTTGTTAAAGTGAAATAATTGGGACCCAAACTAGTTTTTCCACCAAATTTGCTGCACTTGGTTTGCCTATTGGTAAAAAGCTGGTTCAAATTCTGGGAGCTTTACTTTCCATAAAAACCTGCTAAAACTAGTAAACCACAGTAACAGCCCGTTGTCTATGGGGCTTTGCAAGCATAATGGACCTTATGGGCAGCCCTCACAATGAGCCAAAAATCAAATCTTTGCATGTCTGATCAGCCTATGGGTGGGGGACCTAAAATCCATTGCCCATTAGAAAGTAGATTCTCCTTAAAAATGTAACACACAAACTATTCCTAAGTGGACATTGTGTATACAAGTGTGGCAAGCCTTACTTCAAATTTGGGTATATAACCCTTTGATACGTGCCTTGCACAACATCCATTCTGGATTTGAACATGTGTCTAACAATCTTGTGTTGATCAAATGTGGTCCCAAAGTTAACACCTCTATAGCCTAGAGTGTGAGGTATATATATATATATATAATTTTTTAATATTATTATTTAATAATAATATTATTATTTTGGGGACCATTTCTCTTCCCTTTCCTTGGCTTTACTAGCTCAATTATCATTTTTTCTATTGCATCCATCTCCATGGCCTTTTGTTTAAAAGTTGTCCAAGTATTTTTCTAATGTCACAACACACGCATAAATGTGATTAATTTACTAATGGCTCATTGCTTTCTATTTTCATTGCAAGAAATTGTGGTAGCAATAATAAGTCAATAAATAACAAATGTCAAATGTAGCATATAACATCACCCAAATTCACGTTATATTTAATCATCCAAGGGTGAAAAGGAGGGACAAGATAGATGAAGAAGAAAAGCATACCAATACTTGACCACAAATGTCATGGCCATTAAAACTTGAATAGATCAAAAGAGCACAAGAGTAGTTGCAAGCTACGATGAGTCTAAATTTTTGTCATAGGATGTTTTTTATATAGTATTCATGATTGAAATGATCGTCAACATTGTTTCATAAGATTTTTAAATGGTACTCACTTCTATGAAGAATATTGTTATACTTCTAAACCCAAGTCAAATCACAACCAACTTCTTTATATTGACCAAATAATGAATCTTTAAAAATTGTACAAGTTTGTCACAATACATATTTTAAATGCAAATGAACTTTCATTTTACATTGTTGTAGATTATTATTCCAAAAGGGTTCATTTAAAATTTGTGTGGGGGAAATAGGTATTTGAAATTGTGAATTAAATATCATTGGGAAAAAAATTGGTCTCTACATGGAATTTTGAATGCCCTTAGAATGATTCAATTTTCAAAACTTCTTGTGCAAATGAATTTTCAATTTACATCATGTGTCGCAACCCTAGCCTTGGGCTCACGACCAAGGCAAGGGTTTGCAAGGTTGCAGGCCAAGAAGAAAACCGGGAATCACACACATACTCATGGGAGTGTGAGAGGGTAATGAACCCTCACACCCCCAAGGGGTTTCACTTTGGGGAGTTGGAGTCCCGGTGGACTTTCCAATTTTCAGAGGACAATTACAGGGGTCAAATTTCAATGGCTTGAGGCATTCCTTATATCATTGGAAATCTCTTGGAGCGTAGAAGTTTAAAATGGGCTCACATCACCCATCTAGACATCTGAAACACAAGTTATGGCCAAAAGAAAAGTCGAGAGTCAAATTGGCAGTTTGACTCCCAACCATTAAAAGTCAGGAATCGACCCGATTTCCTTGCGTGTAGGTGGCGTGCGACATACCGTTGGAAAGCTCTAGATGAGGGCTACAACTTTGCATTAGACCTCATCTCCATCTGAAGATTGCACACAAAGTTATGGCGCCTCAAAGTTGCAAAAGTCCTAACCTTGGCAATTTTGGGACTCCCACTTGGTAGTCCCGGGATAAAAAAACCATTTGGATGTGGGCCCCTGTGGAGAGACGTAGAGTATACTATAAGGGGGAAGGTGGTGGCTTCCCCCAAATCTAGGCTGTGGTGAGTCTTGTGAGTCTAAGTTGCATATGGCTCGTCTTCGCACCAAAGGTGCTCTAACTATGCATTAATCACTTTGCGTTGGTTTTGTGCAGGCACGTGTGAATAAGTAAAGCTTGTCGAATCTTCCTAGTCCCATCCTTGAACTCCAGCACGCCCCTCTACCCCTCCAAAGTGCTGTGAACCAGGGAGTGTGCCTCGATTCCTTACCCTTTCGTTGTTTTTTGTTTGGGATTCACGTTTGAGTCCTTCAAGGAGTTAGGAGCGCGTCACTTGGTATCAGAGCTCTGGTAGAGTTTGATTCATTTATTGGAAAATCTCGATGGCACCAAATAAGTCCTGTAAGCCAATCCAAGAGACCATGGTGGAAGAACCCACCCAATAACAAAAAGTTCCACCCGAAACTATTAGGGAGGAGGAACAAGAAGATTATGAAGAACAAGAAGCCCAAGAGGACCATGATGATCATGAAAGTGAAAAGGAGCAACCAACCACGGTCTTTTTCACCCCGAAACAATTGGAAATCTTGCTCAAGATGAATAGGCCCGATTTCAGTGAGTTGGTTGTGACCCTCAAAGGAGGATCGTTGAAAGGTGTGGGATTCCAACCCGTAAAACCTAGGAATTTTGATGGGGTCCAAAATAAAAAGGTTGTGGATGCGTGGCTTGCATAAATGGAAGATTACCTTCATGTCACCGAGGTTGGGTGACATTCATCCGTGGAACTTGCCCAATCTTATTTGAAGGGTTACGCCTCCACACGGTGGAGGACGGTGAGGCAAGAGGAAGGGAAGACCCATGGCTATACATGGGAATTCTTCAAAGAACGCATTGAGTTAAAATTCATTCCAAAGAATTCCAACTACATCTTAAGGTGTAAACTTCGTGACCTTGTGAACACAACCAATGACAACTTGTGCCAATATGTGAGGGCGTACTCCAAACTCATGCTAAAGATTCGGCATATGCATGAGCTAGATCGTGTGTGCCATTTTGTGATGGGACTTCCGACATGGGCCAAGCGTAAGCTTGAGGAGAATTGGCTCACCTCACTATCCAAGGCCATCATGAAAGTGGAAGGCTTTTTGGATGTGGGACAGGGTGAAAAGTCCGGGTTCAAGAAGGATAACAAGCTCCCTTACAAGAAGGCACGCCATGAAGGGGAATGGAACCGAGGGCAAGACACTTCAAAGGGGGAAAGGCCCAAACAATTCCAAGGCTTTGGTTTCAAACCTAAAGGAAATTTCGTCAAGAAGGGGGCTCCTTTTTAAACTGTTCTTATTTACCCCCATGCTAATTTTATTTGAAACACTTGGGTAAAAACACACTACATTGGACCAAAATTGGTAGTTCAAAGTCCATTTTTAGAATCCAAATCTAGTTTTTTATTTTTTAAAAACATTTAAATGGTGTTGAAGTTCACATTTTTTCCATTTCCAAGTTCATACCACCATAATTTAAACCTTTTTTAAAACCTCTACAAATATGGGCCTTGAAAAAATCAATGCAAATATTGAAATGAACTTTACAAATTTGAAATTTTCATTTTAAATCTCAAAATTTTTGATAGAATTTTTTTTGTTTGATTTTTTCATCTTAAGTGTTATGGCACTTCAATGTGGGGTAGTAAAAAGTTGTAGGTTTAGTTTCCAACTCCATTAGAAGAAAAAAAATCCATAATGATAGTTTTTATGGGGTTATTTGGACGGTGATATTGGATGTACCATCCCTTTTGTAAAGTTCACCTTGGATTGAACATTTATCCTTTTGGTAAAAAAAAACATGGGTTTGAAATATTAGAATGTAAGTTTTAATTTTTCATCTCACTTTTGTGAAGTTTCTCAAATATGTATTTGAATACAATGCAACAATACTTGACCCACTTAGAAAGAACTACCAGTATGGCATCCAAAAAAGTTCATTGTAATGTGTTTTTACTAACTTATGGCCCAAGGTCTTTTTTTCTACACCATGTTTTGTGTAAATTTATCATCGATGACAAACCTTTGTATGTAACTTTAAACTTAGGCTTGTGATCAAGGCTAGGGGGAAAAAAAGGTGGGTTGTTGCAAGCTTGGTTTTGGGCTCCCCATCAAGATTAAGGCATAAAGTGGATGTGGGTTGGGAAAGTGTCATGGGATTCAAATGAAGAAATAATACCAACACTCCTAAGTGGTTTTTCCCACTTAGAGAGTTGGAGTTCTTGGAGTTTCAAATATTTGGGACAAATTTGTAGGTAGTAAATATACTTGATCCAAATTGAGCCCTTAATATACCATTTGAAAGATCTTGATGTTTGGATCTTCAAAATGGGCCCACATTTTCCATTTGGAGTTATGAGCTAAAAGTTAAATGACCAAGAGGAGGTGATGGCTTTTCTCCAAGTTCAAAATTTGAATCATGATGTGTCTTGGGAATTTGGGTTGCTTGTGGCTTGCTCATGCACCATTTTGGCTCCAATTTGCACTAATTCATTTTTAATTTGTGTTGGTTGATTCCACCTTGAACTCCCACTTGTGATTTTGCTTTAATCCCATCTTAAAGTTCCCACCATTGTTTCTCTCTTGAGAGCTTGGTAATGTAACAAGCTTTGGGCTTGCATTCTATTGCAACCTTGAAAATCAACAAGTTTTTTTAAATTTTGATACCACTTGACAAACCTAGAGGTGCATCACTTGATATTATATCTTTGGTAGCAATTTTGATCCAAGAACAAGCTTGTTCCAATTATGATAGCTAAAAAACCCAAATGAAAGAGGAATGTGGTTGAACATGAAATCATCATGGAGGAAATCACTCCAAAGGCCAAGGTTAATCTTGAGACCACTTGGGAACAATCCCAACATGACAAGAAGACAAATAAAAGGAATATTCCCACCATCAAATCCATTATTAGGAATCAACACCAAGTTTTCATCTATGTTTATTATTCAATTCATCTTTCATCTATCTCCCACATCATTCAAGTGGTGATTCCATTTACATATTCCAATTTCATTTTTATGATGAATTTCATTAATGTTTAAAATTCATCATTATTTTCATTTAACTTTCAACCATGGGTGTAGTCACACTAACACATACCATAACAAGTGTAACCAATGTTTGGTTTTGTGTATCTAACATTTGAGAAAAAAATAGCTTAAAATCAAATAGCTTTTACATAATGTTGTTTTTATTGTATTTGTATATATATTTTAGAAATTTGAAATCAATCTAATGAATGAAAAATACCCAATAACACTTGAAAGTGTTGCAACCAATGATTTTAAACAATAAAAAAACTTGTAAATGGACTTTTTCTTTTTTTTTGAAAATGACATATTAACAAAATTTGATGTAAATTATAACATAATAGTGTGATGAAAATTTTCAAGACTTTTAAAAGACTTTTGTTCAAAATATTCCAAGAATGTTCCAAGATAAACACCTAATAAGCAGTCACCCAAGGGGGTGGGTCTAGCTCATGTTATCTCATTTGCACCCCCATATGTTTGATTTCATCCATGTCATCAAGGTTGTATGTTTGGCCATGTTTAAAAAAATTATCGATTCATCTATTTGGAAATTTTAATGTGTTGAGATTTTAATTTAATTTAATTTTTCATTTTTTTTCATGTGATCAATCTCCTTCATAGATTCGACTTCATCAATATATCACAATTTTTCATCTATGGGGAATTTTCATTTATATGCGATTCCATGTCATGAATCATCTACATGGCCATAAATTTCATTTATATGATCAAACTAATTCATCCAATTAATTTCATCGTTGTATAAACATCATCTAAATGGTCATCTATTTGTATCATCAATTATATTCCTAATGAAAGTTTGATATTTGTTGTTCAATTTTATCCATTTCATTGATGTCATCTTTCATAAAAGACAAAATCTTAACCTTGCATACATACATTTGAACCCCTTTTGAAATAAAATATACAAATTAAAAAAATCATAATTTGAAAACGAATTTACAAATTACTTATTCCAAAATGACAATTATTGTGTGAGGCCAATCAAAGGTGTCATTAAAAGACTATGGTTGGATATTGTCATGTTGATTTTGGTTTCATAATCAAGGTTAAGGCAAAATGAAGGATGTTTAAAGTCAAATCCAAGACATGATGAGATTGGAATTATTGTCGTGATGAAAATGAAAGTGTTTGCAAATAATTAAAAACATTCCTAAAACTCCCAAGTTGCACTCCACTTTGGGACACTTAAGGTTTTGACACAAACAATGTAAAAACCAAATGATCTTAAATTCATTAAATAGGTCTTGAAACACACTATAACAAAGGTTTGCATTGCCAAGATAGAATTGTATGATCAATAGGGCTATGTCCATTTGAAAAATTGGGAGAAGTCCATAGCAAGTTCATGACCTAATTTTGCTTCAAATCTGCATTTCGCACTTTGTGTAGTTGAAATGATAAAAAAGGGTGTATGTTTCAGGTCACTTTGTCTTATAATCATCTCAAAATTCTCACCTTTGATAGTTGTTACAAGGAGCTAAGGAATGTCCCCTAGGGTTTTGAAATGTTATAGCATTTGCATAAAGCTAAGTTCAATCACACATAAAATATAGCCTAATACAAGATCATGAAGTATGAAAAAAAATACAAACAAATAAGTTTGATTCATAACATGGAAAT
>Ga0116228_10001852_pt1 | contig 17891 bp, 17 predicted proteins | sample S1TSphfallax_2_FD_89694 | JGI IMG/M metagenome (GOLD analysis project Ga0116228, IMG submission 89694) | Host-associated microbial communities from peat moss isolated from Minnesota, USA - S1T2_Fc - Sphagnum fallax MG | ecosystem: Host-associated > Plants > Peat moss > Unclassified | place... | reverse complement strand
GCACAAAGTTTGCCCAATTGCGACTAGACAGAAGAGGCTCCCCCAGGCGGAGAAATGTAAATGTGTGCATTGGATAGGTCTGGTTTTTGGTCTTGTATATGACACGGTCAAAAGCTGCCTGCAAATCTCTCATCACGCACATTTTGTTAGTACGGGTGATAATTACCCTTGCTCTTAGAAGAAGTCTTCAGAAACATGATCCAAATGGAACATGAGAAGCAAAAAAAATGCTTACAAAGAAACAATTAAGAAGCATGTATAATACCTCGTCAAAGCGCACGATAGCATTTTGTCCCCACAAAGGGACATTCATATGTTGAGCAACTTGTTGCACCTATATGATGTATAAAACCATGGGTCAAAAATTACATGTCCCAAATTAGCTTCCAAACAAAAGCCTCACAAAACCCATCACTTGAACATTCAGCACAAGCCATCTCAGAGGGATGTCATATCTCTAAAGTTGCAGAGAACTCTCCACAACAACAATTTGAAGGTAACACGACAAGGAAGTACCTGATGGACGTCACTGACATTTTAGGCTTGGGGCAAAGGCACATATATACCTGAGCAAGAAGGCCTTCAGGGCTGCAGAAGAAGTAATCAGGATGCTCACTGTCCACCATCTCTACACATCTGTCAAAAATGTAATGAAAGGAATATGAACAAACCCTCAAAAGGGAAAAGTATCTGAGAGAAAAGTATCTGGAGGACAAAGAAATTTTGTTTCTTAGTTACTATCAGCTGCTGTTTTAGAGTTTAAAGCCCATTCTCAGATTAAAACAGTTCAGGAGAATGTGGACCATAGAAGGACATCTATGCTGTGAAACATTAAGGACACAATCCAGAACATATCAAAAGAGCATTCAGAGCATACGGGAAGCTGAGGGCGGCTCCATGCTGAGCCAAGACAGCAGCAATGGCCTCATAGCCATCTCGATAAGAAGTGTTGTAGTATCCTGCTGTAAGCTCAGCAGCATGAGAGTGGGAGCGGTACCACCAATGTACACCTGACAGCTTAGCACCCAGGTGAACTGCTCTAGATGCATCCTCCCCTTCTAATGACTCTTTCAGCAATTTTGCAGCCTTGTTTAGAATAGTGTCAGCATGCTGGATAAGCTTATTGCTGTACCACTCCTGCCATTTCCAAAAAGAAGAATGTATGGTCAGTAACAGAGTAAAAGGCTAGGGAAATGGCACAAACAGAAACCACAAAGAACAAAGGAGCAAAAGCATCCTCAGCAAGTGTGATTTTCTGGAGCTTCTTCACTCCATCTCAGAAGGATGGAATGTGAAACAGCAAGGTAGTTCTACATATCACCATTTGAAATTCAGCTACTTACCAAGAAAAAGTGTGCATAGTCTGATGTGAATTCTCCTACTCTCAACTGGAAGAAAGGTGCCTCCCATGGTTTACTGTTATAGTTTCCTGCATCATGGGGTCCTGAATAGCCCCACATAGGCTCTCCTGCATCTACTGCTGCCCGCTGTAGATCTTCTAGCCTGGTGCATCCATCAATAACATAATGGCATCAATCTGGGAAATTTTGCATCAAAAATTGTCATACTGCCCCTTCAAGAAGCTCAATAAACTGCTAACATTGATTGCTCTCACTACATCATGACCCTCAAATGCAGCTGTTGAGCTACAGGCCAGGAAGAGAATTCCTTGAATGCATTGAAGTAGCATTTATTTGCACATCTAGAGTCCATGAATTGTAATGGAGCACATTCCATGAAGTAACAAACACACACAATGTTCTCAGCCCAGCTCATAAGGAGGAACGACCTTTCAAGCATACTACAGAAAACTTTGCTCAGGTTATTGAAATATAGCCACACATCTTACATGTTCTTGTCATAGCACTGGAACTCGCCAATCCCAGGAAATTGCCACCGTCCATCCACTTGTGGATAAGATGGATATCTGTGAAAGAACTTTTCATTTCATCAAATGCATCCTTGAATCAATTCCTTTATGACCTCTAAGCAGCACATGAAAAAAATGAGTTATGTCCAATTCTGCCCTGGATATAACAAAAATATATAGCCATAGAGATTGTGAGAGAAGAGAACAGGCAGGAAAATCTGAGTGATGACCCTCTAGGTGTGGTACCCACACAGGAGCTTCAAGGGCAAGAAACACAGCACAAAAATGCCCTATGGTCAACCAAGCCTAAGGTGGGGTGGAGGTGGACCTCAGCTCGCCAGCAGGTCCAAGACCAACAGTAATCTTGACTATACTGGAACCCAACATAGGGCCAAATGTATTGACAAAACTAAGCATAAAATCTTCATAGCATTCAACAGCAGTACGTCCACTGAGCACAGGAATTTCATCAATGCCAAGAGACAAATACTCTTTGCTGTAATAACCCCTTCGATCCCTGTAGAATATGTCAGAGTTGCTCTGACCAATCTGCACACATAGGAGACTCACTACTTTACAATCCAGCACACAACAAGGACATAATGCTCAATAAACTCCAGCCAAGCCAAATCCTACCACTTGCAGGTGATGAGAATCATGAAATGGACAGAACAGAGGAGAAAATACAAACACCTAAATTGGGATTGGGTAGCCAAACCTCACTGATCCATAGAGGTAGGCCAACATATTTTTTGTCGTCAAAGGGGCTCTCCACACAGGCATGGAAGGACATGATGACTTGAGCTTTCAGCCCTGCCTCAGTGACCATATGAAAGAGATCTTGATAAGCTGACCAGTCATACATATGTGGACTATGACGCTCAACTGCTCCCCACCATACATCTACCATCACTCCATCCACCCCTGCTACCTTTAGCGCATGCAGTGCAACTGCAAGGCTCCTTACTCTGTCACATTCAGAAAGAGGTCTATTTACATCAGTGACTTGAGCAAGATCTGAAGGGTAAAAGAATCACACAGTGCTGAAGAATATCATTGAGTAGTTGTGAGAGAATGGTATCTACAATGAATCAGATATAAGCCTTTTCTTCATGTACCATGTGTGGTAGCATGGAGGGTGAGAAAGTAAGGAATGAGAAAACACTCATTGACAACATTTATAAATATTGTGAATTCAAAGCTTGGAAACATGTGCAATGTACTGAAGCCTTGCTTTTTGAACCTTGATAAGGGTACAAAAGTTTCCAATTAGAGAGAGTTGGAGAGGAAAGCAGGAAGAAGAAAAAATTGACGACAAAGAGAGAGAAAAGAAGAGCTAGTTTGATGTACCTTCGGAGTTTCATCTGCTTGCACTCACCAAAAACAATGAGGTCAAGAGGCAGCATTACAAACACAGGCACCCTATATTTCTGCAGAGTGTTGTCCATATAGTAGTCAGATGACATGGCCCGATAGTTGTTCGCTCTGCATAGCTGTGCTTGTCTGCCCAAAGGAAGAAGCCCCACGACCATGTCATCCTCAAAATCTATTGAAAATTCTACAAAGCCGACACAGCTAAATTCCCCAAGACCTTTGAGTTTCTTTGAAGCTTGAAAAGCTTGGATGCTCTGCAATGCTTTGTGCAATCCATTTTTGACAAAATTTCTCTTTGTGCACTGAAAGCTTCCTCCAGTTTCATTGGCATGTTCTATGTCTTCAAAATGGGTCTTTCATGTTCAATTTAGCTGTATCTTTCTCCACCCGAGAGATATCCTTCTTTCATGTGCTACCCACATGAGTGACATCAAACTCTAGAGAAACATGCTCAGTAAAAGAAGTTCAAGAGGAAATTCTTCTAAATTTGATCGCAGTTGTCGAAGCATACCTGTTGCAAGACTGATCTGAAGAAGAGCATGACGACTGAAAACTGCACTCGATGTTCCCTCTTCCTGTATTCAAGAGCCTCAATTGCTTCTTCCTTGAAAACCCTAAACCTTCTTCAGAAGCCATTTGTCCTCTGGACCATTTCGAACTATTATTCCCTTGCCATTTGTGTTGTGATCTGCAGCAGCAAGAGCAGGAGACGAGCAGCAGTCCACCTCTTTTCAAACATAGGCTGACAGTCTTTTTTTTTCCTTGCCAAGAGTAGTATCCCTCCGTCAATTGTTTCACGGCAACGTTGAAGGAAGAAGGGATCCTCGTGCTTCGAGCCTGTCTTTTCCAAGCACCAACTGGTTTCGTCTTATGGAAATCAATGCCAGAGGCACAACAGTGTGTCAAGGGAGTAAATTCCATCCCTAAGGGCTGGCACTGTTGACGGGATAGATCAAGCCTTCAGAAAAAGAAATCGACTGCAGCAAAGTGGCAAGAAAGACTTGAACTGTGTGACAGTGAACTAGACATATCTCACAGTTTTCTTTGCAATTCGGATCAGCAAAACCATCGCCGAAGCTTAAGCTCCGCCTCTTAGTCAGGTGCCACTCCTGCACGCTCGCTCGCAATCGATCTTATGGTTTATAGCAGCACTCGATGAATGTGAAAAGAAATTGAACTGCATTTGCTGCTGCGAAAACACGGGATTGATGTCTCATGCATTCAATTCCCTGGCTGACTGCTTTTGAAATTCATGCAGAAAAGATGCAAAATCGAAACCTCCAACGCCGTGGCGACGTGACGGGAGCTCTCTCTCTCTCTCTCTCTCTCTCTCTCTCTCTCTCTCTCCGTCCATGCATCTCGCGCCAAGTCAAGTCTCCGTCACCTCCATGGTTCCACAAACAAGGGATTCCCGTAACAGAAATGGCTGCTTTGCTTCCCGGTGACGAAAACTCCCTTCCTCCGCCAGTCACCAAAGAAAGAAAGCAAGAAAAAAGAAAGAATCCTAAATCGGTTTCTGCAAGCCGGACATCCAGTACTGACGCATGAGGAGATGCACAACAACAAAGCAATCAATGGACAATAAAGAAGCCAGAAAACATACATGACGAGAAACGCTCTCAAGTCTCAATCCGACAGAAAGCCATCAGAATAAAATTGTAGAAACAGTAGGGCAGGGAAGAAGCCAGCGAAGCGGAAGAGGAGAAATCCAACGGGCTTACAACAACACGGCCCTCAGCCACGGACACACGACACATGTCAAAAGGCGCAGGGGAAAAGAAACAAAAACAAAAGCGAAATACAAAATGAGAAAAAGAGAGAAAAAGAACAAACACTTCCCAGAGTTGCGAAGCGCACGTTAGCACTCAGAGATTTTGTTTCCAAAGAGAAACAGGACAGGATTCCAGTTCCTAAATTAGAAAAAAGAACGAAAAACTGGTGAGCATTTCCCCGCACCAGTTCCCCCCCCAACACACAAAAACAAAGGCAAAACTGTGAAGCTCCTTTTTCGCAAACAGTGCGAGAGAGATGACAGATTCTGAACTGGAACCGTCTTCTCGTACAAGCGAAGATGATGACTTCCCACACTCATCACTCATTCCACACGTTAGAAATTGTCATCCTCCTTTGCTCCTCTTCAATTACAAAAAGCCTTACAAATTTCTTTGCAGAAAGTTTCCCCCAAAAGCTCAGACAAAGAGATCTTGAACTGCATATTACATTCTCGAAGTGTATCTCAAAAGAAATTTGTTCACTGAATTTGACAGAAATTCGTCAAGAATTAGGTCAACTTTGGAGGCAAAATTTTAGCAGCAATCAGCAACTCCTCCTTGGTTTCTGTGGCGATGGGAATTTGAAGCTCAAGCTAAAAGAGCATTGCAAGCAAGCCCAAACAAGTTGCATGTAGACATTCAGTTAGCCCATTGCATGGTAAAGAGAATCAATAAATAAGCTTAGGAGCCTTCCCAGCTGCTAAGAAGAAGAAATTGACATATTATCAAATTGGTAAATGAAATACACAGGGATCAAATTATACACAAAGTGATTTTTTCAAGTTCGACTAGGCCTTCGCTTGCCACCGTCTGTCCTTAATTTCTTCAACACTGTAACTACACCCCCTTTCCCATCCTGCTGATGATGCTGCTGCTGCTGCTGCTGCTGCTGCTGTGAACCACTCGCTTGCCCAATTGATGGGCTTGCAGCAAATTGGGCCCCCCACCCAGGAGCAGCTTGCAAAAACTTCCTACTGTTTGCAGACATTGTTGCTCCCACTGCAGCAGCAGCACCTGAGCTTTTTGGAACACCTGAGTTTGAAACACCTTGCAGACTTACAGCCCTAACAACTCCTTTCTGCTCCCTACCCTTGCGCTTCTTTCTTTGAATCACAAGGTCCACAGGATGCAATATTCCATCATCCAAGTCATCCTTCCCTAGAAACTGTTCTTGCTCTTTTATACTACACTTATTCGCATCACTTTTAGCACTATTGATACTTTTGATACTCTTCTTCTCTTTGATCTTCTTCTCTTTAATCTTCTTCTCTTTAATAGTCTCCTTTCCCTCTTTCTTGCTCTTTTTACCCTTGTGGCTTTTCTTCTCTTGCGGAGGTGAATCGTCATCAAGAGGTGTGCGTCGGACCAAGGCAACTCTTGCCGAGCTTTGGGGATCAGTTGTGCTGCTATTCAACATCAAAGGTTTGGCAGCTTCAGCTGTAATCTGAGGAAGTCGCCGTGCTCCCCGAATACCTGTAGACGATGGCACCGGTGTAGGTGTTCCCACTGTGCTTCGTACACGGACAGAGGTGAAATCCACATCTGGGAACATTAGCCCCATTCGTCGTTCAAACAAAGCTTGTAAGCGTCGGGCATCTGCTTGAACCTGTTGTAACAACCACAATTAGGAAAAGGTAAATGAAAGTAAACACATTCCTCATCAACAAAGGATACTTGCTTGAAAGGGGAGAATTCTGACTCAAAAGTGGAGGCAATTACCTCCAAAGAGTCACTGTGAAAGCGAGCTGCATTGCCTAGCATGAGATGGACATCAGCTGCAAACTCCAAAACACTTGCATACTCAAATCGGTCTAGACGCTCCTCAATAGTATGAGCACTTATGGGTCGTGCAATTACTTTGTAATAATCAGGCACTTCACTGCGCTTTGGCAGTTCCATGAATAGTGCTGCAATTTGACGTCCATCCTTATTCATTGCTCCCTGCAGCTTTCCCAAGACTGCCTTGCACTGCATGCACATCATGGGTTTCATCACACCATCATTACCAGTTCTAATCCCCACATAGTAAATCAATCAGTAAGAAGAATTCACCTTGTAGCACACTCTACTTGTAGACCACAATTCTTTCTGAGACATAACATACACTCTTGATCTACTTCTTCACATTCCACTGCATTCAGAAGCAGCAAGGAAGACCTTTCCATATTTTATTCCATGCACAATACCTTCTTCTGCTGATTCTCTGGCATGTGTCCAGCACCAGTTCCCCAGTTTCCTAGAGACCTCTGGTGTAGTGACTTTGCAGTCCTAATGTCTCGGTCCACATCAACATCCTCACCAGGTTCCTGCAAACCATTGACCCAACTGTGCTTGAAAACAATCCGTGGTCGAACTGTTTTGTGAACGTCAGGGGGGTTAAGATGCCTCTTTTTTGAATGAGTGCCCCACTGATCAGGTTGATCATACTGTTGAGCCGAGTGTTCATCGCCTCTTATGTCTGACCACAGCATCATCCTTTGATCAGATTTTGGATTGAAGCGCAAAGAGACAGTCGGCATAGATCCTCTTTGGTCACTTAAAGAACCATTGCTTGTGTCCCTCTCACCAAGGCCATGCAAGTGTACAATGCGGCGATGGTGGCTTTTGCTGCGCTTACGCTTGTTTTGAGGCAGAATTACCTGATCTTCCCCTTCTCCCTCCTCTTCTTCTAATTCCTCCTGTCCCTGCCCCCAAGTTTCAGATCGCTGCTCTGCAGATGAATCCCCTGAAGCTGCAATCTCTCCTTCCTCCAGGTCATCACTCTGCCATCCATACAAAAATCCACATCAGACCCTTTGTGGCAAAAATCTGGCATAACAGAATAAATGCAGAAGCTATCCAAACCTAGTGGTGAAGTTGGGAGTTCCCAATCACTTCAGGGATGCATTGCCATTAAACAGCACATTTTTAAGCATACAGTAATTTCTGCTGTCGATAGCAAAATCATTTTAAGACAAAGTCCTAAAGAATGAATTTGGTACTACAGCTTGTCTGGTTAGTGTAAATTTGAGGCCACCATTACTAACTGAACGAATGCACAGGCCATACAACACATACCAAATAGCCTTGTCAGTCACATAAACAATAAATGCACTGCTTCAATCGCAGGTTTTCTCAGACACATTACAGATACCTCTTCTGGTCTACTTGGTCGTCCTTCCAATGCTGACAAAGATGCAAATTTCTTTGATTGAGCAACTGTTGTAGGCCTGTGAGGTTGGAGTGGGGACAATTCACCATCATCAGATGATAAATAAGGGAGAGGTATGTCTTCTTCCTCCTCCACCTCTTCCTCCACTTCCTCAATTACCTGAATGTCATCACAGACACTTGTCACCTTCTAACCATTATTGATGACCAAACTCAGTATATAGAATTTTTTTCTCAGGCTCCCACAGGCGAAGTCCTTATTGCAGGATGAACTGCTTGTGTAAAAAGAAAATGATACCTCCTCAACGACTTCTTCCTCCTCTTCAAGTTGCTCCCCTTCTTGCTCCACCATAACTGCAAGGTTGGACCATTACCCATTAGATTCCAGGCATGAAAATTGCTCAGTTCCCAGCTGCATATGCAGCAAGAATTGTGAAGCCAGTTCAAGAACATGAGCTGACAGAAACTGGGATGCATAGAGTCAAATAATAACCTAAACAACCAAGAATTGTTACTACAGACTGGTTCAAGTTCAATATGATCACAATGTGGCATCTTCCTATAAGGTACTTTGAGGAACACAAAGCAGCCATAATGATTATCATCACCCCACCTTCATCTTGGTCCTCCTCTTCATCAATCTCCCCTTCCTCTTCTTCTTCATCATCAGCATCTGCTGCTTTCAAAGCCTTTTCTATCACAGCCTCTCTCTCCTCCTCAAATTCCTCATCATCAACATCTTCATAAACAACTCTCTCTTCCTCCAATTTGCGTCTCTTCCTGTCAACAGTCCTGCTTCTTGAGTATTTAGGTTCTTCCTTAGCCATCCTCTTTGTGCCCTTTGCAAGTAGCTTTTCTTCAGCTTCACAAGTTCCCACAGCTTCCACAAAACCTCTCTTCATGGCTTCTTTGGACGTGGCTGCAACTGCTGAATTGACTTCAATTGATCCAACACGGAGCCACTTCGGGACTTTGTGGTACGGAATTAGTTCACCAGGCCAGCCATTCTCCTCATCCATTCGGTCAAATATCTCCACTTCTTCATCGGTCCTTGCAATCATCCGGTTCACTTCTTGGAGGGTGGGAACATCATGCACTGTTTGCTGGTATCTTTCCTCATCATGCAAAAGAGCTTCAAGAGTAAGGCGGCGCTCTTCCTGTGTAGTGCGCTGGTCAAAACGCCCAGCATTGATTACCTCATCTGCCATGTCAATCTTATGTTGCTGTATGTTGTTGCGAACCAAGGTTTCAACAGAGCCCACATAACGATCCTTCCCAGCCTACCAACCCAACCCCAACACAAAAGGAATAATAAGAATGGAACACTGGCACCTTGCAGTTAATTATGCACACAACCTTATAACCCATCATCTTCCAGAATACTACAGCAAGTTTTCACACTGGATACTATGTGATGCACTCATTTTGCGCATAGGCCAGACCATAGTCCTGCCTGCATATACCAAACATTATATACCCATAGACCCCCAATAATCTCAACAGTTGTGTCCTAGGCAATCTCCACTAGGTCACAAATTCTACAAGCCTTTGTGCCATCACCTAGAATCTCCAAGTGTATAAGATACCCACAGCTTTCATAGAAAATGCTTACCATCTCATCCCCATCTTCATCGAGGTTTCCCCCACTCCTCAGCTCATCCTCCTTCTCAAAGCTGGGGGCACGTTCAACCACAGCCTCCATATAAATGACTCGTACCTCACGCTTTTGCCCTATGCGGTGAGCTCGAGCCACAGCTTGCTCCTCATTTTTGGGATTAGGGTCCGGATCATATATCACTACAGTATCAGCTGACTGAAGATTTAAGCCCCTTCCTGCGGCCCGGATGCTGAGTAAGAAGATGAAGACTTCAGATCCTGGACGATTAAACTCCACTATTGCTGCTTCCCTTCCATCAAGTGAGGTTGTTCCATCAATTCTTCTGTACATGAGCCTCCTCCACTGTAGGTAGTCTTCTAGAATGTCAAGAAGCCTTGTCATAGTACTGAAGAGCAGCACACGGTGTCCAGTTCGATGAAGCTTGACAAGAATGCGGTCCAGAATCCACAGCTTCCCACACATCCGGACAACATTGTCATTCAGAAGATGACCTCGTGGAGGATAGTTCAGACATGGATGGTTGCAGACTTTTCTAAGCTCCATACACTTGTTTTGAAGAGGGGCAAAGGCTCGGGCCTGCCGTTTGCTGTTCCCTGCTACTCGTTGAGCTTCATCTTCTGGGTCCAGCCGAATCGTTCCAGTAACTTTTATCCAGTCATATATTGCTGCCTGGAATGCAGACATCTTGCACTTGAGGACAACTGACACCTGCACATTCAATCCAAGATGTCAGAGATAGCAACCATCCAGATTCCATCTTGATACCTATTCCGGAATGTACACGCTGTTACTTCTTTCCAAAGACTTCGACCTAACAAAGCTATTGTCCTTCAGAAGGCACAGGCTCCCGGGCACACTGCCATGATTTTTCTGATATTACTATCATGTAGTTAGAGCTAGGGTGCACTTGAAAGACCAGAATGGATATGTCCAGTGTCACCTTCACAGAAAGGAGGGCACACACTCCAATCCCAGAGACATCCAACCTTTGAACTGAAACAACTTAGAGATGAGTGACTGGCAAATTCGTAAAAAACCTTACCTTAGGGGGTAGGGACCCTTCTACATCTTCCACGCGACGGCGGAGCATAAATGGCTCAAGGATCTGGTGAAGTCGATGAATCACAATGACTTTCTTCTCTGTCTCAAGCCAATCATCCTCCTCTGCCTGCACTGCCTCCTTTTGAAAGGGTGTTGAAAACCATTCATGAAAAGCCTTACTATTGTCGAACACTTCCGGAAGCAGCAAATTCAGAAGTGACCACAACTCATGTAGATCGTTCTGACAAAGGATAACAACCAAACAAGACAAACATCAGCAGTAATGATATAACCTAATCCTGTATCATACAGAAAAAACAAGAAGGATTGAAAATTGGAAATACAAGCAGTAATCCGCACCAGCACTAAATACAAGTAAAAGCAGAACTGCCTGCAATAGCTCAGGAATTGTAAAACCAAACATCTTCTCTTGAAATGCCAGGCTTGCAAGGTCGAATAAGCCTAGGCAATGTGTAAAAAGAAAGGGAGTATATATTACAATGAGGAAGACACAATTCTTAACACACAAAAGAGTACCTCCATATGAAAAGAGTACCTGCAATGGAGTGCCTGTTAAAAGGAGCCGACGCTGACAACTGAAGCGATCAAGGTCACGGGCAAGTCGAGACTCACGGTCCTTCATGCGTTGTGCCTCATCAATAATCATGTACTTCCATTCAACTTTTGACAGCTTAGCCCGATCCCGCATTATAAACTCATAAGTCGTTACCATCACATTGAACTTCATTGCACACACTTCCTAAAAACAGTAAATCAAACCCGCCCCAAAAGGAATACTGTCAATACTGAGACAATTTATAGTACATCCTAAAATCCAACCTGCTTGTGGAAGACCCTAAATGGCCAACTTGAGTATGCAAAAGAAAACCCATTTCACCCTACAAAATCTTGAATCCTTCTGAGTCACACAACAGATTTCATTAAGTTGTGGCTAAACTAAACAGCAGGAGTCTCCCATTCCCCAAGACAAATGTTTAACCTGGGCATAGATCTTGGCCCGTTGCTCCTTCCCTCCAACATAGAATATACATGAAACTGAAGGCAGCCATCTCAGCAGCTCACTCTGTATCCCCATCCAACCAGAAGAATTTAAAAGAGGGTATTGACAGAAGAGAGCAAAACCCAAAATAGAAATCCCAACTTCATTCACTTTAGTGATCACAATGTGGTGATCTGGCTGCACATGAGTCCTCCAAAATCAACACTGGTGACAAATGAAGTTTCTGCAATGGCCTCACCTGAGATCAGCCATTATTCAAAAGAATCTATGCATGTGCTCAACAAGATCATCTTACTTTAATCTAGGGTACAGTAACAAGAAATTGGGCAAAGCTCAGGGCACCTTCCAGTTGACAATGACTGCATTGGGCACAATAATAAGATGGGGCCCATAGTTGCCCTTAAACTCCATAAGATAGGCAATGAGTGCCATCACCTGCATTCCAAAGCATGAGAAAGGCATGAAGCACCAAGATCAAAACCCAACATCCACATATCTATGACATTTCAGAGAAAACTCTGTAATTACACTTTGAAGGTAACTGCTTTGTCTGCTCCAACCAAACCAAAACAAATACAACAAGAATGAGTGTGGTCATAACCTTGTGACTCACTCACAAAGTATCAGACCATCACTCTCATCATGTAGGGCACTGACTAGCTGCCATTCCTCCCTGCTGACTTCATCAGCTTCTGATGGAGGGTGTAAATAGGTAGATAATAATCTGCTAAAAATTTTGGGCAAATAATAGTACAAAAAACTGCATCCTAAGTTGCTTTCACATTTCCTTCACTTGGTCATTCTGTTGGCTAGCAATCAAGAGACATAGCTAATCTTAAAAGTCAATGGTATCCTCACTAACGCTGCAACAAGCTTGAGAGAGTAAGCTTACTTTCATTTCAGCTTGCATCTATGGCTAACACATAGAGAGGCCTACATAAGGGGTATTTGTAGATGCAACTGCAACCTGGAACTTATCCTTTTAAGCACACTAGCATGGAAAGATCTGATTGTGCAATAGCAGCATTGAAATGGTTGTCACCCTTCTCTAGTTCACTAAAGGATTACAATACTGAGCCAAAGTATACGCCTGTGAACCACAGGAAAACAAGTGTCTCCCTTCAAATACTCTATTGCTCCAAAGGAAACGTCATCTTACCTGCACTGTCTTTCCCAAGCCCATCTCATCAGCAAGGATGCCATTGAGCCTATTATTGTACAATGAAAGCATCCACTGCAGACCCACCTGAAGGAACCCACAAAGATAACCATCAGTTAAAGACCTACTGATGCAACAATATGCCTAAAACGCCCTGTATCATCTACTGTGCTCTAGATGTTGGTGCTAAACATTCTAGACCTAGGGTCCACATTTTTTGGCCAATCTGCAAGAATCTGTCTTCTGCACAACCAAGAAAAAAAGCACTCACAATATAATTGCAGAATTAGTATCCAATCTATACCAGAATAATCTACCTCTTTATCAGCACTGAATGGCTACTAGCACTTCCCACAGATCTATTACTTTCCAACAATTATATTCTATTAGCTTAAGGGATTTCGTGCAGGCATCATCAAATTGATTGTGGTTGAAAGCTTCCAGAGCCTTCAGGAACCAAATGCTAGATGAGTTGCAGTCAAACTGCACATACTAACCAAGGTTTATTGGATTTTTAACTGAAAGAATAGTGTGTTAAGCATTGAAACTTGGCAAGAAAAAACCTACCAGTTGATAATCCCGCAAGATGCCCGCACAAAGCATTGAAGGTTGCTTCAAGATCTGCTCATGAACTGCATGAGCCAAACTGTAGTATCTGTATGCTCAAAACAAAACAATCAGTGTTGGATTACCAACTTCTGTTCAAATTCAGATAGCACCAACCTGCTGGTGAAAGGAACTCCATTAACCATACTCCCAGTATTCTCCTGTGGGCAACAATCTGATCTAAGGATATTCAGTGTACAACCAACAAAGGACACTGCCTTTTAGGACATAAGTAACCATCAACCAACTTGCGTATGGATACACCCTATTACCATGTGACAGAAGAAGTCACACCTATTTACAGATGAATCCTGTGATGGCTTGCTGACGTAACCATTGGCTGATATTTCTTCACCAGCTCGAAGTGCAGCTTCTTCTACTTCAACATCTGAGAGCCCCTGCATCATCCATGCAAAATCTTTCTGAGAACCCACAACACCAACCCCATAGAGACCTAGATGCTGGGACCCCACTCCTTCAAGTAAACTGTGAAGACCCCCCTATCATCCTCCATAGCAGAAATTTCTCATATAAAATGGCCGATTCAAAAGTTTCAATAACATAGCCATCAGCCACTATTGGAAATGAGCTGAAAATACACACCCGAGCTCTTGCAGCAGCAGCTGCTGCCAAGGCTGCTTCCTCCCGCTCTTGTTGATTCTTCACTGCTGAGATCTTTCCCCCTAGCTTGTGCAAATATTCCTCAGTCTGAGTGAGGAAAGCTGAAAGGACCTCAAAACGCTCTCCAGCATCTCCTGGCAACTGAGTCTGCTGCTGTCTCAAGATTTCTCTGTAAGCATCAACATCATTGTTCTTCAATGCTTCCATTCGTCTGTTACGGTCTTCATCCTTCCGCTTGGAAAATTCACGTAGCATGCGCTCATGACACTTGGCCACTCCCCGGTTTCTTGTGATGCGTGCATCCCTGGACACCCACTGTGCCTCCAGTAATTTTTTCCTCCACTGGAATAGGGACTTCAAGTGCTTCTCTCGGGTAGTCCTCTGCAGCATCATAACCTGCCTAGCCAAGTCCATTCGTTGTCTCTCACACAAGCGGACAAACTTACGATAAGCCCTTTCACCCATGGCCATGATCTCTTGCTGCTGCTCCTCAACTTCATCCCGGATCCGTGCTTGCAGCTCCATTAACCTCAATTTTCGCTGCTCAATCCTAAGTTTTACCACCTGATCTGGCTGCAGCTGGTTTTTACCTTTCTCCTGAGTAAGCAGATCCTCCATGATGTTGAGCTTCTCTGCTCTTTTCTTGTCAATCACTCGAACACCTTCTTCTAGCAGCAAAGTCCTAACATTATAACCCAGAGAAATAGGCTGCCCCCAAAGACTTGCTTGAGCATTCAGTGACAGCGCACGACCATCAATCCGTGTACCCACAGGTGGAAAATCAAAGAGAGGCCCCCGGAAAGGCTGCACTTTGTGAGGAGCCTTCTGAAATGATGGTGGCACAGGAACAACAAGTGCAGTGCTCTTAGAGCTTGTGGTGTCAGTTCCTATTGTCGTTCCAACTGCATCTACAGTGCCTTTCTTTGTAATACTTGCCTCCACTTTCCTACTTGAGTCAAGTTGGGCTGATGATTCAGCTTTCACCTCCACAGGTACTGAAGTTTCTTGCTTCAAGCCAACAGCCCCCTTTGCATCATCCCTGTTGAATGAAGATGGTCTTGAAGTCACATTGGCTGCAGTTGTTTGACCCTCAACCTCCTTCTTGCCCACTTCTCTTAGAACCTGAGGTTCTGCCTTTTTTGTTGACAAATCCAATGGCTTTCTATCACTCTCCTTCATAGAAACTTGAGTCCCATTTGAAGCATTCACTGATGGTTCAGATACCTTCACTACAGGTGCCACATTGGGGTTCTGCACTTTTGACACAGACATGCTCCCCACTTGAAGGTTCTGCTGTGATGTCCTAGAAGGAGCATTAATGAGCCGAGCAATCTCCTCTGAGAAACCAGCATCATCCACCTGAGCAGTAAACAAGTGTACAACAGTCAACAAAAGACAATCTGCATAGGGGAATGATTAACAGTGTCCAGCATGATTGAGCAGTTAACACAAATTAGTGCAAGGTATGAGTTGTATGAGTATCACACACTTTGCGGGTTTTTAGGCGCTTGAATGCCATAATCTGGTTGCGAAGAACCACAAGCTGCTGCTTTGTGAAGCCAACACCTGCTTGCTGCTGCTGCTGCTGCTGCTGCTGCAATGGAAGCTGGCTTGCAACCTGGCCTTCAGCACCGGCCCCGGAAAGCAAGCTTGGTCTTGGAGCCTGTGTAGGGGCCACCTGAGAAGCTTGTTGCATTGGTCCACTGCTTCCACTGTGAGCAATATTCCCAGCAGATGCTTCCAATTTTGTACCCTTTGCGCCTGACAGAGAAGACATCGAAGACAAAACTGATGATTGTGAACCCAATGAACTGAATGAACCCAAGAATCTGCATGAATACAAGAATACAGGGGATGCTGACATGTTGATAGAGAGAGTGAACCCCCCAATCTCTGAATGTAAGCATTGCTAATTGCAAAACTGGCACCAAGTTCAAATAGACACCTGAAGGTTGGTGTCTGCTCCCGCTGTGTAGCATCCTGGAATCACCACCTTGAGAAACAGGATGAAAGGCAACAAAATTGGAGGTCAGAATTGGGGCAGATGATGTGCTGCCAGCCTGGCCTTGCTGCATACTTGAATACATAACTCCTGGATTATGAAGCCCCCCCGATGCAGGACCACTTGTTATAGTTGCCAAAGCAGAAGGGTCTGCCCCTACACCTCGGTCCTGACTCGCTGGAGCCAGAGGCCTTGCCTGAGACATGCCCACACCACCTTGTCCAGCTGCTTTATGCATTGCAACAAAGCACCCTTGAAGCTGTGGTAAGTACTGTGGAGGAATTTGGCCCTGTGGAGGATTTTGGCCCTGTGACGGAAGCTGACCATTGGACTGGGGGGAGGGGACATGGGACAGTTGTGGAGGTGAAGCCATGCTCCCAAATTGTGCATTTATGCTGTTCTGGACACGCTGGTGATGAGTTGGGATCCCCTGAACAGGCCCAGAAGTGGGTCGTTGAAGACTCCCTTGAGGATGAGGTAAAGACTTTGAGTCATTCCACGCTTGTTTACTAGGGTGTGCTTGATCCCTAAGTTTTTCACTGGAGGTGCTCTGCTGCACCACTGTTGAGTTTTGCTGACCAGCCTGCTGGTGCTGCTGCTGTTGCATCATTCCCTGCAGCAAGGCTGCTTTCTTCAGATGGCACATACAAGGACAAAGACTATACAACCCTGTTTGACCAGACAAGTCGCTACCCAGGTGAACTGTACAAACATTTTCACAACGCGATTGTGGGCATCAAGATGAAACATTCCTGGCTCCACCCCTTTCCTGGTCTTTCTGACCCAAATCACAGCATTCATACCACATCCAAGGTGGTCTCCACTTTTGACTCTCTTGCAGATTGAATGGTCAATTGGGTGGACATATTTAGACATTTATGCAACTGAAGAACTCTTATGTTGATGAGGCTCATCAAAAGACCCCAAGAAGGTGAATTCACCAGAGGCTTAGGAACTCCCAAAAGTACATACTCAATCTCTGTTACTAGCCACAAGCAAGATAAAGATTACTGTTTGCAATCATTTAAGCTATATACCTAGCAATCCTAATGTGAGAAAAGACAGGCAGGTATAGAAGCAAACCTGCAAATTGCTAGGGCCACTATGATCATGGGGGACTGCCTGTGGCACGGGCTTGGAAACTTTTTGCTGAGAGAAGGCATTGACTTGAGCTTTTTGCTGTGCTGCAAGCAAAGCATGCTGCAGATAGGTCTGGGCTTGCAATTGAGATCCATGACCAGAATCTGAAGCACCTATGCCTGACACTGGCACCTGCAGACTATTAGAGCTTGAGCTCCAATTTGGCACACGCAGAGCTGCTACATCCTGAAGAACTCTAGGAGGAGCTGACAGTTGGACTGGACCAGACAGTCCCCTTCCACTGTTCCCAATCCCTTGAAAACTCCCACCACTCTGCTGAGCCTGGAGCAAGGAAATGAGTTGCTGATACCGAGGATCATTTAGCTGCCCACTTTCTTGTAACTGCTGTATTGACTGCAAATGCCAATGACAGGCAGAATCCCACAAAAGTGAACAGTCAACAAGCTGAACATTTTCCCTTCCAAGTTTGCCATCTATCTGCTTTCTCCCACAGCAAGACAAATAATTAACTTCTTATTAAAGCAGTACTCCTCTGATTCAAGTATTGCATAGAACT
>Ga0116228_10001851_pt1 | contig 17894 bp, 14 predicted proteins | sample S1TSphfallax_2_FD_89694 | JGI IMG/M metagenome (GOLD analysis project Ga0116228, IMG submission 89694) | Host-associated microbial communities from peat moss isolated from Minnesota, USA - S1T2_Fc - Sphagnum fallax MG | ecosystem: Host-associated > Plants > Peat moss > Unclassified | place... | reverse complement strand
TCAAAGGTCAAATATTAATTTTGAGATTCATTATATGAATAGTATACATACGTATGCATATTATATATAATTTTAGTACATACATTAAAATACACCCCTATGTCATTGTAGAATACCTTTAAATGTAACTAATTTGGTGATTATTACGATTAATGGGACATATCAACCTATTAATGGATGAAAATAAATGTAAAATCAATCCAAACAATACGATGAAATTTTTAATAGTTGCATCATAGTTGTGAGAATGACCAAAATAGTTGAAATTTGATCTTGTAGTTGCAATATTCCCAAATCTAGTCGCAAATGACTACAAATCGCATGTAATCGTAAATGGACTGATTTCTACTAGTGTATGACATTTACTTCCTCTTCATGTTGTTTAAATTCTAAATTAAAAGCAACTAAAAAAAGAGGTGTAATAGCATTGACCTCCATAGCTTCAAGTTGAAATTGCATGTTGAAGTTCCTTAGTAGTCTTGTTTTCTCCCAAGCTTTGCAAATCATTTCATTCATGTTTTTCACATGAATCCATGCATGAAACAATCGGGCACATAGGTTTGGTTTCATAATTGACATCCGAAAATCAACTTTAGGATTTTCATTTTTTTCTAGTTAGCTTTTGATTGTTGAATAGGTCCAAGAATGAATTTTTTTCTTGAATGCATGTTTGAATGGGTGTTGTAGGATGCCATTAGCAGGTTGAAGTACGCAAGTGCAGTTTGTTGGAATGAAAATGGTACACATTTTTGGAAACTTCAACTTCATCCAATCCAAAAATTCTTTGCTTTTGTGAACTTACCAACAATCAGTTAGTTAAACCATCTTTTGCTCTTCCAGTAAAACAAGTTTTTCCATTTCAACTTTTTGATAAGGCATGAAGATGTGTTCAACAAACTCTTGAGTGGTTTCCAAATTAGACCAGTGATTATAGTTGTACATAAGATGAAAACCACTTGAGAGACAATTTTTTCTTCCTTCATTCATGGGTGGGAGCACTCGACTTGTTGTGCCTTGGAACACAACTTGCAAAGGTAACATTGACCCATTTGCTAAAGTTGATACAATTGTTATAATTTTTTTTTTGTCTTCTATCCCTAGAACTTATATGTGTTTGACTCATTTTCTTTCCCATGTTCAATCCCTTCTAATGGGTACAAGGTGAACTCCAATTTGATTTGTGTTGACAACCAAGCATAGAGGTATGTTGTACATTTTGACAAGGTAAATAACTCAATGTGCCATGGATGTCCCTTTTGCCTCCCATGTTGATGGTGTTTCCCTACTATTGTTGTGGTTGTTCGGTAAAACCAATTCAAATGATACTTCATGAAATCTCTCATCCACTTTAAAGAGATTTGAAAGCTTCCTCACTATGTAAAGTCCCTTAAGAGTTCATGTGCTCTACTCTCAAAGATCCTTCTAATGATTGGTTGTATAATAGGTGTAGAAAGACCTTGTCTAACATCACACATGTTTTTCAAGAAGGTAATCAACTCATCTTTCAATTCTAGTCTCGTTTCAAGAATTGAAATTTGTTTTTCTAGAATAGTGGAAGTTGTCACTTTCTCTACGACAACTTTCACATGTGGCTTTAACTTTCCTTTTGGGGTGAACCATTCATATAAAGACCCTTTACTCAACTTCTCATATGGAACGCTAACTTTTCCTAGCTTTCTATGAAATGTCTTTAGGTAGTGGAGCACTCTTATGAGATCACCATGTTTTTTCACGACTACAAGAATAGAAGGCCAAAGGTGTGATGTAAACCAATTTGTGCAAGCACCTCTTTTCCTTTTCTTTGTTGATTTTGAGTTGTTTGCATCATCAATGGTTTATTTTTCGATTACCTTTTATGAAATCAATGTTTTGCTATAGGTTAGAAGACTCCATGTACAATGATCTGTTAACTTCGCTAATCCAAACGCGCTGTAATAAGGCGCACACTAAATACGTTTCCAATACCTAAAGTTGTTTGCATTGTTTTTCGTGGCCTTCCAATAGGTCTTTTTGAAAGGTGTTGTCTCCTTCTCTTGAATTTGCAATTGTATCTCCTTTGAAAGGGCTTGGACTTCCTGTGCTACAACTAATAACCTTTCCTTTTTGTCCATTCTACAAAACATAGAATCTATCATTTTTTGTTGTTTGGTTGTTGCCATTTCCTTTGCACATCTATGATACCTACCTATTTCGAATCTACATTAGGATGTACCTACATGATATCTCTAAGATGCAAGTATGATGATTCTTACACTATGGAAACATTTTAAAAAAATGTGCAAGTTTAAGTATGTGTGTAAATGAAAAGAAAGGCTATAGCAAATCAAAGAGAATGTCATTGTAGGAATCTAATATCAAATTGGAAATCAGGTGAAGCTTTCATTTCCAACATAAAAATTATTTATAAAACTTGAAATCCTTGCACACAAAGAAAGACTCAAAGAAAATACGAAAGAACATGCATTTTTCAAGATTGGATGTATTCTTAATTGATTCAAGAATTGTGACGTTTCATTTATCTTGTTGAAATAATTTTTAAAATAAAAAATAAAAATGAAAATTAAAAATATCACAAAATCAAGTGTCAAAACTTTTTTTTTTTTTTTCCAATACTCATATCACAATATTATAGTAGATGATCGAAAAAATATAATTTCAAAATTTAAAACAAAAACGAATTCATTTTTTGAAAAAAAAAAATTATTCATTTTGTAAATGTGGAAACTGAACCTAGGTTACCTTAGTAATACGGTGCATGCACCTGATTTTTGGGCAATCTCAGGTTCATGCACCTGACCTGGGTGCAGAAATAGCCAGGGTAGAACATAGTTCAAGTGATCACTATTAAATGCAGGGGCCACAATAGCCATGAGAGCTGGTGTCCAGAAGGTGCCCTGGCTATTGGGAGAGGGACAGCAGCTGCCATTGGCTATTGTGGCCTGCACATTTAATAGCAACAACGGTCAGGGGGAAAATTTAGGGTTTGAATAAAAATTTACCTACCCGTGCAGCCTTGGTGTTATCCAAGGGCCCTACTAAAGGCCAATAGGAAGCCATTCCGCGATTGCGTAATTGCTGCGCAGAATTGCTCTTCTTCTTCTTCTTCTTCTCCTGCCTCTCTTGCTCATCTCTGCTTCGCATTCTTCTTCTTCTTCTCGTTGTTGTGCTTCTTCTTCGTCTTCCTGAGGATTTCACGATTCCTTCCTTGGCATTTTTGGTGGCGCTTTTGATTGTCTTGGACAGGGAAAATGGCGATGGCGGTAGGTGTGGGAACTCCGCCAACAATTGCACCTCTTCAAGCGCTGATGTCTTCCACGCAGCGGGCGTGTGCAATTCGACCTTCTTCTTCTAATACGCTTTCTTCGCTCGTTTATTCTGAGGAGCTTTCTGTAAGGAGGAGGAACGCTAGGCTTACCTGGTCGCCGTTAAAAGTGCGGAGTATTGCTGCTGGACCTCCCAAGTCAGCAGGTACTACTGGTGCAGCGGCCAGCCAGTCAGCCACCCAGCAGCAGCAAAAGCAAAATCGCTTCTTCCCTCACTGTCGTCTCTGTATGGAAACTCTTTGCAAGGAACTTATATACTAGGTTCTTTTGTTGTCGTTGGGGTTGGGTAGCAGCTGAAACAGATTGGAGGACCAAGCGTGAGACATTGCTGAAGAATGGGGTAAGTACTGTGGCTGTAATTCCTTACGTCTCTCTTTCGTCCCTCTTTTCTCTTCCCTCGCAATTGCACTGCACATATGATGCTAGGGAGCAGTGGAATCATCCATTGAAAAAACCATCTTGAGCTCTGGCGCTCTGCAGTAAATCAAATGTTGCCATACGTTTTTTGCACGTAATGATGTCATTGCTTGTTTGTGGCGGCGGCGGTGCAGCTGAGGTCCGTAACCGCCAAGGATGCTCTGCGGTTACAAAAAGAACAAGGTTACACGATCCTTGATGTGCGCCTGGAGTCAGATTTCGAGGAGGTAAAAAAACAATTTGCATATCCTTCCAGTGCATTCTTTGAGCTTCTTGTCGCAACTCCTCATTCTGCACATGATGAACAAAGGGAATTGTGTGGACATCATAGTTTAGGAACTGCTGCTGCTGGAAGTACGGTTATGAACAGATCTTGCCTGACAAAACTATCTGTCTTAAGTTTGAATTCTGGTGTATGTTTGTTGCACTCTCTCTTCTGTAGGCCCACCCGGAAGGAGCAATCAACGTGCAGGTCTACAGGCTAATCAAGGAGTGGACACCATGGGACATAGCACGCCGTGTTGCATTTGCTTTCTTTGGAATATTTCAAGGAACAGAAGAGAATCCCGAATTTCTGAAAGGTGGTACAGAAACCCTCAACTCAGCCTTCTTTTTTGGCCATGAATGAGCATGGTGTGTCTTGTGCAGAATAGAGCTGCAATCTTCATCAGCTGGAAACTAACTAATTCTTGTCATAAAAAAACTGTCTTTGGAAGCATGAAAATCATCTGCAGCATAGTAGTGTGGCAGAAACTGTTACTAGAACATGAGTGCCATCATTGGATTTGCAAATGCAAATGGACATTGTTAAGCAGTTAAGTTAGGGTTAAGGTTCTGGTTCTAGGGTTTACCTCTGAGCTTGTTGGCTGTCACTACATGTTTTGGCAGCCTAACCAGGCAACAATTCACAGATCATCCAAGACTACAATGGACAGTAGAGCTTGTACTGAGCTTGTGTTGATTCCATGATGTTTTGTGCTAAGTATATCCCCTCCCCTTGACACTGGGACTGGAAGTGGTTTTGATAATTCCTGTGCTTGGGGTGGGATTTCTTCACTATTTACAGAAAACTGTGAACTGCATATTTGTCACAGTCAGTAGTTTCCTGTGTGCTTTGACAATGCAAAAAAATGCTGACAACCATTGTTGATCAGTTGCACAATTCATGCCCAAAAGTGGGTTTTATGTCTGGACTGAAGCCATACCCTTGGAACTACGTGAATGTCATGTGCAATGCTGAAGGTTCTAAATATGATTTAAGAAGTGACTGCATGCAATTTTGCACACATAAGCACTGAGTTTGTATTGATGTAAAAGTGGAGGCTTTGTGAGAAGTCACCAGTATTTGTGGTAGAAGCAATCATGCAACATAATAGTCTCAACCAGGCTGGCACAGAGGGGGGTATGCAGCACAGTAAAGTGTCCTCTGACATTTGGTGTGTTTTTATTTTTACAGAGGTGAATTCCAAGCTGGATAAAAGCACCAAAACAATTGTTGCTTGCCAATCTGGTGGCACTGTGAAGCCCACTGCTAACCTTTCTGAAGGTCAGCAATCTAGGTGAGGTTTCCACATGACTCACTTTGTTCAATTTAAACCTGTAAAGGTTTGCATTCCAGATGATGGACGATGGTTTGATTGGATGAGTGGGGTTGGCAACAGATCATTGATAGCTGCATATCTACTGTCGTTGGATGGATACAAGACAATAGTCCACATAGATGGTGGCCTTCGCAACTGGTTTAAGGATGGCCTGCCAGTGGTATACAAGGAAGAAAACTGAGCATCCACCTTTTGACAGATTTTGCTGAACAAGTTCAGTATTTCAGGCTTCATTTGGCCTGAGGCTCTTAAGGCTGTGAGAAGGCTCTCTGTGATGTATTTTCATTTATAGGAAAGCGAGAAAAAAAATTCTGCCTTGCTTGGGAAAATTGCATGTAACCATTGCAATTAGATTAAGGGATTTATTTACACAGCTTGGGTTTGAAGCAAGTAGAGAGCCACTTTAGATATGCTTAAACCTGAGCAAAGCATGAACACAAAGCTCTTGAAATGGGCACATTGTGTACATGCTATTGTTTGAGAAAAGACTGTTGAAAAGCCAAGGATGACTGTGTCAGCACTAATGCCCTTGTGTCTCATGGGAGGATTTTCACAGTGTCTTGAAAGAATGACTTCCACAAAGGTACTTCAACTTCCAGATCAACTGCTGTGAACTTTGGTTGTTGCTGGTTAACATATATGTTATAATGCAGAACTCCAGGTATTTCTCTTCATTTCTGGAAGCTCGAAATTTGGCATAAAAGCCCAAGACCATGGCTACTTGTTATCATGCAAAACTTGTTTTCAATCCATTGGGCCTCTGCAGTATAAAAGCTTTTACACTGACAGGACCTCCCATACCAACCATATGGAGTAGCAACAATGTTTCTCTGTACGCACACAATCAGGGGATTGAGGTGAGCAAGGATTGAGCAAACCATACTCAAGATTTGAACTGGTGTGGTTATCAATTAGGAGTGGATCAAAAAATTCTAATCTATTAGAATTCACTGCTTGTGGTTAAGGGATTAGTGTTTTCAAGATGCTGATAAGCTGTCATAGTCATGCAGGTTACAGATTTGATTGTGATGGCCAGGGCTTGAGCAACATGCTCAGACTGTTTTGATGACTGTTGTTTCTTGTGAGTAGTTTGGTGTAGGGTAAGGCTTTCTTCCCAAGGCCCTAACTATGTTTGAGGGCAGCAGAATGAGGGCATTAGCCTGAGTTCTGCAGCCTGAGAACATAGTGAGGGCTGAGGGAAGAAAGCCCTCTGTAATGTATTTAAAATTTTCTAAACAGAGGTTCCTTCCAAAACTGGAAGGGTCCTGAGCATTTGTCAGATGTTCCTTCTGCAGATGGACGGGACCAGCAGTTGACACATGTCCATTATGCATCAGAAGGTATGTCAAATAATAAAGGCAGAACTTTAAAAGTGCATTACATGGTGGGTGGGTGGTGTGTCATGCAATTTTAAGTCATTGGGTGTTAGTTCATGCTGAAGGACGAGAGTTGTGGCATGGAGCGAGCAGAATTGCAAGAGGCAGATATTTGTAGAAGTTTGAGATGATAGCATCAAAATGTGAAGTTTGCATGACATTTGTGATGTTTAAAAGCATGCAACTCTTCCTTTTTCATATTTGACATATACTGCTTTGTAGAATATAGTTAAGAGTTAGCGAGTGCATTTATTGGCTCTGCCCCTAATAGAGATACTATGACAAAGTAGTTTTCATTTGGTCCAAAACTTTGAGGAATGCTCATCAGGTGTTACTACTATGAATGGTACTGCCTGTGGGAAAGACTGTAGCATGATGTAGTCTTCAAGGGTATCTATGAATGGCTCTGCCATAATGGAGAGACAATGGCATTATTTAGTTTGCATTTGGTCTCCCATTTTTGGGAATGTTCACTAAATGTCACTATGGATGATGAATTCTTCATAGAATGTTTCCTATATTCACTTCTATTGTTTTGAGTTTCCATAAAAGGTTGACTCATTAAGCAGTGACCATTTGTTTCAAATTGCTTGTGTTAGGAGTGGGGTATAGGTAGTTTTTGAATGCTTTGTGTCCAGACTTTGGGTTACAATATATATCATGTACATTCTCATTTTTGACCTCTGTTATGGTATATCCATTTATTTCAAGTTACTTGCACTGGCAATGTAATGGGGATAGATGGTATTTGAATATTTTGTGCCCAAATTTTGGTTGCATTAAACCTTTCATACACTCATTTTCAGCTTCTGTTATCATCCGGATCTTCACCAAATGACCACAACTTCATTTGCCTTTGGTTACATCCTCCCGAACATCATTAAAATACCCAGACTTTTGTTGCCTCAGTTTATCTTGTCCACTTCATTCAGTTACTCTTATATTCACATCTATTCACATGCATACACTAATCACAGTTATACTAATCACACCCTAGCCTCAACCCAGACACATGGATTTGTTTGACATAAACTGCTTGTTATTCAATTCAAATGCAACAGTTGATTGATATGATCAGTAGCACTTGTAATCAAAACAATTCAAAATACAAATCCTGTAGATGTAATTGTGCCTCATTCATCAGTTTCAAATGACCATACAGACAAACTTTGCAAAAAAATAATGGCAAAAAATTTGAAGTGGGATAGATTGCAGGAGCCACAGATAGGGGAGATTAAGATGGTATGAAATTAATTGGCTATGGCTGATCTGCAAGGTAATTCACACTGCTCTACATTTCAAAATATTGGTTCGTTTCCTTCCAATTAGTATTTACCAAAAAGGAGGTCACATGATACACAGTCGCGAAAAAGAACTTCACCATGGTTACAAGATCTCTTGACTCACACATCTCCTTGACAAATCTGGTCAAAGGTGGACTCCAGCACCAAATCACTGCTTGATTGGCAGGCCTATGAACTAGGCAGCAATGGCCTGATCATCTACAACTCTTTCCCACTACAGAGCATTTCACAAATAAGTATCCTGGGTAACATCACAATTGACTACACTCGACTGTAATCATGCAATTAATATTGAAAACAATGGGCCACCAATAGTGAAAAACATAATTGAAAACAGTCTCCACTGCTGATGATGCTGCTTTCCAGATCCAGAACAATGAACCATTCATTAGGTCTGGGAAGCACTACAGCTTGAATAAGGATCACTTTTGGGGGTCTTATCCCAAGACAACACCTTCACCCCATAAGAATATGTCGAACGCGTTCTGCAAGAAGGCTGCTAATCTTGCTACTCGACCAAGAAACCTCTGCTCTATCGACAAGCAGGAAACGGTAGATCTCCCAATGTCGGTTGGCTACAACATGTCTCCCAATATCAGCCTGTAAAATCGAATTCCCAAATGGCAATCATCACCACTTCCACCCAGAAGTTTTCTACTCTCTACAGCTTTGGCACATCACAGTTTTATAAATCCTCATTCTACCAGATCTGTAGCTCCTCAGGCGCTGATGGGTATTAAACTAGTTCACAGAGAGTAATCACCACACACCACCCATGTTCTGGGTGAAGAGGCAATAATGCTACATCCATCAGTCTTTTGAAAGAAACTGTGTAACCAAACAGCTATCAAATGAATTTCCAAATAGAGAGCAAATAGCACTTGATCAGCACACAGTGATATGTGTATTTTTATCAGATCTGCTTGAGAGGTGAACTGCATTCACATTAATACTCACAGATGTGACCTGTCACAGCATTCTGCTCTATAACCTTTGATACAGAAAGAGGAATTAAGTTGAACTTGCTCACCTTGAAGATACAGATATCCAACTGCTTAAGAGCAAGAGTAACATCATAAAGAACGCGTGGGCGACCCCTGCCACAAATCTCTATGGGAGTTGCGACATGTAATTCTGTATCAGGGCCTCTGGTCACAACTGCGACTCGCAAAGGATGCTCGACCTCAGTATGCATGCATATGCAAAGTCTCTTTTTCTCTTCCACATCAGTTATCTTCTGCCCATCTGCCCGCAACACAAATACACTAATCATACTGATCCCATTCTCTGTGATAACACGTCCATGTGCCACCTGTATGACAATACAAACCTCCAACAATGATCACAACCTTTTGTGAAATCAACCTGTTACTCTCACAAAGCCATACAATCTTACAATCGGCGGCACCAGGAACATTATTGAGATGGGGTGTCCCACACAGACCAAAATACACAGCTGGGAGGATAGTAGCTGCTACTATCTTGCTTAAGTAGGATTGGACCATAACCCAAACTTTTGCACAACCTGGACTGCAGGAACAGGTAACTTGAAACAGAGTGTACCATCAGACTGTGGACCAAGACTGAAAGATACTGGAAGGCAAGGAGATGAAAACCAACCTGCAATTTCATATCTTTCAGAGTGCGCAGACAGTCATATAAAAGACCTTTCCGGTTTTTTCGAGTAACTTGGAGTAGGCTGTGGACAGGGCTGATAGAGTTGTCAAGAGTCACAACTGTGTGAGCTCCATCTAGGCAGGTGAGATCTCCACCTTCACCATCATCTTTCTCAGTCACTAAGGGTATAGAAACCTCAGTGAACAAGTCATTTGCTACTTGGAGTGGTAAAGGTGCACAACCCAAGCCCCCACACTCTGGACCTGCTTGATTCAGGTCACAGCGAGAGCAGGTGTCGCCCAACAATTCTCTCACCTGATCACAAACTTCCTCCACCCTTTTCTTCCAGAACAGCTCATTCCTGCAGTATACACCAGTCTCATTCAGAAACACGAGATTCTCACCTCCAACTCCTGCATGTTGCATAGCCATATCTGAAGATTAGCATACACTCTTCACAGTGTGCAACAAGCAAGGTATTGGGGACAAGAAAAATCTCAGGAAATAGATTGTGTGCATTCTGTGAGAGCACAGTACCGGTTGTCTGTGACAAAGAAAAGATTCACAGCTTTGTCATCAGGACTGGTTGACACTTTGACTTTGTGGATTGTCAATTCCATCTCCCACAGCTTCTTTGCAACAGCTGTCACACATGCCAACAACACCAGCATGAAGACAATGCAAACCTCCATTCTCCAAGCACAGTGGACATCAAGTTCAGGTACTGCATCATGGGCGTTTATTGTCATCTTCACACCTTCAATTGCAGTAAGTCCACAGAGGGGGACTTGCTTACTACTCTGCCATGACTGAGGGAAAGATCGAGCCAAAAAAATATGGATGTATATAGGAGGTTGTCATTACCATGGAGAAGGCCTGTGCGATCGGATGAGCAGACTTGGAGTAAAAACACATTCTTGGATGTCAAAACAGGAGGAGGTGGACATGGCAACAAGAACTGGTCTACTGCAGATGGGCAAGCATGTTCCAAGCACTGTTTCAAGAGTGGCCAGCGAACTGTGGATGCGCTAACTCTTGGGACCACCCATAGCACCACAAAGCACCATCGCCCATCTGTGGATAAATCTGCATCCACCCAACAAACCCTGGAAAAAGGTGACAAACCAATAATGCAACAACAGTAGAAGCAAACTCCATTGAACTTATGGAAACCCTTGAAGAAGACAGAAATGATGGGTGGGACCAAAACCATGGCATAAAGAAATGGACCAAAACATGGCATTCTATGATTCTATCGCCCCCACAAAAGTTGTAGATCTTTCAGAGATGGCAACTCTTTGTGAACAAAGCCCCATAGAAAATTTCGTCCATGAAGAAGGAATGAGAGAACTCACCTCCTTTCACCACACTGAGGCCGAATTCAAACACAGTTCGAGCAAAATCGCATCCAAGCCCAACTTTGTCAGGACAATTAACTGTGATCTCACTAGGATCTCCTTCATGTTTCCCGCGACGGACAATCACATACTCATCATTGAATGCTGCACCCATCTTCATCTCGTATGTGTGTGTGTCCTTCCTTCAGGTTGCTGCAACTCCAAAGACGAAGACTTCCCAAGGAAAATCTACATGCACCACTCCCCTCCGTTCCTCTTCTTCTTCTTCTAATCTACAAGAGTTGTGCTCCAGCAGCAGCATAGACTGCCGTCTTGAACACAACAGCCATCAGAAAAGATGCACTACCTTTGAACACAGTGCTCCGCGACGTGCATCCGCACGAGGAAAACTCTGTCTCTTCCTCCTCCCTCCTTTTTCTCCCCACTCCCTCCCTCTCCTCCATCTCCCAAATCCAGTGTCTGGTGAATCCAAATCCCCACTGCTAAAAGAAGTCGTCTTCTGCTACAATAATCTATCAACTCTCTCTCAACTTCTTCTTCGTCTTCTGCTACAATAATCTTTCAACACACCCTCAACTTCCTCTTCGTCTTCTTCTTCGTCTCCTTAGCTCGTCTTCGCTGCTGCGCCCGCGCGAGCGTCTCTGCGAGAGAGAGAGAAAGGGAGAAGAGAGCGTTGCGGCGAGCGTTGCAGCGAGCATTGCAGCGTGTTGTGTGGTGTGTATGAAGCGCTGGAGCAAGACGTGTGAAGCGTATCCGACGGCTGAGATCTGGGCAAGGATAAAAAGGAAGGAGAGATCTCTGGCGGGGAGAAAAACAAAAAAGAGAATAAATTATTAAAATAAAATAAATAAATCATATTAATTTAATTAAAAAATTTAGCTGAGATCCCCAAAAAAAACAAATCGTGCGGCTGAATTGGACACCCAACATTTTCTTTTCCTTTTTCTAAAAACAAGAAAGAGATAATAATAATAATAAAATAATAATAATAATAATATTTAATCTCACTAGTCGAGACTGATAACTGGCAAGTTGCTCACCAATTTGGGTGAAGTCACGACTTACTAGTAAGTACTGTAATGAAAAGAGAGAAAAAAAAAGAGATAATGGTGAGTAAGTATTGGATTATTTTATTTTATTTTATTTTTTAAATTTATTTTAAAGAATCCATAGAATATTGCGGGGATTGTGGGCTGATTATATATATATATATATATATATAAAATTAAAAAAAAATTATTTTGGGGGTTTGGGTGTTCATGGACGAGTTTTCGCGTTTTTCAGGCGGATTGCAATTTTAAGTAGGAAAAGGGTATATTTGTAAACTATTGGGTTTGTACGAATTGTTTGTTTGTTGACCACTCTGATGGCGAGAAACAAAACCGTTTCACCACGTTTTGTCGATCAAACTCATGGCAACAAACTAACTATTTCATCACAATTTTTTTGTCCATCACTCCAAATCGGGGTCTCTTTCTTTTTACAATTTTGTGATGTAAAAAAAAAAAATTAATGAAAATTTCCCAAAATATTTGAAAAATGAATCAAATTTTTTTTACTCTAATGTATTGAGAAAATTTCCAATTCTTTTCCCCCATTTTTTTTTTTCAAAAGAACGAACACAAAAATTATCCCCCAAAAAAAAAAAAAAAAATTGCAAATCTGAACAATAACAATTTTTTTTTTTTGGTCGCATATTTCATCAATCATCACTCTTATGGCAACAAAACTTTTCCATTACATTTTGGTCGATCAATTGGATGCCAACACACTTTTTCACTCCCCAACTGGCATACAAGAAAACAGGATTCATCATTCCCGGGTAGGCTTATTGGGGGACCGTCCGTCGGTTGGCCTTGTAAATGTGTGACCCATGCCATGATTACCACCATGCTTTTGTATTTCAACTGTTGAAGTACAAAATATTCCTTCGTCTTTTTTGAGCTTTTGATAACTCATGGGAATTGTTGGCCTTGCCTACCAAGAAGGCAAGGATATTGTGTTCAGATTCATTATAGAGTATAGTGGCTTAAGAGATCTTGGCCCCTAGGTAAGAGCATCTTCACGAGTGAGTGCTCAGTATGTCACTCTGGATAATAAAATTAAATGTCTAAGTTTAGCTTTTTCTTTTTCCCTGTCAACCCACCAATAAAACTGTAATTGGAACTGCATATACGTCGGAACTACTAATAGCAAACCACCTGGACCAATCACTATGCTAAACCAATCAGAAATACTGAGCCGCAGTCAGGTCCAATTTATTACACTCGTTTTTTTGGAGGTGCACAACTGTGTTGCGCCTTTTACCAGCCACCGCAGGCTGCACAAATTTGGTGCAGAAAAACTAATTTCCTGAGCTAAACCGGCACATTTTGACTTATTCCCAATAAATTTTACTGTCTGGAGTCACATATTGAGCACGGGTGGAGATGCTCTCCAACAGGTCTATTTTCATATGGGAATTTTTGAAAGATGATACTTTGGCTTGTGTTGAAACTTGAGATTGATTAATAATAGAGTTATAATATCTTGAAGGATTTTGGTTTCTTTTAGAGGATTTTTTGAAGATTATATTTTTGCATGGTGAAATATTTGATTTTCCATAAATCTTCTTTTGCCTTAAGATACTTTTTATTGTAAATGGCAAGGCTACAAGTGTGACACACTCCTTGTTTCCTAGTTAGACATGCTTCCAGGTTGACCTTGGTGTTCATGTTTTGTTCAAGAACACCCACCATTATTATTGCTGATGTTTGTGCTTCTCTTTGGAAAGAAGAATTATAGATGTTGAATAATAATAATATGACTCTTAACTTTTATTTTCTCCCTCTGCTTCCAGAATTTTTTAAATTTTGGAACCAAAAAAATACCATAGTACCTTGGCAGCTTCAACACTAATTAAATTTTTGTTGCAATGTTGAAAATTTCAAAGAGAAAGTAAAATTCAAAGAACAAAGTTTTTGTGAAGGAAAATGAAGAGACTATTGAAATATTCTGTTTTTCAACATGAAACCCTTGAGTTTTAATTAATTATTTGACAAACATGTGTTGAAATGGCCCTTGTACTACGAAACTGATTTATTACCTTATTTGTGATTAAAATTCAACATTTGCCATTAAGTATCCAAATCAAGGGGTTTTTTTCCACATTTCTATTCAATTTTGTGACATGAAAATTCTGTGATTTCTTCACAAAAATCATTAAAAATAGGTCAAAAGTCACACTAGGAAAAAACCAGAGATCTCAGGTATTCAACCCATAGAAGCTCTCAAACTAGGGCTTAGGTTAAGGTTAGAGCCTGAGGTTAAGGTTAGGTTCTGCATGCAATTAATAACTGATTGTTTATTCATTTTACATAATAATTAATTCTATTAATTAAAAAAATTAAAAAAATCCCATGGTCAAGTAATTGGTTTCACACATCCGACTTTTATGACACCAAGAGAGAAGCACCATTTTGACAAGTATTTATTTGGTGGTACAAAAAACATTGAGATTTTAGGAAACTTTGGTTCTCTCATTTGCTCTCTCATGCATGAGGTTGGGAGTTTGATTCTCTAGAAAAGATTTCTGGCAATACATGTTCTAAACAAATGTTTTTTTTCCTCTCAAAATTCACTTTTAGAATTTATTAATGCTAAACTATATTGGCAGGTAATGTACAAATTTTGAAGTTGTACAAATTTTTTGAGAACTTTGAAGGTTCTTTTTTTTACTTTTAAACTTTTTTTTTGTAAGGACTATGCTTGAACTGAGCTTTAAAAGCTCTTTCAGTTTTGTGTGCATTTTATAGGCAGAGAGGGTGTCAGGTCTTTATTTTGAAATGTGTTGTTACAATAGGCGAGGGTTCGTTTAGGCTAGGCATCCTTTTAGGAGGTCCTCCTCCCCTTTCCTTTCATTATTTGATACAATTCTTGCCAAAGGAGGTTGGGAACTTGATGTTCCCCTTGTGATTTGGTGGTTCATTTGTTTTCTTGGACATGGGTCCTTTCATTTTGTTCCTTGTTTTCCCCTTTTTTTTTGTTTTTTGGGTGCTTTGGTTAATTTATGGTTGGTAGGGTTTAGTCATTTAAAGGCATTGATAAGTATCCACCCAACATTGGTTGTAACGCAACAACAATTTTAAAATTGAGTTCAAATGATTTCCAAATGATCTTTTTACTAATACAAGTAATACAAAAAACCTATGATAGGAATAAAAGCTCCAAAAGAGACTTTCGTTTTGAAACCAGGTGACTCCAAAGGGTTTAGGGTTTAGGGTTTCAAAACACCAAGTGTTGATAACTTGGCCTCTAAATAAGTCACTAAAAAAATGGCCATGCCTTTAGGGTTTACTATAGGGTTTAGGGTTTAGGGTTTAGGCATGACTATAGTAAAGGCATGGCCATTTTTTTAGTGACTTATTTAGAGGCCAAGTTATCAACACTTGGTGTTTTGAAACCTTCCTCCCTCTTGAAAAAGCCCTCCCAGTCTTCATGACATGTAATGACCTCAGACCTGGCCATTCCTGAAATAAGGGCACCCCTTGGGCTCAGCCGCCTGGGCTACTACATCTATTGATAATGTGAAACTTGATTTCGATTTCCATTATTGGTGAGGTGAAGGACTCAAAAGCCATTGATGAGGTGCTTTCTTTTTGGAACACTTATCAAGGTGAATACAAGCAAGGGAACTTGAGGTTTCAATGGCTTTCTTTTTGGAATACTTTATCAAGGTTAATACAAGCGAGGGAATTTGAGGTTTCATGCTTGGAATTGAGGTTTCAATGGCTTTCTTTTTGGAATACTTATCAATGTTAATACAAGCAAGGGATTTGAGGTTTCAATGGCTTTCTTTTTGGAACACTTATCAAGGTTAATACAATCAAGGGAATTTGAGGTTTCAATGGCTTTCTTTTTGGAACACTTATCAAGGTTAATACAAGCAAGGGAATTTGAGGTTTCAATGGCTTTCTTTTTGGAAAACTTATCAAGGTTAATACAAGCAAGGGAATTGGGGAACCTCAATTCACCAAAAATTCTGCCCAAAAGAGCATACTTAACCATTAGTGGTCTTCCCCTTAGTGTTAGAGATTTGGCATGAAAAGCAGTAAAAATTAAAAAAATATCATACCCGTGTTTATATATCCCCAGTATGACTTCCAAAAATGTCAATATCAAATTCATATGCAAACCCATCTCATAAGTATTCACTAGTGTGGCCTGTGCCATTGGCCAATGTGTTACCACATTCTCAACTGATTTTTCCTTCCAAAAAACCTGGTTTTTTTTTGGAATTTATTTGAATTTTCAGCAGCAGAAAGCACTTCAAAATCAATATCTCCCACATTCTGAATCCAAATCTTACCCAATAAATTCCATCAAATCTTGCTCATCAAGATCTTTCCAACAAACACCACCAAAGGCACATTCCAATACCTCGAAAATTTTGATCTAGAATCTAATTTAATTTTCAGTGAAGAAATCATTCAAAATTCAAAAACTTTTGCACTGCAAGTCCAAACACCATGAAACCAAGCCAATGCACCCCTCCTCCAGAGAGCTTTCCAAAGAGACCAAGAACGCAATCTAAAGCATCCCAATTCAATGGATCTCATAAGTAGAAAACAAAACAAACAAACTACCTTGCTTCATAGATAGATAACTATACACACCCTTTGAGGTGAGACCTAAATTCCTATTCATAGGAGCCTGGTATGAATAAGGGATAGGATCCTTAATACCAGGACCAGTCCAGTATTGAAAAATACATATACCAATGGAACACTCATTCAAACCAGTAATAGTGTAACACAATTTTTTGGGAACAATTTCACATTGGCAAAAAAATGTACTCATGGGCTCATAGAAACAACACCTGGTGAACATTCCTCAAACCGTGCTACCAATCACAATTGCATCATTCAGTAGTCTCTCCCCCCAATTCACAGGCCGAGCCAACAAACACAACATAGATGCAAAAGGGAGAAAATGACACAACTCCCCCCCTTCCCAAACCATGCCCCCCACATTAAAGGAAGAGGACACAACGACGCACATTAAGCTTTAGATTATTGTCATATGTACTGTGAGAATCACATGTACTTTGTTTGTTTTTGACAACCAATTTGGATGGGAGTAAAGGGGGCCATGCAACTTTTACATACTTTAATTGGTAGGGGCTAAAAAAACTATCTGAACAACCTTATCGAAGATGGGGTTGGCACAAGTGCAAGTAAAGAACACATGCGTGTCGTTTGTCCCTCATGCCTCCCACCTTCATTTTTAATCAATAATTTATGGGCTCCTCAAAACTCAAATCGTAGGCATATATGCCTTATGTCACACTATGGATCCCTTCTGTCACACTATGGATCCTCCGTATGTGTGCTTGAGTGTGTTTTTATTCTCATTTCAATTTTGTGATGTAGTTGAATTGGTGATCATCAATATTATTTAATGAAATTGCGCAACTACTGTTTTGATGACATGCTCAAACCCATTGTCTAACTATGGCAGGATTTTGAAAATTTTCAACAAAATTTTCAACTTTTCCCCACTGACCTGTGGGCAAATTTGGCTTTTTCCTCTTGTGGATGATTGCCAATGTTGCTACATAAAAAAATATTCAAAAAAAAACCCTGGTCTGGTTATCATAGAATTTGGGTAGCTAGGAGATTTATAAATCCATGTCATATGGGAGGCACCGCCAATCAATTACATAATGTGCACTGCACTTGGCCATGAAAAAGTTTTGCAATACAAAACATGAGCTTTTCTTCACTACTAGAAAAAAGCCCATTTTGCAACTTGTCCAAAATGATTAAAATAGTCGCAAATCACTTGACCATGAATAAGTTTTGCAATACAAAACATGAGCTTTTCTTCACTACTAGAAAAAAGGCCCATTTTGCAACTT
>Ga0116228_10001850_pt1 | contig 17894 bp, 17 predicted proteins | sample S1TSphfallax_2_FD_89694 | JGI IMG/M metagenome (GOLD analysis project Ga0116228, IMG submission 89694) | Host-associated microbial communities from peat moss isolated from Minnesota, USA - S1T2_Fc - Sphagnum fallax MG | ecosystem: Host-associated > Plants > Peat moss > Unclassified | place... | reverse complement strand
ACTCCTAGTGAATGAGAATTATGTGTAAAACCACATGGTGGGGTCATTCTCAAAATATGGGGTTTAGGATGAATTGGTAGTTGAGTTCAACCTCAAAATTTGGAATGTCCCCCTCTCATGGGGATTTACCCATCATAAATCACAAGGTTTCACATAGATAGATACCAAGGGATAGGAGGGGGGATGTTCTTGCATATATTCCTTAATAGTGTGAAAGAGTTTACTTACTTTTGAAAAGTGTGAGAGGATCTTACACTTACAAGTAGGCATCACTTCCATCACATTCTTTAATAATAGGTGCAAGATCCCTCTTTTTTTTCTTTTCCAATAAGGATTATTCATGAATATAAGGTGATATGATCTAAACACATTAGACGATTTTTATGTGTTTTATTTTAATGTACACGTATTGAAACCTAATGAATAGTAATATAATTATGATAATGACCATGTGGTTGTTGACATCTTTGCATCATGGTGACACAAAATTCATTTGCACAAGCTATTATGCATCAACAATCAAACTATGTAATTTGTAAAGATTACATAGATCCTTCTTGAGAATGTGAGTTTGCTTGACCAATTAAAGAAGTCAATTTAGTTGTTTGGAATGAAAAAGAATGACCTCACCAAAGGGTTAGTCTTCTTTTTGGAGAGTTTGGGACCTTGCATTTGGTTTGAAAGTTGTAGAACACTTATCTTTTGGTACAAATCTTCACAACCAAGGATGCCTTTAGTGTGTCATCTTTGGTTGGTGAGTTGGATTCCTCGAAGTAAAGTTAGTTCAATTTGGATTGTGACGAATGATGGGGCATATGATTGCATCACCTACCTCTTTCCTCTCGATATTGACTTCTTTAATTTTCCATGAAACAAATCAATTGAAGACCTATATCCTTCAAAACAAGTGGTTCTACCATGAGAGGTTGTCTTAAAATAGTGTTTTATATAAGATTTTATGTGACTTTTTAATGGGGAGGGCCTTTGAAAATCACTTTTAAAAATTAGTAATAACAAATCAGATGTGCAAATTCAAATTTAGTTCCACAATAGTTAAGCTTACACAAGCCCATTTCATTTCTCTCAACCTCACAAATGAATGTCCATAAATGAATATAAATATGTAAAGAAACCATATTGTGTACAAATAAATTTGAACTCTTTTCTTTTTGCATGTATAGGCAATTTCTTGGAAAGGTATTCACACTATGTCCACTTAACTCTAGATACTCAAATGTTTTAAAAGTGAATGGCTATTGGGAACATCTTGGGATAATTCATTTTGGAAACACATGGGGAATTCATTGGGAACACATTGTGAATAAAAAAAATCCAAAAAATCCAAGAACACCATGCTCCCCCCACCCAAAAAATGATATGAAAAAAAACCATGTGCTATTGGGAACATTTTGAGAACTTGACAAACACATTGAAAATTCATTGGAAACATAGTGGGAACACATTTTGAACAACAAAAACCCAAAAAATCCAAGACCTCCCACCTTCCCAAAACAAATGATGTGAGATGAAAGTCATGTGCTATTGCGAACTTGGGAACCATATTGGAAATCCATTGAGAACATATTGTGAATAACAAAAATCCAAAAGATCCAAGAACCCCCCCCCAATCCCTAGACCTTTTAGGTGCATGTTAGATCACCTCATTCACCATATACACAATTTCCATTCCTAACTGTGTTTGTCCCCAATTTTTGAACTAGGCTAATACCCCTTGGAAAGAGGGGACCTAATAAGAATACAAATATGCAAAAAAAAATTTGCATCCTTTGCTTTCCCCAAAATAGGGAAATGATTTTGACTTCTTCTGTGCATGCTAGGTCAACTAACTCTCCCTTCATCTCTCTCTAAATTTCCATTTATAATTTCATCTCACCCCACTTCACCTGACTCAAGGCAAATTGAAAAAGAGAAAACTTACACCTAATATACGTTATCTATTAAGCCTACTTTTAATTACTTGCCCTCTACACCTGCTCGGAAGGAGTTCCACAATGCCTTGGCAGAACAAAGCCAACAAAAGAAAACTAAAATTCATTATCATTGTTTATTCATACATTTTTCATCCATGCAAACATGGATAGATACATTCATTTGTACCCATCAATTGTCACCACATGTACATACACCTGTACAAAACCGAGAAAAGATAGTAAAAACACCAAGAATTTGACTTCTTCTTTGGAGATCTCTTGACCATCACATTTTCTTGACTAAATCATCACCAAGAGCAAATGCACACTTAACATAATGTAAGTTCTGATGGCTAATTTCTGCATCTGTGATGTGTTGGGTTTAGGGTTCTCTACACAACGATGCAAGAGCATCAAAGGTACATGTGTTGAGGGGCTTTGGAAGTTTTTTTTCAATACTTTGTGCAAAGCTGTGACAAGCAGTTCTTTCCTGTTTTTGTTCCACTTCTCTCTTCATTTGCCTTGTACCATTCCCTATATGGCATTGGGTCATTGATGAGTCCTGTTTTCCTTCTCATCAAATCTCTGCTTGAGACTTTCTACAAGCATTTTCTCTGTATCTGTTTGGGCCATGGGATTCCTGGGGTTTGTTGCAATTAGACATTTGGCCAGAAAATCAATTGGATTGTCAGGCCTGATATGATGGACCCTCTGGTTGTCAGTTCTAATTCTGGCATGGTAAGAATCACACTCTCTCTGCCTTGCAAAGCAGGGCTAAGGGATCAATCCAAATAGAGAAACCTCATACCTTAATCCCAATCCCATCAAGTTCCTTGGCCTCATCAATGTTAGGTCAGTGGAAGCTGCTTCAAACTTTAGCTGTTGGACATTGCACAGCAAGATCAGGCTTTAATCTGACAAGAGGCTTGCAGAGGAAGAGTCTTACCTTATTTATGGTCGTGTTATCTTTCCATTGCAAGCTTCTTCAAAACCACTAAACAGCAGTGAGGATGCAGATGCATTCTGTCAATGACAGTTGAAAGAAGAAGGATTAATAGCAAGAATCACCAGGTCAGGCAATTACATACTTGAAAAAACAACAAAAACAATGCCCTATTTCATGTGGATCTCACTGAGGGCACTAAATTGATCTGGAAAGAGCTCTAGGAGAGGGAAAAGAATCACCCAAGTATTGTGCAGCTCCTGACATTGCCCTGATGTTAAATTAGTCTTGAGCTTTTTTCTCTAAATAGTGTCTTCTGCATCCACATCACCTAGTGTCATCACTGAGAGTAACTCCTCATTCTCTGCTTACCAGAGACAAAACTCATGTATAACAAGATTGTTGCTGAGAATTCCAAAGTCAGGAGAGATATATCAAAAGAAAACATCTTCATGAGATGGACTTTACAAGAAAAGTTCATAATATTACCTACAGTTCAAGTTTTGCTTAATAGCTGCATACTTGTCTTGGATGCAGCCCCTTGTCCTAAACAAAAGAGGCTTCTATTGATGTATCCTAAAATGGTGTAATGCATATTTGATAAAAGAATGACCTTGTGAAACCCAATTTGTGTCCTAAAGTTACAAGCAGAACAGCTGAAACAGCTTAAAAACCATTGAAATCATGAAAGTCACATCAGTTATGGTGCACCATCATCAACATCAAAGCCTGCTCCTGTCCACTCCCCACCTTCAGTCCCTGATTTGGACCTCCCTAAACGCAGAGACCCTCGAATCCTTCCAGCTACTCGACCTCGACCTCGTGGCACTGGCACATGTTGGCCATGGCTTACTGGGGGTGTTGAGTGGCCAACACTATGATCCTTGTCCAATCCTTCCCCTTGTCCATCAGGCTCAGGTGTAGAGCCTGGAACAGGAGATGAAGGCAGAGCTGTTGGAGATTGGTGTGAGTTGATGGATGCAACAATAGCTGCCACTTTTGGAATGCCACTGGCAGTCAGAGAGGTGGATACTGTGACATTATCTCCCTGCAGTCATGAGCAACAGATACTGACTTCGGATAAGATCTCAAACATGATACAATTAAGACAGGCACTTCACTCAGGGAGTTGCAAAGAACATGAAGTATATCTGACAGATTCCATCTTTGCATACAGCTCTTGATCTAACTGCAGCCTTACACACAACACCCTTTGCTGGAAAAATAGCACTTTAATCGAAGAAACAGATCTTAGCTACAGAGCCTTCACAAGAGTGACTTAGCAGGAGCAATCCAAATGAAATCTCATATAGCTATGAAATTGCAGAGATATCTCCACAACAACAATTCAAACATAACACAACAATGAGTGCACTCCCAATGGAATCTCAGTTTAAAAATCATCCTCCTACACCACCCACCTGCTTGCTGCCTACAAATGGACAACACTTCTCCTTTGGGATGAAGTGTATGTGGCTCTATAGATTCAAGGTGACAGCAAAGACACTAAGTAAGATATCATACATGCCACATATGCTAAGGGGCTCTTACTTCACCATTGTGAGGACTTTGCTGGTTAGCGTGCAGATGAGGGACATTGCTATCAGAGGAATTTTTCTGAACCCCAGCTGCAAGTAATTGTGCTGCACCTCCTCTCAGTTCTGGATTTAAAGCCTCCAGTCTCTGAGTCAATTCTTCAAGACGGGAATATTGTGCTTCTGCACTTTGTTGTACCTGCAAAAGCAAAGCATTTAATGTAATTCACAAGACCTTTCAGAAATTATAACTGCTTGAAGCACTGTTTCCTTGGGCAATTCTGATGACACCAGATACAAGTAGATAGGTTTGATATGGTCAGAACAAAGAAACAGCCTAATCAGTTGCAGTCTCTATGAACTGCAACTGGCTATTAAACTGCTTGCAAGGTGCATACCAAGCATTTGAGATCATCACAAAGCCTCTGCTTGTTGCTCTCTTCCGCTTCCACAACCTTAACAGCTGCCTCCCAAACCTGACCAAACATTACAAAAGAGCAAATTGATCAACATGATTCAGTTTGACTGCAACAAGTAGGCATGCAAACAGAATATACATGTAAGATCTCTAAATCTGCATCACAAGTATCAAGAGCGTAAACTGACCTTCTTTGCCTGTTCTTCCTTCAACCTTGCACTTTTGATTTTCTCTGAAGAAATCTCAATCAACTTACGAAGATGCTCAAGAGCTGTATTTATTCAATTAGGAAAAAAATTCATGCAAAGTCAGAAGGGCTACAACAAATATATAGTGCTCCAGCTCTTCCACTGGAAGCAGAGCCATGTTGAGCAGTTGCAAGCCTTCAGTACCCATGTGAGCAAAATAAAGAATCACAGTTCCTGGTGCTTCTGCAATATCACTCACTGACTTCACTCACACACAAATGTTACTCATAAAATACATCTTGGCGTTTGCTTGGCTGAGGATTCTTCACTGCTGCACATCATTTGGCAGGTACTTGGAGTGCAGCAGTGCCCAAAAAAATATGTACCTTTGTGCAGAAACTTCATGATCAGACATACTTCTTCTGCCAGGACAACTCATACAAACAGATGGTGACCACACAATGACAGAATCTAAGAATTTAGCACAAAAGTTAAGACCTGCTTTCTTTGGTCCTGCAGTGAGCTTCACTTCCATGGCCAGGCTCGCCAGCTCCCGTTCCACATTCTGTATCTTTGAGTAGTTGTCTTGAATGTACCTGGCAGTGGAAGAAGCTTACCCATCAGCATAGAATCCAGCACATTCTACCTCAAGCCTGATTATCCATATCCATGTGAATGGTCTCATACAATCAGTGTGAAGCTCAAGGAAGCTCACTGCACTGTACATACACAGTTGCTTGATATTCCTTCAAGCCCATTGCTTTTTGTTTTGGTTTGGGATGTAGACAAGCAGGATCTTCAAAAGGAAAGCAAAACTCAACTCTTGAAGAAGGGAGACTCAGAGACGAGATTCCATTTTAATGTCCAATTTCCCAAATCATGTGTTATGTCTATACTCAAATAATGAGCCAACTGCAATAATGAGCCAACTGCATTTGATAGCCTCCAAGGTGACATTCATTTGCAACCATTGGACATTCATGTTTGTTTCATACTTCTTGCTCTTGACCTTGCATCCTAGGTACTAGACATTTGTAAAGAAAGAAAACACTAAGGACTTTGAGAGGCATTCAAGAATGGAGCAGACTGAAGCAACCAAAGCAGTCGGAAATTCTGGTGTCTGAAGACCACTCTACTTAACTTCATCTTTCTTGATGCAGAATCACCTAAAAAAAAACAACAACAAGGGAAGAGAGCTTATACATACTTCCTTAGCATCTGCTCCTTTTCTTCCAGGACCTGAACCAAGAAAAAAGAAAAAAGAAAACAGTGTTATGGGAGTGTTATCCAATCATGAAATCAGTCGCATTGCAAACTGCTGATTCCTGAGATCTAACCTCCCCAGAAACAGTTTGAATGCATATATTGTAGAGAGCTTAGAAACATAATCTTCACAAGTACTGAGAATTTCTCCATACTTACAATTGAAGTCAACCTGAAAAGAGCTGCGAGACATGACCTAAATAACAAGGTTATAGAGAATTCAGATCCAACAACATATCTGCAAAGCAGGACTTTGAGGAAAGACCTGACCCTAGAAAACAGAGAGGAGCAAGCAGTTTGTACAGTAGGGACAATCACCCACAATCTTCAGAGACGTTCAACAGCAATATGTATGGAACAAATCACAAGCGTCTTTGGAGATCTTCAACAGCAGCAACATGAATGGTACAATCATGCACACCTTCAGAGACATTCAACAGCAATATGGATGGGCACAATCACACAAATCTCGGGAGACCTTGAACAGCAACAACATACATGGTGCAATCACATGCATCTTCAGATCTTCAGAGAGCTTCAACAGCAACATGAATGATAGATAAAATCACATGCATCTTCAGAGATATTCAACAGCAAAATGTGTGGTCATGATCAGCTACCATAACATTACCACTTACTTCATCAGCTCCGCAGCAGTAGATGGAGGTTGGTACAATGCCATAAATTAATGAAAGAAGTGAGCTTCTGTCGTAACACTGATAGTAAGAGGAAACACAGTTGCGAAAACAAGCTATCACCTTGCAATGGCAGGCAGGTACACACTCTACATAAGGAAAGCTCCATCATGTATGGTTTTTCCACTGCCACATTTCAGTGGAGGATCGGACCAACAAAGTGTGTGACAAACTCTCAAAACTCCCAAGAATTTCTGTATTCAAAGTCCAGAACAAGCACTATGTTGAGAGGAACAGCAGCTTCTTCCCCCATTAGCCATTTAGGTTTTTTCCACATCAATGCGATCAACAGACAAGCAAGCTGCTCCTCACCAGCTCAGAAAACAACTGAGAATCGGGAACAATGTTCTTAGTTCAGCGATGATGCTTCAGGAAAGGCATTACCCTATCTCCTGAACATTGGTAACCATCACCTTCAGACAACGAAAGAATGTTCCACACACAAAAACAACAACGAGGACGAGGACACAACAGTTATTTTTCTTGTACGCAAGAAAAAAATGCGTACAAGAAGTCTGAAAGGAATAGGCGTGTCAGAAGAAAGGAAAGCGCAAATCCAAAACCTTCTCAGTGTACGCCATTTTGGGATCGTCGGCGAGAAAGGCAGTGGATCCCGGTCCACTGGAAGTGGTCGACTCCATCTTTGTTGTTGTACCGTGGTTGTTTCGTTGTTGCGCTGTGTTTCTTCTTCTTCTTCTTCTTCTTCTTCAACAAATCCAATGCAGCACAGTGATCTGAGAGAGAGAGCGAAGGAGATAGAAAGAAGCAGCGTCGCTCCTCGATGAAATACCGTCGTTGCCACCACCTTGTTGCCGAGAGAACAGCCTATTGTGCAATACACGGAAAGCGCAGACGAAGGCAAAATGAAACCAGATCCGCCATCGTCGCGGCTAGCAGACACCACAGCAAAAGCGTGGACTTCTCGTGGGAACTTGTCCTCAATGCCCGAACACTGGCTAGCTACAGTTCTTCTTGGTCTGTTGGCCGAACGTCGCCTGCTTCCTCGCGCCTCACGAACGTAATTGTGGAGTGCGAAGACGACAGTCGTGAGCTTCAGGTTCCAGAGCTGATGGAGCGGTTGGACATGGCAGGGAGGAAGGTATTACTAGTGTGAAAGATTCCACGTCCGATTGCCGAAGGAAGCTCGAAGGTCCACTTTGTGTTTGTTGGGAGGAGGAGGAGGAGGACGACGACGACGACGACGACTACTACTACTACGAGATGGACGTGAGTAGATGGGTGGTGATCTATCCGGTGTACATGAACTCCAAGAAGACGCTAGCCGAGGGGCGTCGGATCTCCACGAGCAAGGCATGTGACAACCCTACCGTGGTGGAGATTAGCGACTGCTGCCAGTACTTGAAGCTCCCTTGTGCCATTGAGGTATTTCTAGTTTCTTGACAAGCACTAAGAAGCTCTGCATTGTGACAGAGAAATCCATTAGGGTTCAGTATGAGTTCTTCACTTCTATGCACTTGTCTCTCATGACCTTCTTGTTGCATTCCTCTGCAATACAGGGGAATGAATATGATGAGCTAGAGAGAAATACCTTTCTTCTCTACAGTCCATCACATTCGTTGTCATGAGGTTTGCATATCGACAGTTCTTGATTCCTTGTCAATTGAGCAGTCTATCGGTTTGGACGGCAGCAGCAACTGAAATGGAGATATTTCTCTCGAGCAGTAATGAGAGTTGAACACAATGGAATTGCAAAGGCCTCAGTAAGGAGGTGCAGATTGTTGCGATGCAAATTTTTTGGCGTTCTAGAATTCTATCTTGTTGTTGCACCACATGTGAATGTGCAATTCTGGACATCTGAGTTGTTGTCAGCATCGCTCCAGAATAGCACATTCACATGTGGTGCAACAGCAAGATAGAATTCTAGAACCCTTGTTTGGCTTCTTGTTTGGCTACACAAACAAAAAAAATTTGGTGCTTTGCTGGGCAAATATGGTGTCAGAAGTTCCTTAGGATTTTCAGTGCTGTTTCTTCATTCCATTGAGCATGGAACTGGATGTGGGTGTTTGGTGTGACTGGCAGTTGGATAAAGTGTATTCAAGAGATAATATGCAACGAGGGCGCGTAAGAGTACAGCTTAAACGAGAGGACAAATCTTTAGTCAATCCTGCTGTTCCTTCCCGTAAGCTTCTTCCTTCCAAGAGTGACGATTTAGATGGATAATTGCATCATTGATGTTGCCTTCAAGCTCCTTCCTTCCAAGAATGAAAGTTGTAGCTTGATAATTGCATCACCAAAATTGCCTTCTGTGCAACTCAATTGGTGTTGACATGATACTTAAGACTTCATTACTTGGGCATGATGGTTCAATTTTTAGGACAATCTTGTACCCATTTTGTCATGTGTTCATCTGTAATGAACAACTTCATGGCAAGTGCATGAAACTTGAAACCATTGTTCCACATGGCTTCATGCACTAAACTGATGATTTATGTGATCCAGGCAAGGTGTTGTTGATGAGGGTGGCAGAGCTTGTTGGGAAGCTTCAAAGTTGCCATAAAAGACCAGAGCCAACTGCCTCAACCTCAGCATCCACTGCTCCTGCTGGGAAATCAGGAAAAGGAGGCAAGAAGAAAAAATAAGCATGTTGTATAAAGGAGCTCTTGTTCACAACTCTTTTTTGCGTGAGTCATAGTAGTAGTTCTGCTGTCTTTGGCATGCCCTTGTCAAGATCTAGCTCTTGTCAAGGTCTAGCTCTCATGTTCTGCAACAAAGAACATAGACAATTGGATTCAGCATCCAAATAGAGTGTGTTCTCCTGGCAACAATCGAAGGTCCCTCTTCTTGAGCTATCAAAGATGTTGGTATTTAATGTCGCCCTATTGTAGAGTTTGCTCTCCTGGCAACAATTGAAGGTTCTCCTTATTCTTGAGCTATCAAAGAGGTTATGATTACTGTTGCTCTACTGAGATTCATTTTCTTGCAGAAAAAGGTAAATGGCAAAATGTCACTCATAAGTGTGAAGTTGATAAAAAGATGATGAACCAAAAGGATGGAGGGAAAAAAAACCACATGCCTCATATTTGGCAACCATCATTCAATGCAGAGTTTCCTGTAATGAATTGCTCTGATTTTACTGCTGGGTTTCCTTGATTTCCTAATGACTGTTGTTGATCTGAAATCTCTATAACCTGATTATCGGGTCATCTCTCAAGCCTATTATCCAGTTGTCTTACAATTGTAAATGGTCATGTTCTCAGTACTCATGAAGTTATGTCATTTGCATTCAAGTATAATTCCTAGTATCTCCTCCTATATGTTTATTGATGTGATGTTCATGCAAGTTGGGTAGCAGATGCAGCTGTGTGTGTGTTTTAACAAATTGAGAGATACAAGTGGGATTGGGTCCCAGTTAGGGTTAACAAGAGAATTCCTCTAGTGAACATATGAAGAGGTGTATCTTATTTTCAAACCTTGCATCAATGCATGCATAATCTTTGTAGTTTTCCTTATCAGAATTACTTATTTGCTTTCTCTAGTAGATGGTTCTCATGGTCTTCACAATGGGAGAATCAATACACTGAGAAAATTCCAAATTGTGCAAAGTCACAAATCCTTAAAGGTATTACAAGGTTTCCAAATTTTTCTTCTTTTTAGGGTTTCCAATGAATTTAAGTGCAGATGGATGCATGAACGAATGGATGGATGATGGACCAGGTGGACCAGTTATAAGAGAAAGGAAGGTGGTTAGTAGTTAGGGAAGTCCAGGCATGGTGACACTCTTTTGTCCCAGAGGCTGCTGTCCCCTCTTTGCCCTCTCATTTGGAGATTTGACAAAGCTCGGAAGCCCTTCAACATGCATGCTACTCTCTCTGCCTCATCCTTGTTCCATCTATCTCTCTGTCTCAGCCCTTAATGCATGCTGTCCATGTTCAAAAAAATTCAGCATGCAAACACCCTCCTAAGCACACATGTGTGTGCTGGGGTATTTGATCATCAACCATGACACCAATTTTTCAATGCAGTCGGTAGCATGTATGGTGGTAGGATAAGACTTTTTTGCTTCTGTCACTCTCTCTGTGCGTCCCTTTGGGTATACGTGCAGGGGTGTGTGTGTGTGTGCACATGTGCATGTGTGTATGGTCTGTGCAGGTGTACCTGGCTGATAGAATGAATTTCTGAAGATTGGTTATAGTGCTGCTGCTGCTGCTGCCAAATCTGTTGAGCTGTTGTTGTGCATGCTGATGCATACAAAAGGAATATTTCTGTTAGAAGGTTCACACATGAGAGATCTGAGTTCATAACTATCTCTCTCTCTCTTCAGGGAAAAGAATGAAAGGAAAAATGAGAAAAGGATCACCCCGGGGGCAACCATCACCTACTGTGCCATTTGACAGCTTCAGAAAACGACAAGCTATTGGAGTCCCCCCAACAGCAAATGAATTAGCATGTGTGTATGATTACCGGGAGAGGAGGAGGGAGCAGGACTTGATGGGGTCAAAACACTCAAGTCGGTCAGGATCAGGAGAAATCCCAATGTCTCAATCAACACAGATTGGACTATATGGAAGCCCGTTGCGTACTTCTCACACCTATGCACCCACTCAATACACAAGCCCTGTGAGAGCTTCTGTGGACCGTCCAGTATATATGGCAGGAGGCGGCTTTGATGTGCCTGTATTACAGATACCCCACGTGAATTCAGGTTCAGCTTCATCTCTCTTCCTGCACCAATATTGTCACAAGATTTGCATCAGCAAGCACTTTCTTTGTTACATTTCTTTCCCTTTTGACCACAGATCACAGGACAGCAATTGCACCCAATTCCTCAAAAATTTCATTGGAATCTAGAGAAAGCTCCTTGTTGATGATGAAGGAAAGAAAGTACTCGCATTCAGAAGATTGAACTTTCCTCTACTGGTCAACTGAGAACAAAGCCATAGTTAGGGATGTGTAGCAGCTAAAGTTGAGCAAGAGCATCAGTGTTCCGGTTTGAAGTGTCTCTGATCCATGCTCTCTCTTGACTGGAAGCCACTGGTATTACAAACTTGGAGATTGAGAATGTGCAGGGAACATTCAGAGCCCAGGACTGGTAGAGATTCAGTACTTCGGGCGAGATTCTGAGGACCAAAGAAACATGCCATGGCTAACTCCTGTTCTTGCAATTACACATGTGATTGTCTTCATCATGACCATGAGACACAACAACTGTCCAGCAAACTTATCTCTTGAAGGTCGTTGCATTCTCCCATTGTTGAGAGGCTTTGCTTTCCAGCCACTGACTGAGAATCCATTGCTAGGAGCATCAGCCAACAAGTTGTTGGAGTTGGGAGCCCTTGAGTCAGAGCTTGTGACAAAAGCTCATGAAGGTTGGCGCCTTGTTTGTTCCTTGTGGTTGCAAGCTGGCTTGTTCCATTTGGTAGGCAATCTTCTTGGTGTTCTTGTGATCGGCATTCCACTCGAGCGAAGATTGGGGTATATGAAAGTAAGACTGACATTGCCTCTCTTCCATTTTGTTGTATTTTCACATTTTCACCTTCTTCAGCATCATGTTCTGTAGCATCTTCTGCACATCTTCATCTTCTCTAGCATCATCTTCTTCTGCATAACTGCGAGCATTTTCTGACCATTTCCCAATGGATTTGGACAGCGTTTTGAGCTTTCTCTGTGCCTGATGGTTTCCAACGCCTGAAACTTGGCTTTTCTCTTGCGTCTCTTTGTTACACTCATGAACTGTTTGCCAATGCCGTCATATGCAACAATATACTTGTCAGTAAATCTCCTGAAAGACTGGCTATTCTTCTTCTTTCCGCTCAATTTGATGTGATGTCATTGCTACCAAAACATTCAAGTACTCACCAGGTAACCTTGATGTATATCACGAGCGGATTCGCCGGTAACGTCTTATCTGCTCTCTTTGTTCACGGCCGTGTCTCCGTCGGGGCATCTGGAGCATTCATGGGCTTGCTTGGAGCAACAATGTCGTCGATTCTGATCAACTGGAAGCTGTATCCACGTCGCACTCCATCGCTTGTAGCAGTCATCTTCTTCGGCGCCATCAACTTGGCGTTCGGGCTGATGCCGCTTGTCGACAACTTCATGCACATCGGAGGTGCAACCGCGGGCTTTCTTCTCGGGAACTTGATGATGATTCGGCCAGAGTTCGGATGGATCACACGACGCTGTTTCCCTGCAATCATCTACGACACAGATGACATGCCTATCAAGTCCACCAAGCACGCGATTCTTAAAAATGCTGTGTGGATCATCTCGCTCATCCTCTTTCTTTCCGCGATCACTGCTGGCTTGCTGGCTCTCTTCCAAGGTCCTCCTCATCTTCTTCTTTCAAGACCTTTGTTGTAATCATGAAGTTCCAATTTCTTCACAGCTTTTTTCTGCAGCTTGATCACATTCAAGGAGATTCGTGTACAGAAAATCCTACCATTTCAACAAGTTAGAAACTGCAAGACTGAACATTGATCATTGAGTGTAGATTACAAATCAATCAAACGATCAATCAGCTTGGAGTCAGATCATCATGTTGTTGATCATGCAAAGAACATCTTCCTGACAGTCTGCCAAAAACAGAATTGAGGAAGATCTTCTGTAACAATCATTGTTCAAGCTGACACTTAGCACCAATTCAAACTGCCGACGCTGTCTTGATTCTTACTCTCTTGCTTATCAACATCTTGCAAGAGATCCTAATCCTAATAGTATGAAATTGCAAGCATTTGGTCATGCATTGAGCTTCCAGTTTTGCTTCTTGTGAGATTTGCAGACATATATACTTGTTGAACTTTACTATGGCCTGAATTGATTGAGCCCTTATTGTGCTGTACCAGTGATGCTTCCTTTGAAAGCTCATCTAGAAATTGGAAAATGTACGCAGAAATGGATGTGGAGAAAGACTGTTCATGGTGCAAATACATGACATGTGTGCCAACGCATCTGTGGAAATGCTATGGAAATCAAGAGATGGGATGCTTTCCATTGTCGTACCAAGGATACCTGCGGATCATGTGTGCCAACAATGTAACTCATGACTGGCCTGCTGTCGCCAACTTTGATCCAACTACTCCACAAGTTCAAGGTTTGTGCATCAAAAGCTGTGTTTAAAATTGTCTGCTGTTCTTGGGGGCTTGTTTTAAAGAGAGAAGATGGCAAGAGGATAAAAGGAGAGCATGGGAAACCCAAAGGAGAAAAAACAAAGATAACACCAGCAGACAAGCAAAAAGGAACTTCAATACTGCTGGCTACTCAAAGCTCAAAATGAGAGAATTGACAGGTTTCTGACAAAATAAGATTGTTGACAGAATCCACTGCTAAAAAGCTAACAAAAGAAACAGCAGTTGGAATTCTCAATTCAAACATAGATCCTTATGATCTGTGGTTACAACAGATTCAATCATTCCTGCAGATGATTGGAGATCACATCCTGTACTCTATCACTACAAATTTGGTCATCAATCAACCATCAGGAGGGAGAATTTGCTCAAGATTTGAGTCTTAACAATTCTGAACCTAGCAGCATCTAGAAGAGTTTCTTAAGCCTGTTGCCAGACTGCTCAATCTCTGACATAATACAGCTTCAGCTAGTTTTTGAAAACAGGCCGTGCAAGGAACAAATGCAAACTTCAGGAATATCAATTTTACTGAATATACTTTGCCTAACCTTTGTAGACAAGCCTTTTACCCAGACCAGAGATCTGCAACCAAATGAGAACCATGAGAGATGTACCAATGCCAAGAAACCCAAAGTTTAGGTGGCATCGAGAAGCCTTGGTAGGCAATCCTTTGCACTAGTATTTCAGGAGTTAATTCCTGAAGTACTGTCTGCAAAGTTAAGCCACACAGTTGCAGACATGGCCTTGCAAAATGTGACTGATTTCATCAATTTGACTGACTTTAGCTCATGAATTGTTGGCCCAAAAACTACAAGATCCCCTCAGCAATAGCCCACCCAATAGAGAAAACTCTCAATCTCAATTCAAAATGGTTGGTGAAGAGAGTGCAACTCTCCAAAAACCTGTCAAAAGTGGCCTGATTGGATGTTGAAACATACAAAAGGTGAAACTCTACACCCAAGACTTATTGTGTCCTTTTCATGGTGCTGGAAAAGATAGAAACTTCAGGTCCTTGACTGAAAGGTAAGGACATGAGGGCAGTAAAAGCAATTCAGGAATGTCTACAAGCTCAAAGGGTTGAGCACCATCAGCGGGGTCAATGGACCTGGAGTTCATCAAGCATCATAGCATTGAATTGATGGGATTGGGTTACCTGTATTCATGGTTACTGACAAACTGTTGGTGATTGCATGTTGAATGATGAATTCTCCACAGCTGATTCTGGATCCACAGGCACAGAGAAAAGGGTTTTGAATTCTGACTTATATTGGCCTCCTTGCAACAACTGTCCAACTTAACTCTGCAGTCAATGAATGTGTTGCTGAAACTAGTACTGCATGGAAACAACAAAAGCAGGTAAATGATACTACTGATCACACGCCTGCTGTACTGATAAATTTGTCAGACAGCAGTACTGACACAGCAGTGAAGCCCCTATTCTGGGCCTCACAAGATTCAGGGAGTTTTGTTGATCAAAAAACCAATTTAACTTTATATGCCTGAATTATTTGGTCTACTCTCTGACTTTTACTGCAAAAACAATAACTTCTATTTCCATTTGAACATTCCTTTCAATAAACTCCCCTGTTTCATCCAATTTTTTCTCTTCTACCTTCAGTGTCTATTAGCTGCCCTTTACGGTACTTCACATCTTCTTGACTCTTAATCCAGGGGATAACTGGAAGGCAGGGATAACAAGCTGACAGTAGCAAGAGGATAGCCTGTTACAATGAGACGGAAGAGACACCTGATTGCATATTGCAATGTTCAGATATTGTCAAAGAACCAAAGAAAGTCAAGCTCATCATTGTCTTCCCCAAATTCTTCCTACTCGTCATCCAGTTTCGCATCTGGGTCATCATCAGAGCTGAATTCATCTTCAGGTGCTCTGAAGTTCAGCAGTCTTCCCAAGCAGTGCAAAAAAAAACCTCCTCCTTACCACAAGAAGAAGCCAAAAGAGAAACCTCACCACTTGCAATCCAAATTTCGAAATCAAAAAAATTGTCAAACTATCTCAACTCCTTAACAATTTGCAACCTGCTTCTCTGAATTTAAGGAGAAGAAAGAAGAAAAAATATCGATAACCAGAGAGTCGCCTCTAGACTACGATAATTGCTAGTGTGCAGTTCGAACATTAAAACCATATACTTTGCCCACATAATGTGAACTCAGGCCTACAAATAGTGGCGAAAACCTCGCTCTTCCTTTGTTTTAAACTAATGAGTGAGGACAACAATGCACCGGTCGATGCCAGCTGCTGTGCTAACTATATGCACGCTTTGTTTTCGGGGGGTTTATAGGCGGGCCGTGCGCTGTCGCTGCTTAGTTTGCAGAACTCGCTCTTGCTGGTCTCATACTACTACCCACACTTGTCAAGCTTCAATCAGACTAGTGTTGCCTGTGCAGGTGGCCCATATACTACCACCTCCTCAACTGATTTTTCCTTCCGAAACCTGGTTTTTTGGAATTTATTTGAACTTTCAGCGCCAGAATTCACTTAAAAATCAATATCTCCCACATTCTGAATCCAGATCTTACCAAATAAAGTCCATAAAATCCTGCTCATCAAGATCTTTCCAACAACACCAAAGGCCCATTCCAATTCCTCCAAAATTTTCAGCTACGATTTAATTTAATTTTCAGTGAAGAAATCATTCAATATTCAAAAACTTTTGCACCACAAGTTCAAACACCATGGAACCAAGCCCATGCATCCCTCCTTGTCGAGAGCTTTCCAAAGAGACCAAGAATGTGATCTGAAGCATCCTAGTTCGGTGGATCACATAAGTATAAAACAAAACAAACAAACAGTTCTGCCATGAGAGGCTTTGTCCTGAAAATAAGGTATGACATTTAATGTTTTACTATGAACTCAAGTTATATTGGGTGAAAGTTTGTTGGTTTTATGAAAGATCATGAATTTTTTTTGTCATATTTGAACTAAGAAATATATATTTTTAACTCTCTTAAAATTCATTGTGGATATGTAGAGATTGAAACTATAGTTCCATTGTTTTTCCTTTAACCATGCAAATGAATATAAAGTTGTAAATAATCATATTGTTTAAGAAAATTTAAGTTTTCCAAACTTGAATAATGTACACAAGTTTTAGCAATGTGCATGAAATTTTTCAATGTTTAAAACAAACATCAATCATGAATGGATATAATTTAAATGGAAAGATTTTTATTCTTAGTCTCATTTCATTTTTTAAGTATAAGAATTTGGCAACTTTTATATTTGTTTTTGTCACATTTTTGGTTTAGGTTTTTCGTGAAAGGTGTTTTGTTATGGTGTTTAACATGTGTATGTGTGGATAAAAAAATTGTCCAATTTTTTGTTTATCTTGTTATTGATATATATGATTTTTTTTACACATGGTCTAAAAAAAATGATGTAAAAATACAAATTCAAACCACAAGGTGCCAACATTTTGGGAGTAATTAACTAGGTGGAAAATGCAACATTTATATGCATATAACCACAAATCTTACACTTCAAATAAATGGAGACATTAATAGTTTTTTGTTATACCTTGGAAGTGTGTTTGGCAATTTGAATGCAATATAAATTGGTTTGTGAAAATTTGACCAATATGCTTATGTTACGCCATATTTGCATTCATTTCCAAATACATTTGCCCATATATGGTTCAATTGAGATCCAGCTTTTGTGGTGCTTTCATTAAATTGTGATTTAAAATGGAATTTATCCATGAAATCTAATAGTTTTTTTTTTTTTTTTTTTTGCTTTGTTTTTTTCTTTTTAAATTTTAACATTTATATTTCCCATAATTATGATTTGACAATTTTATTTATATTGTTGAATTTTTTTT
>Ga0116228_10001849_pt1 | contig 17895 bp, 10 predicted proteins | sample S1TSphfallax_2_FD_89694 | JGI IMG/M metagenome (GOLD analysis project Ga0116228, IMG submission 89694) | Host-associated microbial communities from peat moss isolated from Minnesota, USA - S1T2_Fc - Sphagnum fallax MG | ecosystem: Host-associated > Plants > Peat moss > Unclassified | place... | reverse complement strand
GCCTAGGTGGCCTATGCTATGTACGTAATTACCAAATAAACCTCATAGCCTAAGCCAAGTTACCTATCTAATAGGTCTAAGTGGCCTAGATTACTTACCTAGTTAGTATGTACGATAGACTACCTACCTAACAGGCTTAGGTGGCCTAAGCTACTTACCTAATTAATAGGATAAACTACCTATCTACTAAACTTAAATGGCTTATGTTATTTACCTAGTAGGCTTAGGCTATGTACTTATAGTAGGCCTAATCTAGTAGGCTACCTACCTACTAGGCCTAGGTAGCTTATGTTATTTACCTTGTAGGCTTATGTTACATACCTATAGTAGGCCTAGGCTAATAAGCTACCTACATGGTTAATAACTCTACCTAATAAGCCTACGTCACCTAGGATACCTACCTAGAAGGCTTACACCACGTATTACATAACAAGTAGCTTATTAGCCTATTAATTATGCTAGGCATTTTAAACCTTTAATAAAAATGAACATACCTTTTGGTCGATGTGGACATTTCAATCAAATTGGCCTATGATTTTTTATAGTGAGTGTAAATCCAACCAATCTATTTTGTGTTAGCCTAATTATTAATTCCCCTAGGATTGTTCATTTCTTTTAATGTGTTGCCACTAGCTTCCTTCTGAATTTCTATGGTGGTAGTACATTTCATTTTTGTTTCATATGTCCTTTCATAAGCAAATCCATGCTATTATGGTTGCCCATCTTTTTTAATGACTCTCCACATTAGTCTTCAATTTTTTGTTTGTGCCTCATTTCTAATATATTTATGTAATTCAAGTAATAATGCTCAGTTTGTGGAAATTATTCGTTAGGTCCTCAATGATGTGGGTATACATTTGAACACCTTGTTCCAATTTTTAATATTTGCAAATCACATTCCATAAAAAAAAAACCACTGGCAACAATAATTTTCCCCAATTTTGCCATTCAAGGCTAACCTTATCATTAAAGAAATCCACCTAGCAAGTACATAGTTTGATTTTTTTATGTGTGTGATTCAAATCCTTGTTTTGATCTATCAAATTTCATATTCCTCTTGCTCCTTGCTTAGATCATATTTTTGGGGTTCCTCCTTTTCATCTTGTAAATTGTTCGAATTCATGCCCTTGGTTTGATTTCACTTCTATTTGTTTACGTTTTTGTTTTTACATATCCCTATCTATTCCTTCATTACTATCCTTGTGCACCTGGTAATATGGCAACATTTCATGTTGTTGGCTGCTCGGACCTCACCATCATGGTCAATGATTTAAGGACCACCTCTATTTCTAAACATTGTTTATGAATTTTTCTACTTTTTAATCAAGTTCTTTACATATATCCAAGGACATTTCATATGATTTTAATAACTTGGTTTTGAGTTCATTATATTAGATTCCCACAACCTTTTTTCAAGGGAAACAATGGGTGGATAATTTGATTCATAATTCTCAAAAAACCATTTTAATGCTAGCAACTGTAGTTTCTATGGTTAAGATTATGAAGGAAGAACAAAAATTTTACAACATTCTTGCTCAATGTTCAGACATTCTTACATCTTTTGTTTTCAATAAACTATTTCATTCTTCTTTCAATGACAACTTCACACCCCTTTTTTTGTCGAGGAAATCATCGAAAATGATTCATCAACTTGGAAGTTCGTTGCCACCACAACCTTCAATGGCATACCCCTAAAATCTTGGATAGATTCAATTGTGAATCCAAAGGTGAAAATAACGGAAAGATAAAAAGTTGGGGCACGCTCCCTGACTCACAACACTTTGGGGGTAGAGGGGCGTGTTGGAGCTCCAAAATGGGGACTAGGACGAATGATAATTAGGTCAATTATTCACATGGACTTACACAAACCAAACAACAAGTTGGTTAGTGCATAGTTGGAGCACTTTTGGTGCACGAACGAACTACAAACAAACATACATCCACAAGATTTACAAGACTCACCATAGCCCGGACTTGGGAGAAGCCACCACCTTCCCCTTTATAGTATTTTCTATGTTTTGCCATGGGGCTAGCACTCAAAGGTCATTTTGTCCCAGGACTCCCAAGTTGGAGTCCCGAAATTCCCGAAATTGGGACTTTTGCAACTTTGGAGGCCCATAACTTTGTGTGTAAACCTTCGATTGAAGTGAAGTCTGAATCAACGTCATAGCCCTCGTTGAGAACTTTTCAATGGTATGTAGCATGTCACTTGAAGGCAAGGAAATTGGGGCGATTCTTGACTTTTAGTGGTCGGGAGTCAATTTGGCACTTTGATTCTTGGCCTTTCTTTTGGTCATAACTTATGTTTTAAGTGCCCAAATGGGTCATGCAAGCCCATTTTAGACATTTAAGTTTCAAGAAATTTTCAATGGTATAGGAAACTTTTCAATCCAATGAGTTTTAGCCCTTGCAACTGCCTTTGATAATTCGGGAATCCATCGAAACTCCAACTCCCAAAGTGGGAGTTCACTTGGGAATATGGGGGTTTATTCCCTCACACTCTCCTACACTCCCGAGAGCATGAAATGTGACTCTTGGGGTTCACTCTTGGCCCACACCTTTGTAAGCCCTTGCTTTAGTCGCGAGCCCAAAGTTAGGGTTGTGACATTCCAACTCGGTTAAGAGTATTCAATCTATTGTTTCTTGCCTCCATGCCATGGCGTTGCCATGGCATACCTCCAACAAGTTGCAGAATTTGGATTATGACAAGATACCTCGTAAAAAATTCCAATTCTTGCCAATTGGTTTTGATGGGGATGTTTTGTTTGAATTGCCATCAATGCTTTCCAATTTTTCATAGGTTTTTGCAAATGTAAGGCATGGATAGAAAATTCCATGGCCATGCTTGGTGTAAGGTGATCACAACTAATATTGAAAACAATTTTGGGCTTAACTTCAAGAAGGTTTGTTGCTTGGGTCATTTGCATTGTGTGGAAGATGATTGTGAAAACTTTGTGCATCCTAGCTTTCACAATAAAATCTTTTGGTGTGGTGATTATTCTGATATTTTAGTCAGAGGATAGATGGCATTATCTCCTTCCACTTCCTCGCTTAGATGTAAATTTTGTCATGCTCCTCCCCTTTGTGTCATTAATTGTAATGAGAAAGTCTATTATGATGTGCATAGACTCCAATCAATCTCAAGAACGGCAATTCATCTTGGGGTCCACAAACATTCTATTATGGATGGTAAGTGCAAGGAGTCTATGGACAAAACTAAAAGGTTGATCACACGCTTGATGCAAAAATATCGACAATTTCCCAAAATGCTAACAATACCTTCATGGCTAAGCATTTATAAGATGTAGTGGTGATGGCATAGTGGAGCTTCTAGACAATTAACAAGTAGAGTTAATTTAGGACAAGTTTAAACGGAGTTTACCCAATGTTCGTAACCTCTTTGTTTCTTTTAAGCATCATTTAGAGGGTGGTTATATTGATAGCATCCTTGAATTGAATTTCAAGCTTAATAAATGGTGTGGGGAGTGGAACAAGCCTTGTCACACAAATGCAACCTACATTATGCAAGGGATTTGTAGAATGCTTAGATCATGTTTAATCATGTGAAGTGTGTTGCTAGTTGGACAATTATGGCTTGTCATGTGTACAATCCCAGGCCTATTATAAAATGATGACCATTGTGATTTGTGCCATGCAATTTAAGGACACTTAAGTTCAACAAATTAAACCATGTGGAGAAAGTTTAATGAGATGATGTTGAAGCATGGGTTTCCAAAACTGAATTTTAAGTGATTCATGGCTAATAGTGCATAAGCCAATTATAACGTTATCAAATTGTTTATGCTTTTGGGGACCCTTCTATCGGGACGGTTGATAAGGAGTGCACATGTTTATTCCATTGGATTCAGTTGCTTAATAGGCACACTAAACAATTGATCAAATTTGAGTTGCAAGATCAACACGACAATCTTTGCCATTAGTATAAGAATACAAAATCCCTTGTGGAGGCTGGTAATGTCTATGCTATAATTCGTTGTTGGTGGCTATCATCAAAAGTTGCTTCTGAGGTAGGTGTCCATGAGCTTGCAAATTCGCTGAACTTGCAAATTCGCTTAGCTTCTAGCATTTTCGTGTCAACCAATGGGGAGGTTTCATGGTCCATGTGAATATTTCACCTATAAACTTCCTACGACTCCCTCTTTTTACTGTTCATTGAAAATTAAAATTCCATTTACATTCAAGTTCCATTTGCACTATACTTCCATTTGGGCCTCCATCTTTGTTTTGACATTTCAAATTTTGTTGATGTTTCCTTGCCTTTGATTTGCAAAAGTTCAATGATAAGGAATGGGTAGACATGCCCACTTGCAATCTGGTAGAAAATGTGCATAACATCTAGTTGTAATAGTCAGGAAAACACAACATTTGTCTATATATAGCGACATTTGACAACTACATTTGTATTTTCAAAGAGTCTACATTGTATAAATAATACTTACATGCAAGGTGGTCCATTTGGTCATGGACCTAATAGGAATGAATTGTTGTTGAGGAAGGCTTGGAGGTCAAATGAACTTACTAAACTTGCAACAACTATGGTAAATTACACATACAGGTCATCCTTCATAAATTGCCTTGCGCACTTTAAAGGAGATGAGGTTTTTGGGTCTACCAAATAACTTATAATTGTCTTCTTGGCACAAATAATGATTCCCATCATCTTGATTGTGTGAATTTTTTTTGCATGAATAATCGTTCCTATTATTGAACCCAATATTGTGGAGGATGTATGCATGCAACAACTACCTTTTGATTCCAATAATTTGATATTTTTGGTATCTTTGGCTTAAAGTTGGAAGAAAGTATTGAACGATGTCCACCCAATTTTGCAACTCAATGTTCTACACTCCAAAAACATGGTGTTTAAATGCAAAACAAGGATCAACCTTTACAAATTTGTAAATGAAATTCATGCTCCATGTTATTTAGGTTTTTGGGTGCAATATCATAGCGAATCATTCAAGCACCATAAGCATTGGTTTTGTTTTGATGACTTGAGCCATTGTGTTAGTGGGACAATGGAAATTTCTTACAGTTGCTTGGCTTGCAATTCCATTTATATGGCGCATCCAAGAAAGTAGTAACTTAACTCAAAAGGAAGTAATAACTCTAAAAGAAACAAGGTTTTCTTTTGACCACCTACATAGAAACAAGTTTTAAAGTTTATTTGGTTCCCAATCTTTTAGTTCAAGCAATTCCCATGTGCGTGTTGTGAATTGCCATAACTTTGAGAAATTGTCTGATGCAAGTTGTTGGCCTACAATTCGTGGTGGCAAGAAGGTGGGACAACCTTTTGTCTTCAAATTAACATAACAACACACCAACAATTGGGAGGTTAACATTTTACTTATCCCATGCACTATTTTCCCCATTGTTGATGTCCCGCCACTTGGTTATGGATGAATTTATAATATTCTTTTTTATGATACAATGTCATTATTGGAAATTTCCTTGGATGTTCATGTATATATTTTGTTGCAATGTTGGTAGCTTCTTTGGGCAGCCATGGGGCATATGTGCAATGTAAACATGTGTATTGCATCTTGAAGACAAGTATGTTTTGTGGGTTCACGAAAAAGTTCATTCATCACTACACGTGGAGCTAGGATGAAGTTCAACGTTTGTTGATGTGCTCTAAACCTTTGAATTCTAGTGATTATACATCACAATTGCATAAAATCAAATCAATTATGATTTTTCATAAAACTTGTTGTAGTTACTTGGATTATGTAGGAAATTTAAATTCTAGTTACAACCTAAAGATTTTTTCTCCACTTTGTATTATTTCAATCATTTTAGACATATGTATATTCTTTTTGTTTTGGTGAATATACACTAATGGTGTGGCATAAAAGGATTTAGCTTCATAAATTTATTTCACTACTAGAGTTCCAAGTTTTTCAAATGCTCTAAGTTGACTAACTGGTCTTTTTTTACCAATGGACATGTCCATTTTGATTAAATGTTCGACCAACTTGACTAAAGTGACTTATTTAAGCAATACATCTAGTCAAGTTGAACAATTCTAGTCAAAATGATGAATGGTTTTAGTCAAATGAAACATTTAATCAAATTGAACATAAGAAATTGACATTAGTAGTCAAAATGACAAATGTTCTTAGTCAAATGGAACATCTTAAATGCCTATTATATACTTACCTCCCACCTACAATCTTACAACCTACCCACCCACCCACCTACCTATCCACCCATTCACCTATTTATTTACATACTACCTACCTACCTACCTACATATTAATTACTTACTTACTCATCCACTTAGATGTACTATTTACCTACTTGCCTACCCACCCACCCAATTACCATGTCCTAGAACATACCTACTTAATTGACTACCATTTTACAACCAACCTAAGTTTATGTACCTCCAACCTACCTACTTAATATAATTTTCTATGTTACCTACCTTCCTATCTACTAAATAATTGTATGTTACCTACCTACCTATAACCTACCTCTTAACTCCCATCTACCATGGCCCTACAAGTTATCTACGTCTTGTTTAACATTTACAACCTACCTAAGTTTGTGTACCTTCAACCTACTTAATTACAATTGTATTATATCTACTATCTACCTACCTCCTAACTCCCACCTCCTTCCCACCTTATAACCTACCTACCTCTTCTACCTTCCTATTCACCTACCCAACCTACCTATGACATGTACCCTACCTAGTTTAATGAATGGAGTTTGAAATGGAAGAAGCAAATTTTAATAAGTTTTGAAATTTATCATCAATTTGCTATTTTCAAAAATATTTTCTTACACCTCATTTGAACATTTACAAAATATATTTATTTTATTGATTACATCTTTGAATAAGCTACAATATTATGCCTTTATTTGCTTCATTAGAAAAAAAAATTAAAAATTAAAAAAATGCCAAAATTAGGATTTCCAAATTCTTTCATAATTAATAGGATAAAAAAAAATGTTGCTAAGGTTTTCCCAACAAAGAGTTATGTGACTTGGTGGTTAAGGCATTTGGAGGCCTCCATGAGGTCTTGGGTTCAAACGTGAACAACTCATGTTCATGAATTTGTATACTAAGTGGTGTAAGGAGGGCATAAATGTGTATTTACCATTTTATCACATAACAATGTGTTGACACATGGCACCATAGAAATGTTGCCACGTGTAACATCAAATGATGCCATGTCATAAATGATTAGTAAATAACAATAAATTTCTTGGTTATATTTTATTAGTAACATTTTACCATTGGTCAAAGGGTACCAATCAAAAATTCCGGTGAAAAGCACCACCCTACGGTTGCTTAAAAAACCATCCCAATCATATTGAACTTATTAAAATTGACTTGTCCAAGAAAATTAAAAGGGATTTTTTATGCATGTCACTTTAGGGTTTCTTTTGACCAAAACTTGGAGCTTTCAAAATTGACTTTGACCACAAGTGACTTGACCAATCTCAACAATAAGATCTTTGACAATCATAACGTGTTTCCATGTATATTGTATTTTTATGTATAATATTGTAGTACTTCAACCATTTCAACACATGTTTGGTAAATAATTAATAGATTTTGAAATTTTAATTTCATCAAATATTTCTCAAGCATGCAATTTCCACACATTTCAATAGTTTTAAAAATACTATTATTTTTGTCCAAAAGCTTTAAACATTTTGAATATTGTTTGCACTAGGGATGATGAAATGCATCCTTTTATTTTCTTTTGCCTTCAAACCCTCACATGATGCTGCACTCAAGAGCTATGTTAACCAAACCCATGTTCAAAGTCAATAAACCATTGTTGATCCCAAAACAAATGATACATGTGACATGACAAAATATTCCATGACAAGTCATGAAATATTTTGCTATGTCACATAAAATTCGCCATGTGAAAAAAAATATTAAAAATATTCCATGACATGACATAGAATACTTTTGAAGATTCTTTCTTGTTCACATGAACAAGTTCACCTATTCACCTGCTAACGTCGTTGTTGATTATTGGTGGTGAAATAGGTTGTGGCAAGACTATATAAATCTCCTTTGTCCTTATTAAACATTAAATGATTTTTTTTTCCTATACACAACAAAATGGATAATATACCTACATTTGCTTTTATTTTACAAATGTAAAACAATGGCAAATAATGTTGCAAAAAAAATGGACTATGGATGGCTATTTTCAAAGCTCTTTACTTACAAGTTTCAAAATTCAAACAATGATCAAAAGGAACCAAAAGTTAAAAAATGTCCTATCTAATTGAAACACAATCAAAACTACTAGATTTTTGTGGCTTCAAAAATTTCAAGACACCACTTGCATTCAAAAATGTGGGTGAAGTCAATGACTTTGTGTCACAATATGTTCAAAACAAAAATATTTTTTAAAAAAAAATGGAATGTTACCTTGCCCATGTATTAAATTTACCAATCTAGTTTAATTCATGTTGGGTTAAAGATGTAAATTATATTAACAATTTTTGCATAAACATAAATGTTTTATATTGCAGGAGATATCAAGATTATGATGGATATTTTTGGATTGCAACACAAGGAAATTTAAGATAGCCTCACCAATTGGAAAAGGAAAAAAATGTTGAAGGGATAGTCACATGAGACATAATGGTTTTCCAAATGCACAAGTTCTATTTAGATTAAATATTTAATATGTGATCAAATTTTTCATTTGACCAAGTATCTAGTTTGATAGAAAACAAGACAAAAAAGAATTAGAGAAAAAAAAGTGGGAATACCAACCACTTCTTCTACAGGGACAACCTCAACATCCACAGGACAGGAAAAAATGGCGAACCAAGTGTGTAAATAGACACATCAATGTCTATACCATCACCTGTAGTAGGCAAGTTTGGAATTTGACATCTTGGTTAAGATCTTGAATGCGAACAGGGCAAAGTGGCTTCCAGGGTGTCCAATATTTATGGAAAACACTCAAGACCTTCTCCTCAATAATATAATTGATATATATTGATGAACATGAATGTGACATACCAAATGGACTATAACCTAAAGCTAGAGGTTCACAAACACATAGGGGACCATAGGTATGTGGCCAACCTTAGGGCACCTTAACTATAAAATCTCTTTTAGAACCAACCCAACTAAGTATGAAAATTTCAAAAATATCTTGATGGCTAGGGGTCGTGGCCAAGGTTTAGTAGGCAAGTCCTTTACCAAATTATACAGTTTGTGTGTTTATAGGTAAACATATACCCTACCCAATGGGCAAGTTTTTAAACTAGGTTTTAAAAAACTCTACCCGGTTGGTAAATATTCTATACTTAACATGCTTTTATCTCATGTGATTGGTATATATTCAAGGTTTATGTATACCTTGCGGCTTTTTTTGGTGCAAAATTTTGCACTGTTGTGAAAATTTTAGTTTTTTTTGGCAAATTCAATGAATTTTTGAAAATTAAAATTGAAAATTAAAAACATCAACACATTTCTGTAGATAGTTTCAATAGGCAGCCAAAAATACATAATGACTTCTTTTTTTCCCTTTCATATTTTGTCAACAGTCAAATTGGCTATATCAACTTATGTATGATTGCACCTTGGCTAATCATAAAATTGTTTTTTTTTAGAAGAAAAAAGAAAAAAACACTTCTATCTGCGAATGGGAAATTGCTTGGAAGAGAGTAAAAAGAAGGCATATGCAAAAGTAATCCTTATAGCTTATATGCCTTCACATGGTTTGCAATGAAGTTGCTAGTGGTGTCAGTTGTGGTGACTAATTAATATTTTCCTTTTCAACATATTGTTTCCTTTCACTGCATTGATTACCTGCATCAAGACCCTTTTTTTTCCCCTCTTGCAACTTGATTAGATTTATGGCCTTTTCATTATGGGAATGTTTTTTTGCTGTAACACTGAAGGTGCTAACTGTGTCTTTTGTATTTTGATCAACCCTTTGAATATTTTTAATGTCATGTGTTCATGTTTGTATTTCCAACTGTGCCACTAATCGTTTGTTCCCACTTGCCAACGTGCCACTTTTGCAGTATACGTTTTTCAGGTTACCTGACGTTATACCCTGCAGTTATTTGTTTATATCCATATGCTAAACGTAAGGTAAATAATAGGTTATTTATCGTTACCTCTACACTGTGATAGTCATTTGCCATTACCCACATCAATAAATTTGAAATACGTATACATCCTTTACCCTTACCTAGATTGGAAATTTTTTAAGCATATATGTATACACGTAGTGGGCTGATTACTCCTTGAAATTCTCTATTTACCCTTACCCAAAAATACCCACCCAACACTACACTAGTCACATGGTGTTTTTGCTATGCCATAAGCGGCTGAGGCTCTGCACCAAACTTGAACCAGCGAGGTTTCCTGCTGCTCTTGTTATAGGCTAGCTAGTTCCAGTAGGGATTGCAGCAGATGCCGGATTGGACCATCAATCTGGAGTATTTCTCCGACTCTGTTGCTGTTTCCTAGATGGATGGAGTACAGGTTCTACAAAAGAGAGATTTTTAGGCACAAAGATAATAGCAAATTATCTGCCAATATAGGGAACCTGCGGAAGAACCTCAGGGGTACCGGGAACTTCACAAAATAGTAAATTCAGGGCGTATGGGTGATTGATTGCCTTTAGGGAACTTCAGAATATCACAAATGAAATTTCATGTTGTAACTTGAAAGCAAAATCAGGAGTCCTATTATTATCAACAGGGCTGATTCCAATCTTTGGTTACTGAATATTGCAGGATTGACTTTGTAGTGGAAAGCTAATCTCTCATTGCACAAGTTGAATTACTTCATGAATTCAATGTCTACACAAATTTGATGGTTGGCAGTGCTGGGTTGATTAGCCTATATTTGAGCAATGGTAATCATGTAGCAGTAACAGGGGAAGGGATCCTCATGTATCCAAGGTTTCCAGTCAGAATGTTGATCTTATAGATTAATAGATCAGTGAGTCCCTAGAATTTTTTGAAGCCACTGGGATTTGATGCCTCGGCAACTGTAGAATAGTCATTGCTGTGTGAGTATAGGATGCAAGTGATTGAGCAACATGTAACAATGGCAGTGACCAATATGGTAAGCATATTGGACTGAGCTAATTATGTAATTTTCTCTGCCTATTTTGAAACCTTCCAAATTTGATGCACAGGGAATTTCCACGTGAAATGCATTTAGAGAATATTTCAGCACCCCAAGGTTAAAGGACCACATGGTTCCAAGGCACGCCAACAGGAATGCACTATTTTCTTGTGAGTGCTGTAGAAACAACAGGACCTTCTGCTGTTCAAGTTCTCCCAAAATCATCAAGCCACACAAGATTTGACTGGAAAAACTATGAAAATATATTTCCTTCAATTTGACCACCAGATAAGAAGTAAAACCCCTGTTTACTCTCCAATTCTCATAGTAATTTTCGTTCTAATTGTCAGAACCTGACCAATATCTTGGGTGTTAGCTAGCATGGTGGGTGCAAATGCAAGGGGCAATCTTGTGGCATCCTTTACACTAGGGGTAAGTACCTGTATGCCCAAAAGCGAAAGCAAATTTCTTGACACAACTTTTGTGTGTATCAGCCTTTTCCAACAACTGTTAAACAATTAAAAACCCAGCCCAACTCCCCTGCATCACTGTGACATGTGCAGCATCTACATCCCTAGTAAGTTCCGTGCTGAATGTGGATGCATGCTCAACATGTTGCTGCCTTATTTTTTGTGGGCTTCAACATGGCATGTTCGACCAGCACGACTAGAGGAGCAATGTTCATTCTCGTGCACCCAAGTGTCATCAATACCCATATTCTCCCTGGGATCTGGAATTAGGCGCCTCTCGTTGAACAATTCCTCACATTCCTCTCGCAACAATTGCAGGAGGAAATGTGCCTCTGATTCATGAAATATAACACCATGTTTTGACATACTAAGGCGCGCCCCATGCCAAAGTCTCCATACATATCTATCTAGGAAGTGAGGATATTCATCACCCATGCATTCCCTAGCTGATGCATTCTTGTTCAACTCCCGAGTTGCCATGGCATGTGCTCTTCCTATGTAGTGGCCATAGCATTCCTGGTCCATTCTCTCAGCCAGATGGTCTAACCATGTTTGGAGTTTGCATTGTCGGAAATTTTTGTGGTCAGCTGGAACAATGTCTGACAATTCTGGGTGGCCCTTCCAATCTAGAGGAGGAACACAAGGTCTACATGGTGACTTAGCCCTGGGAGGAGGTGGTTTTGGTTGATTACAACAAGATGAGCTACATGGTCGAAAATTGCACGGTTCATCTGGCTGACCTTCCTTGCTTTTTGCCAAGCTCCCACATGCACTCAAAGAACATTCAGGTTTCTGACATGGTCTCTGATCACACATGATTTCTGTTAGATCTTTCAATGGAAGATTCAACACAAACCCTTCAACCTTTCTTTCTTCTGTAAAGACCAATATTGATAAGTGACATCTATCCAACAACACACATCATGGGGTGCAATTTTAGGGAAGATGCTTATGTGTTCATTATGCTAAAAAACACACAATATTGAGATCAATTCAGTTTGATGACAACGTACAATATCAAGCTATTATTAGCAAAGCAATAATATCATTTTGTTCACTACCAAGTTCTATGGTATGCTTCCTTCCTTCGAGCAAATGACAAAATGAGGAGAATATTGAGCAAGGTAATTTATTTTTGGCAGTACTTATCTTGTCTTGGTGTTAACTGGAGAAGTTTTGTCCACTTGAGTTCGACTGCAAGCAAAAGAAACAAAAACCCACATGTCAACTTCTTTTACAATTCTTCTCTAGATCACATGCATGCATGCATCCCCACACTTTTCATCAGAATTTTTACACAAACTGAAGCTCATATGTTTTGTACCCACAGCCAACATGGATGCTCAAAGGAAACTTTCCTTGGGCTATGAAATAATTAGCTTGCTGACATATGCACAGGAGCCCCCAGCAGATTGCAAAATACAGAATTGATCAGGGTGGAGTGTGAACAGTCACACCCCTTAAAGACCCCTACCTTTGTTACATGCCTTTTCATGTCTCTTTGACCCTTTCAATTGAGTACTAGACTAGAGATCTGCTATTGTTCCTCTTTGAGATCTGTGTGCCTAAATTACAGCAAGACAATAGGCAACAGTGATGTTTTCGAAGGTAATGTAGTATCAATACTAAGGAATGTCATATAATGTGGCAAGAAAAATCTGCCACCCCAGACCTTAATGTTTCTGTAATCTTCCCTATGCATAGAATGTCAGAGAAATTGCAGAGACTTCTTGTTGATGCATACTTTATAATGTTGTTGGAAATTGACATTCCTCCAGGAAATGTGGTGTCTGTCAGGGATTGTAACCTTGAAGTTGGAGGGGAACAACGAGGAACGCTGAGCTTTCAGGAAGGGACAACCACCTAAGCTCGCAGTGGTTGAAGGCAGATAAGGGACTTTACAGAAATGGCTGAAAGCACCACAGATTTGTACAAGTAGACTCAAACCAAGGACATCCAGCACAAGTCTAAGTGCCACAACGAGAGCTAACAAACCTTCAAAAGAAGATGGGTGCATATGCTCAGACAATTAAGGCACAGGGCCCAGTGAAGAGCTGACAAAAGCAGCAGATATTGCAGTTGTAGAGATTAGTCAAGATTTTCAAACTTAACACTGTGCATCAGAGTTGAGCAGACCCATGCCTTTGGTCTCCCACATCTGGCCTGTCAGTAGGCTGCGCCAAGCTGGGCCCTAAACTCTCCCCTATGAACAGCTCCCAAGCCCCACTTGTCATGCATGTCATGTATGAGGAGAGCCACAATCTCATACCTGGTTATCATATCACACGAAAGAATAGACTCAATGCCAGCAAAATAGTACAACTCTTAAACACAGTTTTGGAGCTAGACTGATTTCCTTCACAAGCTGAGTTCCAGCCTATGGTTGTCTTCAGATTTAGTACCATAGGCAACAGATCAATTTGCTTGTCATTCCAAGACCCTGATGCATGCACAGCTCCAACATCAATACTATTTCAGATCCCAAGGCAAAGCCCATATGGAGCACGTGGGCAGTTGCACTTTGTGATACCACCAAAGGTGTAGCTTTCTTGTTTACATGACATCAGTATTTCGAAAGTGCTGGGGCTGCTTTCCCATGCTTTCAACTGTGTACAGTTTGTTGTTTCATATTACCATTTTTCATATCAAGTTTTGAGGGGGAAGAATATCCAATACATCACCAATTCACCACGGTCAATAGTCCATTACAATGTGCCATAGTCCTGACATGCTAGCATTGACTGTCCACACACCATACCACCATAGAGAAAACATTCCCTCACAGAAATTTATTATAAGAAAACAAAACCTGGAGTTGAAATTTCAATGCACCTTCAATCAATGGTTTGCATAAGGAGAATACTTGCATTTAACAGCTTTTGCAGCCACAAACAAAAGTGGAGTGGAGAGAGGATTTGTACCTTTAAACAGAACAGCTAAAACTTGAAGGTTTGCTGTGCCCAAGCTACCTGTTACAGGGTAGGTGCAAGAAGCTGAGTGACTGGCCCTCACAGTCCACAGCCATTCTGGCCTCATGTTAGGGTCCCTGTTCAACTCCCCCGAAACTGCTAAAAGTTGGGGGTTGTTCATAGGATTCATATCCTTTCTGCACAAAGGCATGTTTCAAGACATCAGATATTTTATTTGCTCTAAGCCATCATCTCAACTCTCTAGGTGATGGAAGGACTTCAAGACCTCCAAACTTAGAGTGGAAGCTTTGTTCAATTTTCTTCCATTCAATTTCCCTCATCCTGACAGTGGATATGGGGGTGCAAAGAAATCCAATTGTTTCATATCCATAAAGATCAAGAGAACTGAGGCAAACAATGCATTTGATACTCTTGAACATGTTGAGCCTCACATACCAACATACTCTAAACTGAGCATATGGAGAATGAAGAAATTCTTGAATGTTACAATGAACTTGAATTACTATTATTAGTAGCACATAGTATATATTATTAGTTAGTGCTTAGGTGTTAAAGTTATTTTTAAAGTATACAATCACACTTTTGTCTAAACACTCTTGAGCAACATGATTTACATTGTTGATTTTGTCAAATTGTTTATTGCATACACTTCATTATGATAGTCTATGGAATTTCACAAGTTATGGGCCCACACATGCTAGTGTTTTATTGTGAAACTTTTAGAAACAAGAGCTTGATCCATTGTATCGTGTTTAGCAATGCTTTATTTGTGTTGATTTAGTTTAACAACTATTGTTTTGTCATTGATTGATTTGTTGTGCTCATGTTTTTAGCAATGTGATTATTTTGTAATGGAGAGCAACAAGGATTTTTCTAGCATCAAGAAATTTAATGGGAAGAATTTTTTAATTTGAAAATATCAATTGCAATCTATTATTTGTGGAAGAGATTTTTTGGAGATTGTTGGAGTAGAGACTTTAGAGAATGTTGCAAGTGTGGTTGCATGGAAATGTAAAGGCATGCAAGCTTCCACAAACTATCGATGACATGGTTTTCATCAATATGTTGAGTTGTGAAACTTCTACACAAATTTGTCAAAAGCTTATTTTGTTGTATGAACAAAAGTTCATAGAGGACATTCATCACTTGCATCAAGAATTCTTTGAGAGTAAAATGTCTAAAGTTCAAAACATAGTTGATTTTCTTTGCAAGATAGAATCTATAACTTGCCAATGACAGATCTATATAAAGCTCTTGATGATAATGCTATCATGACCAAGATCATTTGTAACTTACCTACTGAATATGACAATTTGATGACTACTTGGGACAATGTGCCAGAGGATCAATGAAAGCTTGACAATTTGACACTACAACTTTTGAAGGAAGAAACAAAGATCAAAAGGTGCAAAGAACAAGATCATTCCACCGATGCAAAAACATTTGTAACCAAAGCAACTATTTAGCCTCTTTTTCTTGGATGGTAGGCACAAGTTAACAATCGTGGGAAGTTGTTTGCTTCACATGTTGGAACCAATGGGAGTCATTGCTAGAATGCTTCATTTGTTGGAACCAATGGGAGTCAATGGCAAAATGTTTGGAAAGGACCATTGGCTAGTATTGTGTGATCACAATTGACACAAGAACAACACCAAGCATGACATGCTAAGATTGGTTTTCAAAAGCTTTTCATAGATTGTTTTAACTATGGAAGCAAAGGACATTAAGCAAATGAGTGTCCACATCCTCCAAGATGAAGAGATACACAATCTACACAAGTTGCCAAAGGTGTTATTCCTACATTTTATAACCTCGCATGAACAAGATATGATGATCTCTCTTCATGCACATCAAGTCAATGATTGGTTTACAAATAATGTCGTTATCCATCACATGATTGACAAACAAAAGATGTTCCACAATTTTTAAAAGATTCCTAAAAGGGGGTGGCTATCAAAGGTGCACAAATTTGGGGTGTAAGTGTGTGGTCTAGGGGCATGGCGTGAGGCTTGGGGTGCACCCCAAAAATTCCCATTCACAAATTTATTACTTAAACCATAAGTCACTTTGCATTTAGGATACCCATGTTGAAAAAGCAATGACATGGTGCCTATGAAGCACTTATGTGGTGTTCATGTGGCATTTGGGAACACATTGGAACATGTGTTCCCACATGGGAACACATATGTCCCCTCATGGGAATGTGTGTTTCCACATGGGAATGTGAGTTCCCAAGTTGGGCACATTCATCATTCCCACATCAAAACATGAGATTTTGCACATGAAAAGGGATGTTTTAATAAACCTCAAAATAAACCTTAGACATTTTATTTTACCTTAGAATTTAAAGAATGGATGTTTGCCATGGATTATTTATTGATTTAAATCAAATTTCTTTAGCATACATGAGTTGTACATATAACAAATGCCTACAATTCTAATTATTAGAATGAAATCAAACTTAAACATGTTCTTTTTTTGAACAAGGTGTAATAAAAAAAACTTGGTTTTTGAAAAGTTGATAATGCATCAATGAGAATAAAGATGAGTAAGAATTCATTTAAAATAAAGTTTCCACCGAACCTATGAGTCACACAAGTTGTTACAAATGGCATGATCTCTTGGTATACATACATTAGGCAATATTATTGCCGTAGTTGGAATGACAGGTTGATGAATATTCATCACCTCCTCCTTTAACAATTATCTTAATCTATCGTCAAAAAAGGGGCAACGATTAAATTGGTGTCCCAACTATTGACAATAAGAACAAGCTACAATCCCAACACTCGAATTTCCTCTTGGGACCGGTGTAGAATGTGGAACTTGTGTTCGTTCACCTTGACTAGGTATTAATTTGGTTGTCCAGGTGACAATTGCAAGTTAGTGTGTTGGTTCTTCTCGAATAGTCATTGGTGCTGCTCTAGGCTCAACAAGTTCCAAATCTGGTATGAAAATTGATTGATAAGAAGGTCTTCAATTGATGTGATGAAGTTATTCCAACCTATTAAAAGTTAAATTCATTCCATCTTCAAATTAGTTGTTACCAAATCAATGTTGAGATTTAGTTGTGGATTTTGTAGATTTTGTAATTGGTGTAGGTGCACATGTTTTAGGTAGGTAATAACATGAGGTTGCATATTGCCATTGTTGTTGTGTGGAAACAATTTCATCAAATTGTTGAACATGTTCATGATTGCCACCATTGTGAACATTCACTACTTGTGGTTGGGTTGATGTTTGTGGTGTCATTTGGTGAGTGCTTGAGAGTACAACTACACCGATTTCCGTAATTAATGTTACTCACATTATTTGCGAACAATGTTTTTACACATCGCTTTCCGTTATTAATGTTAATAACCTTAATAGCGCGTTAACATTAATACAGGCGTAATCT